>Ga0272442_10004055_pt1 | contig 20166 bp, 14 predicted proteins | sample SSMForm2O_FD_200262 | JGI IMG/M metagenome (GOLD analysis project Ga0272442, IMG submission 200262) | Marine sediment archaeal communities from Little Sippewissett salt marsh, Falmouth, MA, United States - SSM-Form-2O | ecosystem: Environmental > Aquatic > Marine > Wetlands > Sediment ... | reverse complement strand
GGGGAGTCTAGGATTAAAGAATATTTTTTTTTATTCTTTTTTCTACCTTCCTCCTTCAATAACTAGACTCCTCATATTCCCTTTTTTATTTATTTAAGTTTTAAAGATAAAGTGAATTTTTTTTTTTTTGAGAAAATAATTTTAAGATTTATTAAGGATATTTTATCAAGATCAATTCTTTTTTAACTTTTTTGTGATTTTGAAATTTTTTTTTATACATAATTCAAAAACATAATAGAAAAATTTAAATAGTGAATTAACAATTGTTAATTTATGGGGTCTAGATTGGTAGAATAAATGGATTTTTTTGCTTACGATTTTACATTCATTTCCTACCTCCCTTCAAAAACTAGGCCCCTAAGCTTATAATTTCTTAAAATTTATAATGATTGATAAGAGCAGGGAATTATGGAGAGAAGAGGAGATAATAGCCTATTTTTGAGGTGAAAAAAATTATTTTTCCCTGCTCAACAAATCATTATATTATACTTTCGAGTTTATATTTAAAAGATTTATTATACATTTGTTATCAAAAAATTTTAAAAATCCTTTATATTTTTATTGTTGGTAATATTAAGGAGATAAATATTTATAATGACAGGGAAATCGGGATAAACCAATATTTCCTTTGTTTTTTGTTTTTAGATATAGTTTATTTGTTAAAATAGATTAATAAAGTAATAAATTTGTAAATTCAAAAATATTTTGATAAATATCGATACGATTACCATTAAATAAAAAATTTATATACTTAATCACTGATAAGTAAATTCAAGGGGAGGCTAACATATGAAAAAAAATATCATAATATTAGTAGTATCTTTCATGTTGATTTCCACTATTTTTTTACCTGTAACCATAGGAAATGATATGAAGGAAAAGCAGGATCTTTTCGTACTATCTGTACATGAAATGGATAGGTTAGGGGCAACATATACTCCTCCATTTGCAGATTTTACCTATACGGCAAATGGAAAGAATGTTTTTTTTGATGCATCATCATCCTATGACTTAGATGGTAGTATAATATCCTACGATTGGAATTTTGGAGATGGTGAACAAGGCTCAGGTAAGTATGTAAACTATAACTATTGCTGCTTTAACACATATCTAGTGGTTCTTACTGTAACAGATAATGATAACCTTACAAATCAGACCTCACAATATATCGATATTGTAAATGATCCGCCTATGCCTCCAACAGATCCTGAACCTGAGAATGATACAACAAATGTAGACATAAATGTAATAATAAGCTGGGTTGGTGAAGACCCAAATGGAGATACACTTACATATAATGTTTACTTTGAAAAAGACGATGCAGATCCAGATGTGATGGTATCAGAAAACCAATCCCTCCCATATTATGATATACCAGAACCACTTGAATACGAAACAGATTATTATTGGAAGATTGAAGCCTGGGATTCATATGAGGCAGGATCTCAAGGCCCTATATGGCATTTCACAACAGGCTCGGCACCTAACGATCCGCCAGATCAACCAAGTGATCCAATACCATTAACTGGATCATTTGAAGAGGAGATATTTGTTGAGCTAAGTTGGAAATGTAGCGATCCAAATGGTGACGAGCTAGTATATGATGTTTATCTTGAGGCAGAGGACCCAGACCCTGATATATTAGTATCAAATGATCAAAATGAAACCACATTTCAAACTACATTATTAAAATACAAAACCACATATTACTGGCAGATAATTGTGAAAGATGAGGACGGGGCAAGCAGAACCAGCCCTGTTTGGAATTTCAAGACAAAACCAGAGACAAATGATCCACCCACTGCTCCAATTATAAATGGACCAATAATTGGCAGTGCCACAAAAATCATACCATACACAATTGTATCAGAAGACCCTGATAATGACGATGTATACTATCAGGTTGATTGGGGTGATGGAGTTGTGGATCCATGGAGGGGGCCATTTCCCTCAAATAACTTTGAGTATATTGTACACGAATGGGGATATTGGGGAGTTTATACAATAAGAGCAAGAGCAAAGGATATATATGGAGAGATAGGTGATTGGGGTGAGCTAATTGTTACAATGCCTAAAGAAAGATTTAACTTCAATATCCATAGCTATGATTTGTTTGCTAGATTAAGCATTTTAATTCCGTTATTAAAATTAATACTACACTAAAAGTAAAAGATTAAAAACAATTGGTTATTCCTCAAATTTTATTCTATAAACTATATGTAATTTTTCCTAAAATGGGTTAGATTTATATTCTACTCCTATTTACCAAATTCACATCCACAGGGATTCTCTGTTTAAGATATTAGGGGTTTTAAAAATGGAAATACTAGAAGACAAACCTGGAAGGCAAATACTATTACTAGGCAATGAGGCAATTACAAGAGGAGCAATAGAGGGCGGAATTGATGTTGCAACGACATATCCTGGTACACCCTCGTCAGAGATTGCGGATACATTTTCTTATATTGCAAAATATTTTACCAAACAAAAGAAAGATCCAAGTTTTTATTTTGAATATTCTGTAAATGAAAAGGTTGCATTGGAAGTAGCCGCTGCGGCTTCGATTTCAGGACTCCGTGCACTAACATGCATGAAACATGTTGGGCTCAATGTTGCAAGTGATACGTTCATGACTTATATGTATATAGGATGCAGAGGCGGACATATCATTGTTTCTGCTGATGATCCATCATGTCATTCCTCACAAAACGAACAGGACAATAGGTACTATGCAATTTTTGGTGGAGCACCAATGCTTGAACCATCAACCCCAGATGAGGCAAGGGAAATGACAAGGCTTGGATTTGAAATTTCTGAAGAACTCCAAGTACCAATACTTCTTAGAACGACAACAAGATTGAATCATGTACGGGGTCCAATTGACCTAAAAAAGATCCAAAAACCTAGGAAAAAAGGAAATTTTCAAAGAAGCCCCTTTTGGGTTACAACGCCAGCTATAGCACGAGCAAAGCATCCTGATCTATTGAAGATGCTTGAAAAGGCTGAAAAGATTTCTGAGAAATCACAATTTAATAAGATAATTGATGTTGGAAAACCTAAAGATTTGGGAATTGTCACTTCAGGTGTATCATTCAATTATGTAAAAGAGGCAGCAGAGGATCTTGATTTGGATGTAAGGATTCTGAAGCTTGGAATGACACATCCTATTCCGAGAGAAATGTGCACTAAATTCATTCAATCATGTAAGAAAATTATTGTTGTTGAGGAACTTGAACCAATACTAGAAAATCAATTCAAGCAAATTGCTTATGACATTGATTCTAAGGTAAAGATATATGGAAAATCAACTGGACATTTTTCAAGATTATTTGAATATAATCTGTGCATTGTATTTGAAGGGATTTGTAAGATATTGAATATAAAAAATCCACTTGAAATGCCCAAGGAAAATAAGATCAAACTGCCCAGAAGACCTCCTGCTTTATGCCCTGGATGCCCACACAGGGCAACCTATTATGCTGTTAAAAAGGCTCAGCCAAAAGGTGTTATTTATCCAACTGATATTGGCTGTTATACCCTTGGTAGGGAAAAGCCTTTGGAGGTTGCTGATCTATTGCTTTGTATGGGTTCAAACGCAGGAACTGCTTGTGGCCTTGCTGTTGCAACAGATAGTAAGATTATCTCTTTTATGGGCGATTCCACATTCTTCCATTCAGGTATCCCTCCAATTATTAATGCAGTTCATCATAACCATGATGTTGTTATCACCATACTCGACAATAGGACCACTGCGATGACTGGTCATCAGCCTCATCCCGGGACTGAGTTTGATGGTATGGGAAGAGCAGCAAAAAAGATCCTGGTTGAGGATGTTGTAAAGGGTTTGGGTGTGGAACACGTAGAAATCACAGATCCAAATAACATCAAGGAGACAACAAAGGCATTCAAGCGTGCACTTGACCACAAGGGGCCCTCTGTTGTGGTAAGCAAATCCCCATGTATATTGCTTGATAATATGCACAGGAGAAGACGCGGTGAAAAGATTCCTGTGTATGAAATCGATCAGGATAAATGTAGGAGATGCAAGACATGCATTGGTCGGTTTGGATGCCCGGCAATATATTATGGTGAAGATGACAGTGTCAATATTGATATTCAACAATGTAACGGATGTGGACATTGTGCCTTGGTCTGTCCTTTCGAGGCGATTCATAAAAAGGAGGGTAAATAGATGAAGGGAAAAACCAATATTGTGCTTACAGGTGTAGGCGGTCAAGGAGTAATCACTGCAGCAAATATCCTTGGAAAGGCAGCAATAAAGGCTAAAGTGAATGTATATGTTTCAGAGGTTCATGGCATGGCTCAAAGAGGCGGGTCTGTGATATGCACAATTAGGTTGGGTAATGTATCAGGTGCATTGGCTGCCTACGGAACGGCAGATGCGATCATCAGCATGGAACCTGCCGAGACTTTGAGATATATCCAATATTCCAATAAAAATACAAAGATTATCACAGATATTACTCCGATAATCCCATTTACAGTCGCAACAGGTGAAGAGGAATACCCAGATGTCGAAGAGATATTCAATGCATTGGATAAATATGGCCATTTATATAGGATTGATGCTGTAAATATTGCAAAGCAGGCAGGTGCCATAATCACAAAAAACATTGTTATGCTTGGAGCACTTGCTGCAACAGGCATCCTTCCATTTAAACCTGAAATCCTTTTGGAAACAATACTTGAAACAGTCCCTGAAAAATATAGGGATATAAACAGAAAAGCATATCTAGACGGTTTAAACGCCATCAAGTCCAGTTAACTTTATTTTCTCTTTTTTCATTTTTCAATTGTTCTAATCAAGTAAAGGTTTATTAACAATAAAAATCGTCTGGTGAGTTCAAAAAGGTTTATGGAGCACGAAAAATGTTCTGTGTGGAATGCGGAAAAGAAGGAAAAATATTCAGGGATGGGGTTTGTTTAAATTGTTATTTAAATACACACTCCTTTACCAGTGGCCCCGAGATAATTGACCTTTATGAGTGTAGCCACTGTGGTGCTTATAAATTTAAAAACATCTGGACAGATGACCTTTTTTCAGATGTCATTCAAAGAGTAATAAAAAGGAACTTTCAGATTAGCAAGGAGCTAGAAAAATTATCCATTGAGACAGATTGTTTTGATAATAAAATGGGAAGGGATTGCAAGGTAATTATCACTGGTTGGATCAATGGCGAGAAAATCACAGAGGAACATAATATTACTGTGAGAATAAAGAAAAATGTTTGTGATGTGTGTTCAAAACAATTTGGCGGTTATCATGAAGCCATATTACAAATTAGGGCGGATACAAGGAACCTTACAAAAAAAGAGCTAAGAGATATAGGAAATGATGTTGAAAGTCTTGTAGATGATATTAGGCTCAAAGGAAACAGGGCACTGTTTATAACTGACATAGCAAGAGAACATAATGGACTTGATTTTTATCTCAGTGAAAAAGGAGCAGGCCTTGTGATTGCAAAGAAGATACAGGAACTTTATGGCGGTGAGATAAAACAATCATCAAAAAACATTGGTATGAAAGATAGCAAACAGGTCTACAGGATGACATATCTTATTAGACTTCCATCCTATAAAAAAGATGATCTCATTAGATTTGAAGATTCATTTTTCAAAATAATTTCAGTTCATGGGAAAAAGGTTCAAATGTTGAATCTATCAAACTGGGAAGCAAGCTCATTTGATATAAAAAAATTAAAGAAAGCGGTTAGAATTGGCGGTAAAGACATATTAAAAAATGCAATTATAGTTAGTCAGACTGCAGAGGATTTACAGATAATGGATGAGAAGACATTTGAAATTAGAATTATTAAAAAACCAATAGAGAGGACATTCAAGAAGAAAACAGTTGATATTGTTGAATTAGAAGATAATTATTTTATTGTACCTGAATAAAATAAAAAAGGGGAAAGGAAATGTTTTTAGTTAGAGATATTGATGTCTAGCTGAGTTGGATCAGTAGTTTTAATATTGGTAACAGGTTAGGAAATAGGTCTGTTATCTGATCAATGAATCTGAATGATATTCCATTGTCCACAGATCTTCCTTTCTTCTCTATTCTTACAGATAATTTTTCTGACCAATCGGTTTCAAGGTCATAAATATCCTTGGCCTTTATCTTAACATAGAAGGTTGCTTCCTCTGAAAATGAATGTGAGAATGAAACAACTTCACCTGAATTATATGGGCCTTCCCAATCACTGAAATGACCATCTCCCCAATTCCACTGATAAAATACTTGGTCTCCCTCGTCATCTATCGTGCTAGTGGAATAGGTCAATTCCTTATGCGGAGCACCTGTCTCAGGTCCTTCGGGAATATTTGGAATGGCTGGCTCTGTATTTACTAATATTTCAACTGTATATGGGATTTTATTATAACCAGTAATTAATAGTTCTACTGGTTCTGTACCTTGGAATTCGTCATTCAGTTGAATGAACGCATATCCATTTTCATCCGTGTAAGCTGAACCATAGCAAATGTTGTTACGGCTTATTGAACATAATGCTCTTTGCATTCCTGACACAGTTACTTCCAAGCCCATGGTTTTTAAATCAATATATGAGCTGTGTTCAACATTCATTTCTGAGGGCGTATCAGTACGAATTTCTAAGGATGGATCTCCAAATATATGCCATGTATCGGTTTCAGAATATCCCTGTGAACCATAATTATCATTCATGCGCATGACACCGTTAAAATGAATTCCGCCTATTGTATGTTTTACATTATCCTCATATGTTCCAACTATTAAATCGACAAACTCATCTTGAGCATCCATTGGTGGCGCCCATGACATGCTTTGAGTTGAGCCAGTCACAACAATTGCCCCAGTCGGCTCCCCTGTATCATCGTTGGTTGCCCTTTGCCAAGCCTCACAGAAGCATTCATCATAGCTATCAAATTCTCCATTGTTACAAGCCACACACACAACATAAGGTAGCATGTTGTCATTTACTAGGTTATGGATATCCCCATTACTAAATCCACTACTACCCCAGCCGGTTGGGCTTCCATGACCACAGTAATTAACTATACTACGTCCATCATTTAATGCTTCAGCAACCATAGCTGGATTAGGATTGCCTGAAGCATCTTCACCACCATGGGCACCATCATACAACTCATCTACAACAGTGTATGTATAATCCATGAGTAGGGTTCTAAGTATTCTTAAATGCTCCCAGTCAGCTTCGCCTTCATCTCCAATTCCTGCTCCTTGGTTCGAACCTACGCCAGTTCCTTTCTTATACCATTCAGCTCCAAGCTGTGGATTTCTTTCATAATCCAATGACCTTTTAACCATGGTTTCTAATTGTTCAGTATTTTGGGCAGAGAAACGACCAATAAATAAGTCTGGATAATGATCATCGCCGACGATATAGGTATAACTTGGATCAGAGCCGGAATAGCCAGCCTGAAGTGTTGGAATTTGAGCTACATCTCCAATAAGTAATACAAATGTAAGGCCATGTTCAAAGTAATAATCACTTATATATTGTTTAATGGCGTTTGCATCTCCAATAGTTGATACCTTTACTAACTCAGTAGGAATGCCCTTAAGGATTTTCCAGTCTACGTATTCTTGCATGTTGTCTCTGAATTCGTCGTAGGTGATTATTAGCATGTTTCCTTGTTCTTCTATGGGTTCGTATCTTCCTTGCATTCCGTAGTTTATGAATCTTTTTTGGTAGATTTGTTTGTAGTTTGTATCTATTTTTTGTGGTAGGTTTTCTCTTTGCAGGGTGTTGATGGTGTCTATTCCTTCTGGGTAGATTTTGATTTTTATTTGGTTGTAGTATCTCATGGTTTTTTGTACGGGGTTGTATTGTATTGGGTATAGTTCTATTACTTGTCCTCTGAAGTCTCTTAATATGTATGGTTCTCTTAGTTTTGCTAGTTTTCCTGGGAAGTAATTATCTTCTTGATATGATTCTCCAAATTCATATGGTACGTCATCTGGATTGACACTTCTTAAAAGGTTTCCTTTAGAGGGTGCTAAGTTAATATTATTGATCTCTTGGTATTCTGCATTGATTATTTCTATTTTCATTTTTGCTGTATCTGATATCATTATGCTTCGGCATATGTTTGGTATGTCCGGTTGTCCTTTTTGTAATAGGTTAGATTCTTCTCCTATTTTGATTATTTTGTGTTCTATTCCATTGATTGTAACTGTTTCTTCTTGGTAGTCATTGATATGGTAGGTGATTTCTATTATGTCTTGGATTTGATCTACATCTATATCTACTAGATTAAGTTCGTTTTCCTCAGATGCAATTGCACCCATGGGTATCAAAAAACTAAATGTTAATACCAGCGCTAAACAAAAAACAATTATTTTTTTTGGTAACATATTCTTCATATTTTACCCCCACTATTAACAATTGTAAATACTTCTAAGTTTAAATATATATCCCTATAAAAGCATTAATTTTTTTAATATTTTATTAAATAAAAGGAAAAAGGGGTTTTATTGAATTTTTTTTAAAACCGCCATCCATAACCATACCAAACGGAGCCCCAAATAAGTCTCCACATGATTTGTTCAGCGATATACCAAACAACAAACATTATCACAGCGTATATAACAACAGAAACCAAAAGATAAGGTATGTGTTGATCTTGAGGCGTTCCCATGAAAATTGGAATTCCGATATATAAGATATAAAGACCGTATAGACCAGCCAATGGAACTAAAAACCAGACACCGGGAATCAGATAAAAAATTCCAGCTAGTAACCATGGAGTGGCTGAATATGCAACAAGTTTAAATGCTTGCATCTGGTTTTTCTGTGATTTAAAGGTTGGAGCAAAGGCATTGAATATATAACCAAAGGCCATAATTCCAATAATTGCCACTATGTAGTATGCAATGGCGGATCCAGCTGCTGCACCAAGTAGAGCGCCACCTGATCCCCACCAAAAAAAGCCGTATCCAATAATAAAACCTAAAAGAGTTGGTATACCAACAATTGCAAGATAGATTATTATATCCATTGTGGCAACCTGCTCACTTTGGGCTTTTTTCAATGCTTCTTTTGGATTCGTTAGAACAGATATAGCTTGCTTAATCATTTTCATTAAATCCATAATCTTCTCCCCATATATTTTTATCTAATGAAAAAAGAAAATCAGAACTCCTTATATTAAATTTCTTAAATAATCACATTTTCTAGTTTTCAATTAATTCTTACAGTTTGCACATGTTTATAGTTATGATTATATTATAAACAAATTTCAGATTTTAAAAAAAGGTGTTGAAAATGAAACCTCTATTATTTCATGATCACTTTGATCGTCAATATTTACAATTCTAACCTCTCCATAGAATTTTTTAAAGACATATGGTGCTGTTATAGACACAATAATTGTTGTTGGCCTCTGGTCTGTTCTCAGCCCATCGCCTTTTAAAAGCGAAAATATCCATTCGCCCCAATCTGGCCAGTCCTCAACATTCCAGCTTAATTCTGAATTGGGATCACCAATATTTTTGACATTTATGTTATCTACAACAGATTGTCCAGGTTCAATAAGGCCAAAATGAAGATTTCCAATACATTTAAGGTTTGACTTGGCCATTTTACCTCTTAAACCAACATTGCATAAAAGGGTTAGGTCCTCATCCTCTGTTGTGACCATAACTTCAATGAGTCCGCTAAATGTAGTATAATTATTTGAATCAGAGGTTTCAATCCACACCCATTTAGGGTCATGCCAATGGCCCAAGTTCTTACCTAATTTTATGTAACAATTTTGATACCAGTTAAACACATATAAATTTGGACCATTCCCTGCAAAGCTACGATCACAGAACTCAATCCCAATCTCCATGCCGTCTGATATCTTTCCCTCATCAATATTAAAGTGATACCATGCACTTGCAGGTCCCGCCCAAAAATGTTCGCTCATGGATACTGTGCAACTGTTATAATCATAGATATCACCTGACCTTTTGTAAGTATCAGTTCCACACTTTAACCTATTGAAAAACTCAGTATTATCCTGAACATCTATAGATATTGTGTTATCCTCGATTTCACATACATTATACTTAATCCTAAACCAACCGTCCTCGCCCCATTCTGTCCCCCATGAATTTTTGCAAATCCAATAACCAGGATTATCATTATAGCCAACTATTGAAACAAGGTGATAACCTAATAGATCTCCAGAAGGTTCATAAACTCCTTCAGAATAAGTTGGAAAATTTTCATATATATCTATGCTTGTTACTAAGGGACCATTATTTGCAAGTGCATTTTTCATGGATAGCAGTGAAGGGGAAATCGTACTCCATCCTATAATTTCTGTTTTGTATTTGTCCCAGTCTTCACATTTATCTTTACAGGGAGGTAAATTTCCATTTCCGCTTTTATATGGAAAACATGATTCTGGTATTGCACCATAGCTTTCCACAAAATCCAAGATAGAGGACATATATGCCCCTTCACATCCAAAAATCCCGCTGGTCCATTCAGTTCCACAAGAAATCATGTATTGTTCGGATAGGTCAATAAAATAATTTGGCTTGTTTTTTTTGATTTTAATACAGGACTCCATCGCCGAGTATAACCCAAATGCATAACAACTACCACAGCTTCCTTGTTCCTTTATACTAGTAGTCCAATCATAGCCTTCATGGTTACGCCAATCCCAGGAAGAGGGAACTCTTTTCGTATGTTTTTCCCCCTCTGGTAAATCTTCACCACCTTTTAATAGACCAAAATAAAATCCCAAATTTTTTTCTACATTTGATATTTTATTTACTAATCCTTGGCAATAACACTTTTTATTATCAATATCTGTATCTAAATTCTTCTGATTGATTTTTATTTTAAGGCTTTTCAAGCTAGGGCTTAAAAGTAATATTATTGCAATTATGGTAATAAATAATGACCTTTTTTTATTCATAATATCCCTTCTTTTTTAAATAATTATTAGAAAATAATATTTATAACAAGTGTATATTATCGCAAAATAATAATAAAGAAATGTTATCAAAGACAATAAAAAGGCACATAGCGACTAATTAGAATAGGAATGATACAAAATTTAATTTTGTTAAAAATAATCGATTAAAAAATTTTATTACAAGGAAATTATTTATCATCTAAAAAGATATCAGGTAAAGTAATGAGATTTGCTATTAAATTTGCATATGATGGAAGGAATTTTCATGGCTATGCAAGACAATTAAAACTACAAACTGTGGAAGGGGATTTAATAAGATTTCTAGTTAAAAATGGAATAATTGAAGATACCAAGGAATCAATTTTCAGATCTGCTAGTAGAACAGATAAAAATGTATCGGCTCTGGCCAATGTTGCATCGTTTAACTCAGATATGACCCAAAAAAATATTTTTCAAATTATTGTAAATGAGTCATCTCCAATTCTTTTCTATGGAATAAAAACAGTTGGACCGGATTTCAATCCACGATATGCAAAAATACGGCAATATAGATATTATCTTAAAACGGAAAAACTTGATATTGACAAGATAATAAAAACATCTGCCAGTTTCACAGGTGAGCATGATTTTACCAACTTTGTAAGATTGGAATCTTTTAGAAAACCCATTAGAAATATCGAAAACATAATATTCAGTCATTATAACAACTATTTAGTTATTGATTTTTATGCCCAAACATTTTTATGGCATCAAATCAGAAGGATAATTTCAGCATTAATCAAACTCGGATCTGGAAAGATTGAAAAAGAAAATATTGTAAAAGCATTGGAACTACCTGATGAAGAGGTAGATTTTGGTTTAGCAGCCCCAGAACCTCTCATACTGATGGAAATCCAATACGATTTTGAATTCGATTATGATAAAAAACAGCTGAAAAAAATCGAAAAATTAGAAAAAAGTATCATTAAAAGTTTAAATTGATGAACCCTTGTAAATTTCTTTTTTTTCGTATTAATATAAAAAACCAATTTGAATAGAAATCGGTTCAAACCAAAAATCTTTATTTTTTTTCCTTCATTGCTCTTAATGCCCTATATAGAAAATAGGCGAGCCCGCCATATATTACCACAGAGCCAAAAATCAGCATAACAATTGCAGAAGGCGGCAGGCTCATATTTGCTCTACCCTCCTTTTCCCTTTTATTTTCATTAATATAAAGGAAAGCGATACTATTATTATCAGTGGTGAGACCCCTGCTAAAAAGATCAGCCATCCTGGATATTCAGGATAAGGATTGTTTACAACATTGTGAATAATTGCAAAGGCAAGTAATACAGTAAGAATTATCGGAATCACAAATTTGATTAGAATATCCCACCACTTTCCAAGCATGACCTCAGAGGTCTTATTCGCATGGTTTCTTAATTTTTTTATTTTGTATAACCATCCAAATATCAAGCACTCAAGTAGGCCGATTGTCACCATTCCAAAATCTGCTATGAATGCATCAATTATATCTATAAGATATAGTCCACCACCAGTTGCAAATATCAGACTTAAGAAAAATCCTAGTATGCACATAACAGCCGTTGCCTTTGCCTTTGAAAGTTTCCATTTATTGTTTGCACTAGCTGAAATTGGTTCGATCATAGAAAATGCAGAATCTATACCAAAGGTTAGTAGGGCAATAAAGAAAATTAAACCGAAAAATGCAGCAGCAAATGGTAGAAGTGAAATTGCAGTTGGGTATGTGATGAATACAAGATTTGGGCCTCCTATCTGCGTTCCGAGGGCTTCAATGCCAATTCCACCCTTGAATGAAAGATATCCAACAACACTAAAAACTGTGAATCCTGCCAAAAAGGATGTACCTGCATCAGCAAGTGCTACAATAAATGCATTGTTTGTAAGGTCAGATTTCTTCTTTAAAAAACTGGCATAGGTGATCATAATGCCCTGTGCAAGGCTGAATGAGAAGAACACTTGAGCGTAGGCTGCAAGCCAGACGTTCACATCCCCAAGTTTTGAAAAATCTGGTGTAAGATAGTAGCTGATACCTTCCATTGCTCCAGGTAGTGTGAGACCTCTGATTGTCAAAATTATTAGTAAGATTGTCGGAATCGGAACTGTTAGTGCAACCACCTTCCCGATCCTTCCAACCCCTTTGTAGAGTATCAAAAAAATACTTGCCCATACAGCAATAAGACCAAGTATTACTGGAAAACTGATTCCACCTAATACTAAAGGTGTCCCTGTATCTCCAAGAAAACTGGAAAAGAAACTACTGGCCTCAGAACCCCATCTAAGGTCTAGTGAGTATATCATATAAGAGAAGCACCACGCCATTATAACGACATAGTAAGTTGCAACAATGAATGGGACTAGCACTGTAAGCCAACCTGTCCACTCCCATTTCTTGTTTACCTTTGAAAATGCCTGTGGTGGTGTCCCTCTGGCCCAATGACCTACTGTAAACTCAAGAATTAAAAGCGGAATTCCAGCAGTAAAAATGGCCACAAAGAATGGAATTAGAAATGCTCCCCCGCCATTATCATAACAGCGGAATGGGAACCTCCAAACATTACCCAGCCCTACCGCTGAGCCGACTGCGGCCATAACAAATGCAAATCTAGAACTCCAGAACTCTCGTTTTGCCACTGTTCTAACACCTATTATTTATCGAATATTTTTATTTTTTTTATTATATAGTAATGCTGTACCAGTTATTAATATTATCAATGAGATAAAAATAGTGATAATCAATAGAATATTATCATTTTTCTCTGTGTTTGGCATGTCTTTCATCTCAAATGTTTGTGCATCCAGGGCATAGATTGTTTCTTCTACGCTGAAATAAACTATACCATCATCAATAATAGGGTCTGAAATAATAGGTGTAGTAATATAATTATTAGCATCATTGTCGATATAATATTTAGGAGTAAAGCTCCATTCAAGTTCTCCGTTTGTCTTGTTCAATGAATACAATCTACCATCATCACATCCAAAAAAAACATTATCACCATAACCATTAGGGTTTGAATGGATGGCAGATTTACAAGTGAAATACCATTGTAATTGGCCATTGTCCTTGTCCAAGGCATATAGAGTGCCGTCAAGGGAACCAACAAAAACCATTTCATCAGATATATCTGGTGTTGAGTCAATTGCCCAACCGGTCTGATAGATCCATTTTATTTCCCCTGTTTTGTAATCTATTGCATATAATTTTCCATCCCAAGAGCCAATGAAAACTTTGCTACTCCCCATCTTAGGTGATGCAGAAATTATTTTTTCAGTCTCAACTTCCCAGATTACGTCTTTTGCATCAATATTAAAACCAAAACAGGATTTTCCTGCAGATATACAAATAATGTCTTGTTTTTCTTTGGAGATATATGGCTTATTAGAGAATTTATATGACCATTCTATGTCACCAGTTTCAATCTCAAATCCATGTATATTGCCATCTTCAAAACCTGCAATTAAAGAGTTTCCTTTGATAATAGGGTTTGAAGTTATTTGTCCAACTGGCTGGGACCATAAAATTTCACCATTATCATTTTTTAATTTGAAAAGGCCTTTATCTGTGCCAATTAAATAATAATTATCAGATATAACCAAATGTTTTATATCTCTTTCAAACTTGAAATCCCATAACTTTTTCCCAGTCTTTGCATCGTATGTTGGAACCCTTCCACATGAAGTGCAAACGATTAGATCTCCAGCTTTTGAGATATCGGGGGAGTATAACTGTTCATTGTTTTCATATGTCCATAAAACCTTGGATTTCTGATCGAGATTATAGGATTTCTTAGGCCTTAAACCTGTGTTTTCGAATTTCGAATCGTAGATTTCCAACCAGCCAGAGGTAGGTAAATTTGTTATTCCCTTGAATTTTTCTCTCTCCTGTCTTGATGGCACATACTCCGAACCATTTATCTTTCCAAAATATAAAACTAGTCCCATGTTCTCAAGCAATTTTGTACTAGTGATTTTACAATCAGTAGCAGATGAAGAAATTGGGACAGTTGCCAAAAGATCTTTTAAATTTTCGATATTTAATTTACCATAATAATCACTTTCAATTTCTTTGAATTTTTTGACAGCCTTACTTGTGTATTTATTGTTATACTTATAAATTCTAATTGCAATTGATTTTGGTAACAAGCCCCATAATTCTCTTTCAACTATATCACTATTGGGCACACTGGAGGAAAAAAACATTCCGTTTTTCGTTCTTGTAATGGGGGTTTTATAATATGCTTGCTCCAAACGTGCAATTTCCCCTGTTTTTGTATCACCAATCAACCATTCGTTTGGTATAAGTCCACTGTTTCCTTTTTGTAAATTGTTAATAACCTCATCAATGTTTTTCGAGTATTGAATGGCTGTTCTCGACCTTATCCCCTTTGGTGTTTTTCTAATATTGAAAGGGCCTTGAGGTATAAGCTCAGTCTCTGTTAGAATTATCCCAATTTCATTTTCATAGAAATCTTCTTGACTCCATAATGAGCCTGGTGGTGCAGTCATTATAAACCTATAACCCGAAGATGGTTTTACATCAACAATGAAATTACACCTTTGTGCAATATATTCAAAAAATATGGTCTCATGGGCTGCAACTATTGCACCATCCTCAGTTGCATCTCCGGTTGCAATAATTGCACGGCAATGTCCCTGTTCTTCTTGATAATTTTTCTTATTTAGTAAATTATTTAATCCAAAAATTAAATCTCTCAATGGTTGAAATCTTCTCTTATTAAAATGTCGGAAAAACGCGTAATCCACCTCTTGTACAAATTGTGAAGCGACAATATCCATATAATCAATATTTCTCCCAAAAATTTTAGCATTCCTATCATTTAATCCTGCAACCATGCCCTTTATTTCCTGTTTGTATTCATTGGGTATATGTTTTTCAAAGTATCTCATTGATTTTAAGCGGCATATATTCCACCAAAATTGTGATAGTTTATCATAATTTCTTGGTAAATTTTTTATAATAAAGATTTTCATCGCTTTGACGTTATGACCAAGATTCATCCATCTGTAGATCATATCTGTTATCTCAGAAGCAGCTAGATATCCATATTGATAACCCCTCTCATAAGGATCTCCTTCAAGATGAATGTATGTCCATCCTTGTATATTATATCTAAAACCTTTTCCATAATTTCCTGAGCTTATGTTATTTGGATAGCCCTGTTTGGCATTGACGCTAAAAATAAATTGCGATATTAGTATTAGTAATACAATTATACAGCATTCCGTTATTTTATTTTTCATCATTTTAATTTTATTTTAAAATTTAAATAATATATTAAAACAGTTTTTAGGGATGTTAACATAGTATGGTTATAGTATTTTGAAGGGAAAGAATAGTAGGGTCTAGTAACCGCGGAGGTAAAAATATGAGGAAAATAAAATCCAATGCTAGACCCTTTAAGGGAGGTGGATTCATTCATTATATCCATTGTAATATATTTATAAAAATATACTTAAAAATCTTATGTTACTATGATAACAAAAATTATATTAATATGTTGTCATATATATTTTTTGTAACTATTTAAAAATTTGTTGGGGAGGTGTGAATATGGTAACAATAAGTCATGTTGTTCAGAATATTCTAAATAAACATGTTTTTTTACAAGAAGCAATTAGCCAAGGAATTGTTTCATTCAATAAGCTGGCTGAAAATATAAGACCAATTATTGAGAAGGAATTAAACAAAAAAGTAAAACATAATGCAATTGTTATGGCAATAAGAAGGTACACAGAAAAATTGGAATCAAAAAAAGATAAAATCGACTTTAATTATTTCAGAGAAACCCTATTGAGGACCGATATCTGCTATATTGTAATTGAAGAAACAAAAACAACAGTCAAAACAATTCAGAAATTATATGATGTTATAAATTTTAAACATGGAGGTATATTTAATCTTACCCAAGGCAATTATGAAATAAGCATCATCACAAATCAGAGATATAAAGACAAGTTTTTAGATATACTTAATGAGGAAAACATATTGAAGGTAGTGGATAATCTGGTTGTTATTTCACTTACATATTCAAAGGATTTTTCATCAACTCCTGGTCTGTTATATAATGTGTCAAGATTTATCGCATGGGAGGATATCAATATATATAATGTTATTAACACACCAAAGGAACTTGCTTTTATCATAAGTAAAAAAGATGCAATGAGATGTTATAATACACTTGAACGCATGGTTAAGCCAATGCAAAACAAGGTTGATGACATTTAATTGATTTTTTAGGGTAAATTAAATAAAATATTATTATCATTAAGGCATTCTTTCTAATTCATGCAGGGGTAGCCAAGCCAGGTCAACGGCGACAGACTCAAGATCTGTTCCTGCAGAGGTTCGAGCGTTCGAATCGCTCCCCCTGCACCTTTTTACCGAATATTTAATTTAACAAAGATTATTTGCCCTTTGTGAAATATGAAATCATTATTGTAAGATATGGTGAAATTGCCTTAAAGGGAAAGCAATCCCGAAGAATATTTGAAAACACTCTTATCCAAAATATAAGAAATGCCTTTGATAAAAAAAACATCTCTGGCAAAATCTTTAGAGAGTGGGGTAGAATCTTTGTTTTAACTTCTGAGATAGATCAATCTTGCAATGTTTTACAGAGGATATTTGGAATTACTTCTATCAGCCCAGCTGTTAGGACAAGTAGTGATCTGGAATCTATTTCCAAATTGAGTCTTGAGATTTCAAAAAAACTATTAACAAAAAATAGGAGTTTTGCCATAAGGGCAAAGCGAACAGGTGATCATAATTATTCCAGCCAGGATGTAGCGATAAAGGTTGGAAATGATATTGTCAAGGAAATAGGATCACCCGTTGACCTTAATAAGCCAGATTTCGAGCTATTCATTGAGGTTAGAAATGAATATGCATATATATTTAATAAAAAGATATATTGTGTTGGTGGTCTGCCGTTAGGTACACAGGGGAATATTTGTGCTATAATTGACTCACATGAATCTATATTGGCTGCATGGTATTTAATGAAAAGAGGCTGCAATGTTTTTTTTGTTACAAATAAGTCATATACTGTGGTATTAGAGGCTTTTATTGAGAACTGGTTTGCAAGGTCTAATATATTTACCATTGAACTAAACAACAATTTTTACAGTCAATTAAACAAACTTGTTGATAAAAATAAATGTCTTGCAGTGTCAGTAGGTAAAAGTTTGTTTATAAATCCAAAAAAAGTTATAGATGAATTAAAGGATCTTAAAAGAGATCTAGTATATCCGATTTTGCATCCTTTGATTGCTATGAACAAGGATGAGATATTAGAAAAATGTAAAGAAATTGGTCTAAAGTTATGAAAATTTTAATATTTGGCGCGGGTTCAATAGGTTCATTATTTGGTGCAATGCTATCCAAAGATAATGAGGTATCCTTGATAGGAAGGAAGGCCCATGTTAAAGCCATTAATAGAACTGGTTTGGTAATTAAAGATAAAACAAATTTAAAAGTCAAAATAGCTGCATATGATAATGTTGAAAATATATCATATTTCCCTGATCTACTAATAATAACAGTTAAGGCCTATGATACTAAATCCGCAATAATGCAGGCTAAAAAAATTATCGGTCCAGATACGACCGTAATGTCGTTACAAAATGGTCTTGGAAATATTGAAATTTTGAAAAAAAAACTTTCATCTGTCCAAATAATTGCTGGTATTACCACGCATGGGGCAATGTTCTCTGAACCAGGTATTATTATTCATACAGGCATTGGTTCTACAATAATCGGAGAGTTAAATGGCAAAGAAACAGAACGTATAAAAGATATTGAGAATAATTTTAATAATGCTAAAATCAGAACAAATATAAGTCAAAATATTTTAAATGAAATCTGGGTAAAGGCCATTATTAACAGTAGCATTAATCCATTGACAACCTTTTTCCAATGTAAAAATGGATATCTTCTAAAGAATCTAGTTCTAGAAAAATTAGTGGAAAAAATAATCGAGGAATCCACATCTATTGCAATTGCAAATGGAATTAACATCAGTGTTGAGGACATGATTAAAAAAACAAAACATGTAATTAAAAGCACAAAGGAAAACTATTCATCGATGCTTCAAAGTCTAAAAAAAGGAAAAAAAACAGAGATTGATAGCATAAATGGAAAAATAGTTGAATTTGGAAAAAAACAAAACATTAAATCTTTGATGAATGAAATAATGGTTTACTCGATTAAAAATATCATAAGATAGATTCAACCAATGAAATCAGCTTTTCCTAATAGGAAAAAAATAGCATGGGTTGGCCCCCAGGATAGATAATAGTCATCAATATATACTATTCCGCTAAAATTATTTAGATAGACATATACAGGTAATTTGTCTTTTGTAAGTATTTCACCTGTCTGGAGGTTTTTAATTTTAAGATAATATGGAAGAATTGAATCAGTATTCCTTGAAAATATCGGATCCTGATTTCTTAATGATAAATTAACTATAGTAAAACCTGCCAAATGCTGGTTTCGGCCTTTGCCTTGTTTTATATCTCCATTTATTCCTATTCCATAACACATTCCAATTCCAAAAACCCTGTAACTGTTTTCTGATTTTTGTTGGGATTTATTGTGTTCTTGTAAATCTGTTATATATCCGGCTTCCAAAGATGAAGTAAAAGCAAAACCTAGAAACAAGGTTATTAAAATAATAGCAACAATTTTTGTTTTCATATTTATTGCAATTCAAATTAAATTATTACTATAAAAATATTACTAATAAATGTACATTAATGAACAATATTATACATTTGTATTTCTATCTAAATACTGATAATTACTGATTTTTAGATGTGATTAATCTGACTAAAAGATAAAAATTATTTAAAATATCATTTTTTATTGTAAAACTATCAGTAATCACTGAAAATGAATGTTTTGTTGCATCATTATATGATTCATAAGTTTTTGATTCATCCTCTGTTATATCTATAAAAAATCCGCAAGCCATGTAACCTATACCGATATATGGAAATCCGATACCCCAACCAAAAAGCCATTGGAAAAGATCTCTCAAACTTTCGAATGAGGTAACACTATCATAGATCCAATTAAAATAGTCTTCATATTTAACCTTGAAATATCCATTTTCTCCCCATTCGGGCCCCCAGCTGTTCTTGCATATCCAATATCCTCCAGTATCATAGGTTGGGTCA
>Ga0272442_10004053_pt1 | contig 20168 bp, 3 predicted proteins | sample SSMForm2O_FD_200262 | JGI IMG/M metagenome (GOLD analysis project Ga0272442, IMG submission 200262) | Marine sediment archaeal communities from Little Sippewissett salt marsh, Falmouth, MA, United States - SSM-Form-2O | ecosystem: Environmental > Aquatic > Marine > Wetlands > Sediment ... | reverse complement strand
AGCCGGGTGGAATCGAGTGCGAACCAGATCCCTGCGATGACCGATGCAATGGCTCGACAGGCCGGTGCGACGTCATCACGCCATGCCAGCTTCATGAGGACTGCAATCCGCCCGAGACGATCTGCGATGTTGTATGTGGGCGCTGCGAACCCGGATGCCTACAGACCGGCTGCGGGGAGCTGGAAATTTGCATCGAGCAGACGGGGCTTTGCGGGGAGAAGTGCGATAGAGGAACTTATCAGGGCGATTTCGATGTGAACACGGTCGAAGACCTACAGACGATAAACGGGTATGTTGAGATCACCGGTTCGCTCGATATCAGCAATTCCTTTTTAAAGAATCTTGATGGCCTGGAGTGTCTTGAACTTGTCGGGGGCAACCTATCTGTTGGGGCGAACAACAACCTTGTAAACCTGGACGGTCTCGTGGGATTGAAAGAGGTGAAAGGGAACCTCAGGGTCGGATCTGTCGACAATCCGAACGATGCGCTAGCCAGCCTGCACGGCCTACGCAATCTCGAGCGAGTCGGGCTGGACCTTGTGATAACCAACAACCCTGCCGTCACCGATCTCTCGGGTTTAGATTCCCTACGCGAGGTAGGAGGCATATTTTTAATCAATGGTATGATATCACTAGAAACGACGGAGGGCCTGCTTGGTCCGTTGACCGTAAGCGGCTCTTTAATAGTTGCTACTAATCGATCGCTGAAGAGTCTTGAGGGATTCAGAAACATTGAATCGGTTGGCGGTAGTATAACGATCGAGGACAACGACAAATTACGAGACCTGAATGGTCTGGAATGGGTATCAGAGGTTGACAGATCCCTCACTATTGACAGGAACGATTCCCTGGAGAATCTTTATGGGTTACAGAACCTGGAGCGACTGGCCGGATCGTTGACTATCACACATAACTCTATACTGCGCTCCATTGGCTTTCTCGGAATTATATCATCTTCTCAATTGATCGAGATCCTGTACAACAGTTCCCTGCCCAACTGCGAAGTGGAGGCATACATTGATTTGCTGATGGCTTCTGGATGGAATGGAGTATATCGGGCTAGTCACAACGAACCCAATAGTATCTGCTATTCTTGCCCAGAGTTCATTCTGGACACCGACTCATACGAGATTAAAGATCAGGACTCCGTTGATGCACTCCGAGGATACACCGAGATTACCGGAGATACTATCGTGACCACGGGCCTGAATGATCTTTTCGGACTCGAGTGCCTCGAAATCATCGGCGGAAGTCTAACCGTCGATGAAACGCAGCTCAACAATATTTATGGTCTCGACAACCTTCGATTAATCGGAGGATCACTAGCTGTTCAGAATAATCTCGAACTGAAGAGCTTCGCTGGATTGAACAGCCTTGAAGTTGTTAATGGCGATCTCTCGATTTCTGCCAATCAATTCCTTGCAAGAGTTACAAACATGAAAGAGCTGTTTCAACTAGGCGGCGCGCTTGAGGTCATTGGCAATTCAAGACTACCGACATGCGAAGCCGAACAGATACGCGACATGCTTGAATCGTATGGATGGCAAGGATCCGCTATCATTGAGGATAACTACGATAGCGGAGCGTGTTACTAGCTGCCACTAACGGGTGCTTCATGCACATTTCTCCTTCTTTTCACCTGGCGCCAATGATAGTATCAGATCGTTCGGAAGCGGGAGGTTGCAGTCTTGCTGGATGATTGGTACGAGATCGTTGCTTGCCTGCTGCCCTTGATAGTGATCATTGGATTGCTTGGTGGCAAATGGTTTCTATTATCTAGAAGGAAGAGTCAACTCGTTTCGTGGGCATCTCGAGAAGGATTAAACCTTGATTTAACTAACAACGAAGGCCCAAACGAGGATTACTCAATGTTTCACTGCCTTCAGCGGGGATTCCTTCGCCAGTTGCAGCAGACCTCGCACGGAAAATACGAAGGTAGGCAAGTCATTCTTATGCAGATGAAGTACCGAACTCTTTCATTGGTCGTCTTTCCGTGGACAACGAAACTCATTCAAGCAATTATCATGTCGAGTCATTCACCCATGAAGCCATTGGTCGTACGTCCTAGAACACCTTCGGAGAAAGCGTCCATTGCTGTTGACATTGAATCACTGTCGGTTGGGCCACTTCAATTCCAAATGAAGTACTCTGTGCTGGGTGTAAGCGTTGAAGCCGCAGAGAACGTTCTACAACCACATGTTATCGACCGACTCATGAATGTAAGGAACGTTTATATTGAGGTCGATCTTCACAAGGCTATCGCATGCCAGGAGGTGGGACTACGCTGTGCAGAAGTAGAAGAACTAATAGGAATACTAAGTAGTGTAGTCAGCTCGTCGGAGCGTTAAGCGATGATAGTAGCTGGATAACGTATCATTTCTAACGCAGCTCATGGCTTCACTCGTGTTCCTGATAGATGAATCAGTGGAAAACCTCGGCTCTGCATTGTTCCGTAGTCGAAGCCAAATCCCGCTCCATATCCAAATGATAGTGTGCCACCAACGGTTTCTAAATGTCCTGTCTCTTGCCAAATATCACCAGTTTCGGGGGTTCCAACGTTGATCCTCTTACACCTTTCATAACCAGTAACAGAAACCACGAAAAAATTAACTGTTTCGTACTCCGTTGTTCCATTGAATGCTTCCTTAGCATCGAGACTATACCACGACAAGTCCAGGCCAGCCCCCAGCTTGGCGCCGATATCTTTAGGCTCCCACTTTCCATCGTACTTGTAGATATAAGCTCCCTCCTGAATAAAGTCATCATCGCCCCATCCCCGATAGAGGCCAATGCCAGCACCCGCTGCAAAACCTTCTTCACCCTGTATGCCTCCCTTTGCACCATGTGTGCCTACATCTCCACCAACGCCTATTGCTATTCCGCCGCCGTATCCATGGAGGTCCCAATTATAGTACGGATTTTGACCTAGGTGAATATAGGGATTCTGGAAGTTTTCATGATACTTCCTTATACCCCAAGAACGAGCATAGGAACTCGGAAGCGGCTCCGAACATGCTGGATCTGGCGCTAAATACCTCCCGTTCTCAACGTCAAGTATTCTAGCACCATTAACGACTAGCGAGTGTCCTCCATCAGGCAACTCTATTCTCCATTGTCCCGGTCTCTGAACGTTAAAAAGACTTGGCGAGTCGTTCTTAAAAACAACATGCTGCTCTCCAAAAGGAGAGTACTCCGCTTTCCATGCCAAATCCCCTCCTTCTCGTCTAATGAGCGCGGCAGGAGCGCCGTGGCTATCTGGTATAACATGGTAATACTGCCATGAAGGCTGTTCGGGCAGACTATACGTAGCGACACCAATGAGATCGAGATCGAACCAGAGATAGCGCACTTCATCAATGCCGAATACGCCCTCTTCCCACTGTTGTTCCCAACTGACTCTGCCAAGAGGATCATATGTTTGAATATGGTGCATATCTGGCAGGTTCGCATTTCTTCTTATTCTCGACACCTGTCGTCCAAGCCAATCATAGCTGAAATATTGTGTCTCTGGTTCTCCGTTGGTAGTTGTGTATTGAATGTAGTCAAGGTTCCCGCTGGGACTATATACGTATGTCCGCCCCCCTTGCTGTATGACTCTACCTTGGTCATCATATAAGTACTCTATCTCGTCCCCTCCGACCGTTTCCTCTCTTGCTAGCCTATTAGAACCCGGGATGTAAGTGTACGACGTTGAAACTGAAGACTGAGTTACTGGATCATAGCGAGTATCCGAGAGTCTGTTGTTACCAAACCATGTACTTCCATCATACAACACAGAGTCGTATGTGTAGCTATATCGTTCGTTGCCTCCAATCGAAACCGAGATTAGGCGACCGAGAATGTCGTATTCTCTTCTCTCAATGCCCGAAGACGATGTCGAAGTCAGTTGATTGCCGCGGTTATCGTATTCAAACACCCACTCTAATACTGGATTGCTCGATGGACCCCCTGCAATATGATCCACTCTATACATTGAATCGCGATCTATCTTCAACACAATATCCTCTGCTACAGTGTTTAACAGATCAGCAGATACTATACTCCCATATGCGTTGTGTATGATATTATCTTGAAGAACAACTGTCTCCAGGGCTATATTGTCTGTCATTTTTATCAGAGACGGAGACCTTGTGCTTTCTCCTGTTATCTCGTATTCGATTGTTAAATTCTCCAAGCTGGGTGGCTGCGAACCAAGCCCCAGTAATGTCTGTTCAGAGGTTACGTGAGAGTTCTTGTTGTACCCATAGACATGAATGACTGGAATGCCCCCAAGGCTACTAAGATATGTTCTCTCTCTCTCCACTCGACTGGCTCTATCCCAGCAGATTTGGCTCCGTTCATATACATCCCAATCAGCTGTCGGCGACCGAGAGTACTCGATTTCAGTGACTAGACCTCTTGGGGGATACTCGGGATAATAACAGCTCTCCTCCGGATCTTCCGGTCCAGAGTCATACGTGAAATCAAACCGAGCCATCTGGCTTCCCATGGTGTTCTCTCTGGCCACTAGACGTCCGGCAGCGTCCCATATGTACTTCTTCTCGTTTGTCAGTTGGTACGATCCCGAGCCAGCGTCCTTTAATTTATTCACAATCAACGGCCTATTAACCGGATTGTATGTAATAAACGTAGTCCCGAGATCGGGTGACTCGATGAATATGATTCTGCCAAAATCATCTGCAAGATATTTAGAAAGAATTAATTCTCCAACCGGATCGCTTGGATTTGTATAATCTGTCATAACTGACGCTACCACGTTCGGTATATCGCTCCACAGGGAATAATCTTGGAAAAACTGATTCTGGGCCGAGCCTTGCTGAGACCAAATGACAAGCCCAGGGTGCCCCAATTCATCACGAGGAAAGCGAATCTCTTGCTTGCTGGTCGCAGAGAACTCGGTTCCACCGTCTTCGTCCCATGCCCAGTCGAAACCAGTCAAATAGCCATCACCATCGTGCAGTATTTCAACGAATGATGCGTAACCATATTCGTTTTGAGAGGGCTTAGACGTATCGAAGAACTTCGCTAACTTCGTTACTTTCTGAAATTCCGCTGCAATATGTAAATCAACCTCGTTTCGGCCTTCATCATAACCGCTAACGGAAATATCGTAAATGTTCCCAAACTGATCATACGTGGCTTCCCACTTCGCCACCAAACCTGGATTTAAGTAGTAGACATCTGTTACTCGCCCCCATTCGTCATAAGTAAAGTGCAACATCTCTCCGCCTGGATACTCCAAAGTCTCGATGGAATTCTCGGCGTTATAAGAAATGCTGTAAATACGTTCTACATCCGTTGCCAGTTGGCCATCAATACCATAGCCAAGGATCACCTGCGTAATCCGGCCAAGTTCATCGAAATCTATTTTAGAAGGTATCCCCCGCGGGTTCCTGATGATTGTCGGCTTTCCCTGTGTGTCATGGGATTCAAAAGTCCACACGAGTGCTTGTTGATCAGCCATAGAAGAGTGATCGCAGGAGGGAATCTCGGGACAATCGACTTCTCCGAATTCGGTGCAACGTGCCACCATACAAAGATCACCATGTTGATTGTAGTGAAACCTCACGATGCGCTTATCCATTTCGTCTAACTCACCGTTTGGAAGTACAATGGTCGGACCAACCATCTCAACAACTCTTCCCTCATCATTGTATTCGATATCAACGCCATAGGTTATGGGGTAGATGAGGTCCACCAAAGGATTGAAAGAGTACCCCCGCGACCTAATGCTGGATAAACCTTGGGCGCTATAATTGTAATCTGTTCGATAAATATAATGATCTTCATCATCACAATCGAAACCTGGATACCAATATTGATTGGAGCCACTTTTGTACCCTTCAAGATAGCTCGGGCGGCAGTATGTTCTAAGGGTACCGTTATCGTTGTAGTGATTCTGTGACCACCTTGAATGGGATCTCTGTGCAACTTCTTCGGGATCAGCGAGATCAGAATCTATTGGCCAGAGAGAGTGAGCGACCATACCCTCGTCAACTCTTGTCATAGGATAGTTATATGTAGAATCATCAGGCGTATAGAGGTAATCCTGCCTCTTGATTCTCCGATAATCACCTTCATATACAGGCTTGGCAACGTGAGAGGGAAAATATGCAGAATCATCGTTCCACGCGTAACTCCATTCCTCACTGCACTGTTGCCATGTATCATCCGCAGGGGAGCAGTCAATGTTCCTCTCACTGCCTAATGCGAATGAACCGCTATAGTTAAGATTGTGCCATCGTTCTCGGTACGGCGGTTCATCACCAAGTGGATCGCAAATCTGATCGTCATAAACACCGACAGTATTGTAGACCTTCGGAGCTACTGAAACCCGTGCCTCTCTAATATTCTCAGGGAATACTTCATCGGGTTCCCATTCTTCGGTGTCGGGATTGTAGCTAACGAAATATAAATCGATGCATGCAGCTCCACCAGCAGAATTTGCGGATCGGCCGAGTGTAAATTCGTAAGGATTATAGGAAAGGTGCGACGAGTAATCGTGCCGAGCTTTTTCAGCAAGATCTCCAGTCAACGGGTAGGATTCATAGAAGTACTCGGCTATCACACCCTTGCCGCTGTCATTACCCCAGTACATTGAACGCAGATTTCTGTTGCTATCGACCCCGCTCTCAAGGTCCCAATACCGGTAGTTCATCTCAGCTAATCGCTGCTGGGGGGGGATTGTCGATGAATCATCGGGGCAGTCAATATCGATACGAGGCGACTGAAGATAGACAATATTGCTTAGATAATAGCCGTATTCATCATATCCCAAGCAAGCTACTGTCTCCTTTGTAGTATCTTCAGACCCTGGATCACCGTTATAGTAATCAAGTCCAAGAATCCTTCGGCCATAGAGCCAGTCGTTATCTCCTCCGTTCGAATACTGGAACGCATAGGAGTATGAAGGCTTGAGGCTGACAAACTGTTCGTAGATATCTATTCGCACCGGGTTCTCTAAATCTGAAGGATTTGAATAGACAAGGTGAGCCCACGAGCCGTTTGCTTTTTCGATCTTTGAAAGTCTATAATTCATAATCCAAGATGGTATCAAGCCATCACAACCATCAGTCCAAGAGCTACAAACATACGGATCAGAAGGATCAGCTTGGCATTGCGCTGTATTTTTATATGAGATTCTGTCGAAATAATATTTACTGCCATCATCGGTGATTAATGTGTAGTAATTTAAGTAGATATCTGGTTCGCTATCTCCGGGTTCCTCGAAAGCTGAAGTATTTCTGTACAGTTTTGTTCGAGTTCTTTGCGTATTGTACCAGAAATTCTGCTCATGCAAGGTCTCGCCGTCTGGCGGTTGATCGAATCCATAAACATTACCGTTCGGCATTTTAACAACAACGTGTTTTTCCGGCATGTTGTATTCACCATCGATCGCGGCGTTGTAGTACCATGTCTTGTACGTTGCCAGTGAAACATGGAAACTATGAGCCCAACCACGCCCCAACGACGTCGATCCACGCGTGCTGCTATAGTATCTCTGGAATGGTATATCGATTGCTCCTACTCTTGGATATACGTCAGTGTAAGGCCCAGAGTTAATCCTCCCGGTAGCTCCATTGATCGGGTCGTTTACATCGGCGGACCCATCGCCTGGTGTGCCACCAACATGGGGTCCGCCACACAGGTCGTCGCCCGTCGCATTAGAATATCTATCGCCGTTGGACGCAGTCGACCCTTGGCCACCAACACCAGCCTGTGGTGGTGGTGAGGCAGGCGGCGGAAAGATGGGATTAGGTGAAGGTTGTGGTGGAGGTGGTTGTCCGAAGTCAGGAATACAAACCTCCGAGATACTCCTACCATGGCGAACAGAAGAGATGTTGCAGTACGATGAGTAGTCAACTACATCGTTCAATGGTACACATAAGAAGCACAACGGCTCGTTATTACAATCAAACGCCTCGACCACGACATAGCCCGCATTGCAGTCATCTGTGACGGCAGTTCTTTGATGATCGGCTACGAAGTACCTTTGCCAATTGGGCTCGTAGCTCCGGTCAGCGCCAATCTCGAACTCTGGGCAAGGATGTGGGAGATCACTACAGCGGCGTTGCGGATCCGGGTAAGTTAAATCAATCGGTGGTGGCGGCGGTATCTGATCTAGTATTCCGTCGTTCGTGTCATCGGGATCGCATTCATCTCCAAGCCCATCGCCGTCGCTATCAACGTGATCGATACCTCCAACCGCCGGTAACCCGACACAGCCATCGTAGAAGTCAACGAGGGAATCTCCGTCTTCATCGAGGTAGCTTCCTGGATTGTTTTCATCGGTGCCACAAGTTCTTTCGAGTCCGTCACCCACTCCATCGTCATCTGAGTCCGAATCGTCAGGGTAGGTGTCTATGCTATCGGACAAGCCATCTCCATCCCTGTCTTGGAAGTCTACACTGTAAACACTACCATTGTCGGTCGAAACGAGAAGATATCCCATGGGAAGACCGCTGCTTTCATGCCGAACGGGATCTCTAGTTACAGCCGTGATGATTCCGGCGGATTGCCCGGCAGGGAAGAACAACTCTGGCAGCGGGTACTCATCCAATGCTGTCATATCCTCAGCGTTGTTCGTCGCTGCATCATCGTTGTACAACACCGTCCAATATTCATTCACCGTGTATCGACCGAGATATGACCGGATCGGATTCGCCAGTGTATCTCCGAGCAGACCGGAAAATATCACAGTGCCGTCCGGCGACGAGCATAGCGTGTCGACGCTTAGTGCATAATTCTTGAGAATTCCCGTCGGATCCTGCAGTTCACCTCCACAGATAATCGAGCCACCTGTGTCAACGCAGTCAGGCGAGAAGCCTTGGATCTCGTGGATGAAGTAGAACGATGAGAGGGCTCCTATATGACCCTCGGCCAATGTGAGTTCCTCGTTGAGGCCCCGGGATGTACTGTTGAGAGGTCTAATCGCCAGGAGATGTCTTCCATCAGCTATCCAGAGATGACCAAACAGGTCGACTGCCAGCCTCCTCGGGTTGTTCAACTGCACGGTTAGCGCGATAGCGAGACCTCCTTCGTCACCGATTTCTACGCCGCCTCCACCGGCAATGTGTTCAATGATGAAACTGTCAGCGCTATTACTTGGGTGTCGCAAGAATACCGAACCTGCCGATGAAATGTACATGCGCTTGTACCTATCGAGCGCAACATCCAGTGGATTGGTGATCGCATGTACTTGATTCTCGATAGCGATTGCCTGCGAAGCTCCGGAAGAGAGGTCGATTCTCCATACTCCGTGATCAGGACTTCCTTCCTCATTCACCGCTACGTATGCCACGCCGCTCTCGGACGGTGAATTGCCTATGCCTCCGTCAGCCAGAGCTGTGGTTCCGTAGAACTGCACAACGAGTTCCACCGATTCGATACCATCCATACCTCTGTCGGTCTTCAAAACGGCGAGATTATCGCTTCCGTCTTCCAACCTGACGAGCAGAGCGATAGTGCCATCGGGCGTCGCTGTCGAATCAATTGATTGGAGTCTTACATCTCCGATATCCACACTGCCAGGGATAGAAGGATCGTATGTCAGATCTCCAGACTTAAGCTTTACGGCGGGAGTGTCTGCCATCAAGTCAATGATGTCGACACGAACGCTGTCATAGGGCACGTCCTCGGTAGGGAGGGGACCAGCTTCCGAGACAATATACTCAAGGGAATCCCAAGATGATGTACCTCCAGACGTTTCGAGTCCCGATGCCAGCATAACAGCACCCATGAAATCCCAATCGCCCCAGTACCCCCACGTAGCGAGAAGGTCGTAGGATGGGATATCATCCCAGGAAACGGTCCACTTCAGCTCCCCATCAACGGAAGCCGTGACATTACCCCTGTCGTAGTCGAGCTCGTAGTAGTGCTCGACTGTCCACCCGCCATCAATAGGTGCAAACGGGTAGCTTGGTGGGATAATGCCGTCAGATGGAATAAAGGCGTTACCATCATATGCAATGAGCGTTATGCCCTCTTCTCCATTCGATTCTGCAAAGCCAAGACCAAAACACTTATCGTGCAGGCATTGTACCAAAACGGTTCCCGCATATTGACCCAAAGGCGTGAGGCCGTTGGGATCGATGGTGGCAGATGCATTGATTTCAGTTGCCGCTGCGCTCCCGGAACTGACCGAGGGTGGGAACAGAACAAGAGAGCGCCCAATGTCTTCGATATCACCTTGAATGAAAAGACTACCATTGTTGATCCAGTAGCTGCCTTCACCCGAAGGTATAAGTGGAGCATCATAGATCTGCGCGTCGGTCGGGTCATCCGAGAAGTCGAAAAAGTCTGCTCCTGACTCTATTGGAAAGTGCCCTTGGTTATCAATTAGATCGATTGGCCCGGGTGCGTCGAACCGCACCAATCTCCCATCTGGTTCGTAGAACGCAGACGGATAGCCAACGACACGCATCAGAGAAACCGTTCCGTCCCAATTAGACCAGTACTCGTCTATGAGCCCTCCAGGAACCGATACTGCTGAAGTCGTGAAGCTGCGATATGGTTCACCGGTTCTCGAGTCCATTCCGTCTGGATGCACAAACTCCAGATACTGTGGCCCTTCGACCATGAATCCAATCCGGGCGGGCTCGAGGGACTGGGCGGTTGATACATGGTAGTTCAATGAGGGTATCGTGTATTCGGCCAGGCCAGGCGGGATTTCAAGATATGTGGGGCCTTGCTGAAGCGCCAAGATCATCTGTGAGATCTCGTTGTACTCGCCCTCATCAAGGTCAAATCTCACAACGCCGTTGCTATACTTATTGGAGTAGTCAATCGAGACGAATTGCATTCTTTCAAGGAACGAGATATTGTCTTGTCTGCCACATTCAACGCCTCCACAATAGAACAATGAATCATCTTGGCGCCAGACGTCCATTCGGTACTCGACGTCAGCAACGAACAAGGGAACAACGATCTCTCCGGCGATGGATGTATTCGCCTTGTTGAACAGGAGATCCTCTGGCTCATGTCCAAATAATGTGATCTCGGTTGTGGCATCAGTCACGGGAACGTCTCTCATGGCTTCAACGGTGAAGGACATCGGATGGGGTTCATACAACTGGACTGGTTTCAAGAAGACGTACAGTCCTGGCTTAAGTATTGCCAATCCCTGAACGGGTCCATTGACGATTCTTCCACCCACTACTTCGGCAATATCGACCAACTGGACGTCAAACTTACCGTCATGGTCAATATCGTCACCCACCCTACCAATCAGAACCCTGTCGTTCTCCGCTAGCCCAATTGAGTTGGGAATGCTAATGAGAACTGGTGTGCTGAAATCAGCGCAATCGCTAACGCTGAAATAGAGGCCTCCTGCGTAGGTGAAGTAGGCGGGATTGATCTCTATCTGGCTCTCGTTGGTAAGATCAAGATCGCTGATATCACGCAGCAGTACGAGATTATCGTCTTCAAGCGATCCGGGCGGAAATTCTACCTGGGCACCACCTGTGGAACTGACAACACCGCCATCTGAACCAATTATTGCATCTGCAATCTCCTGGCCGTCCAGAATGCCATCATCGTCCGAATCATCGTCTAGCGGATCCGTACCGGCCTCGATTTCAGCGCCGTCGATCAGGCCGTCATCATCCGAGTCAGCGTCGTACGGATCTGTGCCGGCAGCAAGCTCCTCGTCGTTACTCAACCAGTCGCCATCTGTGTCGGAGTCACAGGCGTCTCCCAGGCCATCCCCGTCGAGATCGGCCTGATTAGCGTTGGCATGAGATGGACAGTTGTCACACGGATCGTGAATCCCATCCCCGTCTGTTTCGGGGCCCGCGTTGTCAACAAGCCCATCGCAGTCGTTGTCTGCCTCGTCGCATAGCTCCTCGAATCCGGGACGCCGATAGCTCCAGCGGAAGTAATCCCACTCGGTAGTTACCGGATCGCCCAGGGAGCCAACGATCATCGCGTACCCATCGAAGAAGTACTCTTCATCCTGGACAAGCTCGCTGCGCAGAATCGAGCTCGCGAGCGCACCATCGATGTACAGCCTGACCTCGTCGTCCTCCAGATGATCGACGACCCGGTACTCGTGGAACTCGGTCCAGTCCACCGGCACCTCGCCGGCAACGCCGCCCGGACCATCGAGATCGCCGACTACGAAGCCAACCGTGCGGACGCCGGCGCCCCAGTCCACGAAGGCAATGGAGGCAACGTACTCGTACTTCTGGAAACCGAACTCGGTCTGGGCCTGGTATTGATAGAGCGGCTCTGTTGCTGTCGTGATTTGCCTGGCGCGAGTCTCGAGCTCAACCTGCTCACCGAAGCCACTGAACACCGGATATACCAGGTCTGCCGAAGCGCTTTCCAGTAGGTCATCGGGCTCGACTGTTATGGTGAGAATCTCGCCGCCCAGGCCGACTTGGAGAACGGAGTTCTCGCCCATCGGGAACCACAGCTGCTCCTGGTGCTCGGGCCAGACATCTCCTTCATAGCCGTCTGTCTCTCCAGCACGTCGCTGGCAATCCGTGAGGCAGGTCTCATGTCGAATGTAGTCAACGACAATCGTGGTTTGAGCCTCGTTCACACCGGCACCGAAGAACACTCCACCGGGCGTCCGCGCCAGGAACTCGTCCTCATCCCCTTCGAGCACAGCCTCGTCGAGGTCGTCGAAAACGCCTTGATAGATCGGCGATCCATCCACATTCCCGGTGTACGTGTTGTCGGTGCGGTCGATGATGAACTCGTACTCGTGGAACTGGCCGTCGAGATAATCGAAGGGTACGGGCTCTATGGACCCGCCATAGAATCCGGTCTGGCCCAGGGAATCCTGATCCGAAGGAGCCAGCTTCCTTACTCCGTCCTGCTCGATGAAGAAGAAGCCGAAGAAACGTCCGTCCACCCATCCGCCGATTGCGGTACCCGCGTACTCGTTCCAGAGCACATAGCTCTCGACTTTCATTCGCCCATGGATCCTGAACCACGACCGTGTCGGATCGGCGAACAGCTCGGTAACGTGGAAGTATCCCGTATCCTCTGCCATCTGCGGATCGCTGAACCTCGTGGTTCCATCGCCGAGTACCGTGAAGTAGTTCGGCTCACCGTCTCTCAGCCACGGCCTCGGACCAACCTCGGGATCACCGTCTCCCTCGTAGCTTCCTTCGGCGAGTGGGTTCGGGCAATCGGAGTACGACCACTCGCACACGTTGCCCGTACCGTCGCCATCGTCGTCGGCCTGATCGGGATTCTCCATGTACAGGCAGTTGTCGCAGGCATCGCCGATACCGTCTTCGTCGTAGTCCTGCTGGTCCGGATTGGATTCGGCCGGGCAGTTGTCGCAGGCATCGCCGACGCCGTCCGTGTCGCCATCATCCTGATTTTCGTTGTCGGAATCCGGACAGTTGTCGCAGGCGTCCAGCACGCTGTCGTTGTCCGAGTTGCCGCCGACGTTGTCGATGAGATCGTCGCAGTCGTTGTCCAAGCCGTCACACAGCTCCTCGAATCCATCTCGATGGTAGTTCCAGCGGAAGTAATCCACCTCGCAGACAACCGGCTGCGCGCCATGGTCCGGCTCGGTCGCAAGGATCATATATGAGTAGTCGGAAGGCGATGATGAACCAAATGCGGCCAAATCGTTTCGATCCACCTTGGCCACGAGCTCCCCGTCGACGAACAGTCGGACCGAGCGATCATCCTGGTGGTCCACAAGCCTGTACTCGTGGAACTCGGTCCAATCGACCTGCGCAATGCCCTCGCCGCTGATCAGCGCGCCATCGATGTCCTGCTGGAACAGGCCGACAGAGCGAAGCCCACCGCCCTTGTCGATAAAGGCAAAGCCGACCGCGTACTCACTCCTGTTAAAGCCTAGCAAGGTCTGGAACACCGGGCTGGACAGCGTCGCGGTGGAATGGCTCGTCTGGCGAAGTCTCGTCGTCACCTCGGACTGTCCGCCGATGCCGGTCAGCATGGGTTGCCAAACGAATGCGGTCGAGCCTTCGGCCGGATTGTCGGCCTCCAGACTCACGACCCACAGATCCCCTCCCATCGGTCCGGTCTCTACCGACTCCTGTATGATCAGGTTTTCTCCATCGGGAAGCCATCCCGGTGATGCTTCCTCGATGATGCTGTCACCCTCGAAGCTCCCAGAGTACATCGCCCTGGTCTGGCAGTCGGTCACACAGGTATCGTGATGCACGTAGTCAACCACGATTGTGCCTACGGCCTGCTCGGCGCCGCCGATGAAGAACACGCCCCCGGTCAGCACGCGCCCCAACTCGTCGATGCTAATGCGATCCGCGAGATCATCAATCGGTCCGGAAAACAGCGGCGCGCCGTCGGCGAATCCGGTGTACGTGCCGGCGGCAAGGTCGTATATGTACTCGTACGTGTGGAACTCGTTGTCCGCGAACTCGAACGGCGTGGGCGGTGGAAGATCGGCGGGGTAGTAACCCGTCTCGTTGCCCTCGTCATAGGTCGGCGCGATCTTGTGGATGCCGTCCTGCTCGAGGAACCAGAAGCCGAACCGCTTGTGCAGGTCGGCCGCAGCTACTACGCTTCCAGAGTATTCGTTGAACGGGGTGTACTCGGGAATCCGGATCCTCGCCTCGAACCTGAGCCAGGCCGTGGTCGGATCCGATATCAGCTCGCTCATACCGCCCCACATGCCACCCCAGAACTCGGTCGATCCGTCCCCGAGGTCCTGGAAGTACGGGTTGCCGTCCACCACCAGCCAGGTCGACTCCGATTCCATGGGATTCCCGTTGCCATCGTACGCGCCCACAAAAAGCGGAGTCGGGCAGTCCGAGTACTGCGACTCGCACACGTCGCCGACGCCGTTCTCGTCAATGTCAGACTGGTCCGAGTTGGGCATGTACAGGCAGTTGTCGCAGACATCGCCCACGTCATCGCCGTCCTTGTCAGCCTGGTCGGCGTTGGCCAGGTCGATGCAGTTGTCGCAGGCGTCGCCCACGCCGTCGGTGTCCTCGTCCTCCTGGTCGTCGTTGATGTCGTCCGGGCAGTTGTCGCAGGCATCGCCCACACCGTCACCATCGGCGTCCGACTGATCAGCGTTTGACAGGCCAGGACAATTGTCGCAGGCATCGCCCACGCCGTCCCCGTCCGCGTCGGCCTGGTCCCCGTTGTCCACGGTCGGGCAGTTGTCGCAGGCATCGCCAATCCCGTCCGAGTCGGTATCGGCCTGGTTGCCGTTACCAGTGCCGAGGCAGTTGTCCCGGTCGTCGCACACCCCGTCGCTGTCGCCGTCACCGCTCACGCAGCAGTTGGGGAACCCGAGCAATCCGGACCCGTGATGCGCCTCGACCTCATCGGGAGTGAGCGCATGGTTGTACACCGCCACCTCGTCGATGATCCCGTTGAAGTAACGCGTGTGCACGCCCGGGATGTGGGTGCCGATGCGCAGCGGGGCATCGTGCTGGTGCAGCGATGACGGGCCCGAGCCGCTGGCCACTTGCTGGCCATCCACGTACAGCTTCATCACGCTGCTCTCCAGCGTGCCGACCACGTGATGCCACTCGCCGACCGAGAGCGCCGAGGACTGGACGTTGACCGCCGAGCTGCCGGAAGAGGACAGCGCGAAGATGACCGTGCCGCCCGACTTCATGCCCAGGTAGTAGCTGCGGTCCGAGGTCGTGGGATCGTGCTTCTGCACGATGGTCTGGTCGCCGGACGCGCTGTCCTGCTTGATCCAGGCCTCCAGGGTCAGGGCCGTGGTCAGGTCCAGGCTCGCCGAGTCAGGGACCTCCACGTAGTCGTCGGTCCCGTCGAGATCCAGGGCCTGTCCGGAGCGGCCCGTAGCCCAGGCCGCGCCACCCAGGACCGAGCCGTGGTTGGTTCCTACGCTGTCGTTGGCCGAGGTTCCCGAGCCCTCGTCCAGCCGCCAGTACGAGACCAGGCCCGCGTTGCAGGCACTGATCTCGATCAGGCAGGCCGCCGAGCAGCCGTCGCCTCCCGCTGTATTGCAGTCGTCGCACTCCTCCTGCCCCTGCCAGAGGAACCCGTCGCCGCAGACGTTGGCGGTGCAACCCACCTTACATGCATCGGTGTTGATCAGGTTGGCGTCGTCGCATTCCTCGGGCGCCTCAACGATGCCATTGCCGCAGACCTGGGCCGGGGCCTGGCACACGGGTTTGCCCACCGATGCCCGAGCAGCGTGCTCAAGGAGCTGCTCGGGCGTGAGTGCCGTTGAATAGACCGCAACCTCGTCGATCGAACCCGAAAAGTGGCGACTGTAAGTCGGATCGCCGGGCAGGTTGGCGCCGATGTGCAGTGTTGCATCGCTGTCATGAATGGCCGATGGCGCGGCCACGGCCTGGCCGTCTGCCACGCCGTTGAGATAGACCTGCATATCGGCTCCGTCTGACACGCCGGCCGCGTGGTACCAGGTGTCCAGGGCCAGGACCATGTCTCCGAATGCGAGATGGGCAGGGCTTCCATCTCCGGAGAGCCCGAACTCCAGCCTGAGATCCGACGTGACGAACAGCAGGTACGAACGGTCCGTGTTCACGGGATCGTGCTTGGCAAGGATGGACTGGAAGTCACCCGTGGCCGAGGCGATTTTGATCCAAGCCTCGATCGTGATCTGCGAGCCCGGCTCGAGCAGTTCGGTGTCGGGAACCTCGACATGGTCGGCGCTGCCGTCGAACTCCAGCCCCTCGGCCACAACGCCCGTGGACCAGGTCGCGCCCACAACCTGGCCGTGCAGCGGACCCACAACGTCCGTGGCCGTGCCCGTGCCGTCGTCGTCGAGCGGCCAGTACGCGAGAACATCCGAGGTACAATCGGGGATCTCCAGCTCACAGGTCGAGGAGCAGCCGTCGCCGTCGTTCGGATTCCCGTCGTCGCACTCCTCGGCTGCAGGGTTCCTGTAGCCGTCACCGCAGACATTGGCCGTGCAGTCGTTGAGGCAGGCGTCCTCCTGGACCTCGTTGCCGTCGTCGCAGGCCTCGGGCGGCTCCACTACCCAGTTGCCGCAGACCTGGGCCGGAGGATCGCAGGTGTGATGCTGATAGAACCCGAGGTCGTGGTTCCGCGCGATCTGCTCTGGCGTGAGAGCGACATTGTATACCGCAGCCTCGTCGATGGTGCCGTTCACGAAGTACCGGCTGTACTGGGGATCGCCGGGCACGTTGGCACCGAGGCGTACAGGCGCGCTGCTGTTGTTCAACGTGGCCGGCGCCTGTACCGAGGCTCCGTCCGGCTCTCCGTCGAGGTAGATCTGCATCGTGGCGACGTCCGAGACTCCGGCCACGTGGTGCCACTCGCCAGCGGACAGGGCGGTATCTCCGTATGCCCGGCTGGTGTTGGTGGAGGTCCCGTCGAGCGAGAGGCCGAACTGCAGCGTGAGGTCGTCGCGGATGAAGAGATAGTACGAGCGATCGTCGTTGACGGGATCATGCTTGTCGATCACGGCCTGGAAGTCGCCGGTGGAGCCGTTTATCTTGACCCAGGCCTGGAGCGTGATCGCAGAGGCGATGTCGAGCACAGCATGGTCGGGCACCTCGATGTAATCGGAAGAGCCATTTAGGGAAACGGCTCCGCCCACCTGACCTGAATTCCATGAGCCTCCGTTTAAGAAACCATGCTGGCGTCCAACGCTGTCCAGCGCGATCTCGCCAGATCCCTCGTCGAGCCGCCAGTACGCGGCTAGGCCGGCGATGCATTCTGTCACCTCGAGCTCGCACGTCGCCGAGCAGCCGTCGCCAGGGTCGACGTTACCGTCATCGCACTCCTCGGCCGGGACGTTTCTGAAGCCGTCACCGCAGGTGTTGGCCGTGCAGTCGGTGAGGCAGGCGTCCTCCTGCTCCTCATTGCCGTCGTCGCACTCCTCGGGCGCCTCGACGACTGCATTGCCGCAGACCTGGGCCGGGGGCAGGCAGAGCTGCTGCCCGGCGATGCCGAGGCTGTACCGGTCCGCGATCTGTGCGGGCGAGAGCGCCGTTCCGTACACTGCAGCCTCGTCGATCGCTCCTGAGAGGTATCGCGCGTACCCGGGCCCGTCCGCGCCCATGCGCAGGGGCGCGTCGCTATCATTGATTGTGGCGGGCGCCGAGGCTGGCGAGCCGTCTGCTGCGCCGTCGAGGTACACCTGCATGGTGGATCCGTCGGACACACCGGCCACGTGGTGCCAGGTATCCACCGAAAGCACGGTGGCGCCGTAAGCCTTGTTGGCGCCGCCGCCGTTCGCGGAGAGTCCGAACTGCAGCTTGAGGTCAGAGGTCAGGTACAGGTAGTACGACCGGTCCGAGGCAGCGGGATCGTGCTTGGAGATGATGGCCTGGAAGTCGCCGGTGGAAGCGTCGACCTTGACCCAGGCCTCAAGCGTGATCGCGGAGTCGACCTCGAGGTCCTCGTGGTCCGCAACCTCCACGTACTCGGCCGTGCCGTTGAAGGCGATGGCCTCGCCGATCTGGCTCGTGGTCCAGGTCCCGCCGTTGAGCGTTCCGTGCCTGCGGCCCACGGCATCGTACGTGGTTGTGCCGCTGCCCTCGTCCATGCGCCAGTACGCGGCAATGTCGATTGGACAGGGATCTGGATCACCCCCTTCTGCGAGCGCATTGGAGAGCTCCCACCCCGCGATGACAACGAAGGCGGCAAGCAGGCTGAGAGCAAGCGTTCCCTTGCGACGACGGATCAGTGCGCCCATGACGAGTCCTCCGGATGTTGGGCCGGTGGAAGGAGAAGTTGGAAGCTGATGAATGCACGAGAGGCCAGGTGACTCTCGGATGACAGGAAAAACAGGCCTCTCGTGAGCACGCTCAGCCTTTCGACAGGGTTGGTCGCCAGATTATTGGTATCTCACCTGCGAGCACGTTCACGCCCCGCGCTCGTGCGAGTCCGGACTCAACATCGTGTTTGCTTACTGGTGCGCTCGGAATTCTCTTGGTAGGGAATGGTTCGCATAGCGCCATGTCAACCAGCCGCAGACGAGCCCTGTGTGGTGCTCAGAACAGTGTTGTGCCGGGTCAAGCTCTCCTAGCAGAAACAGGCTACGGAATTCACTGGACCTTGTCAACCCTCAAGATGCTAAAATAACTACTGATATTGAACATTTGTTCGAACAACCGTTCATCGCTTGCTCCGGGTGCGCGGATTCCGCACACCCTGGGGAGTCGAATCTGCAACCTCTCGTTAGTACGATGTTTATCAATCATGAGATGCGCGGAATCCGCACATGTTGTACCTCACAACTGACACAACTATCGCAGTATTGAACCACTGGCACGAAGTGCTCACCAAGCGAGGCGGCGCGGGTCCCAGATACCCCCTGGAGAGGGTCGTTTGGGGACCCCCGAATCCGCCAAACGACGCCCAGAGGCTCCTGACTGGGTGCAGCCGGGTCCGCAGAAAACCATGGTTAAAATCGATCGTTGCATTTTCCATGCAACTTCAATATGGCATTTTTGGCATCCGAGGGGCCCCGGCGGAGTTTATCAAGCGGTTCCTGGTGGCCGCGGCCGGAGCCTATCTGGCGGCTGGTGCTGGAGCCGATCCCCCTTTCCCTCAAGGCTTAGTTTGTCCGAACCCACAGTAGACAGGACGAGCCTGGCGTCCGAAAAGGGTCATTTACGGACGCTGGCAGGGGAGCCCGATGATCGCCCTCGCACCAACCCCGGCCGATCAGAACCTGACCCTACCAGAGGACCTGCTGGCCAAGGCAAGGGCGTATGCGAGCCGGTCCAAGGCCGCATCTACTCTGCGGGTGTACGACTCGGCTTTGAGGGCTTTCACCCAATGGTGCGTTAGCCGAGGGCTCGAGAGGCCGTTTCCGGTGCAGCCGGTCGTCGTTGCCGCATACCTTGCCGACCGCGCTTCTGAACTCAAGGTCGCAACCCTGGAGCTGCACCTGTCAGCCGTCTCCGAGGCCCACCGCCTGGCCGGGTACGAGCCGCTGTCCAAGACGCCCGAGGTGTCCTCCGTGATGCGAGGCATCCGACGAACCCACGGCGCCGCCCGGAAGTGCAAGGCTCCTCTGCTGGTCGATCACTTGCATCAGATCGTCGCGGTGCTACCAGATCACATCTCCGGTATCCGAGACAAAGCGCTGCTGCTGTTGGGGTTTGCGGGTGCACTTCGTCGCTCTGAGCTTGTTGGTCTCGATGTGGAGGATCTTGAGTACAGGGAGGAGGGTATGCTCCTCCACATCCGGAGGAGCAAAACCGACCAGGAGGCGCACGGCCGGGTGGTCGGTGTTC
>Ga0272442_10004052_pt1 | contig 20170 bp, 23 predicted proteins | sample SSMForm2O_FD_200262 | JGI IMG/M metagenome (GOLD analysis project Ga0272442, IMG submission 200262) | Marine sediment archaeal communities from Little Sippewissett salt marsh, Falmouth, MA, United States - SSM-Form-2O | ecosystem: Environmental > Aquatic > Marine > Wetlands > Sediment ... | reverse complement strand
GGATCCTGCCAGATGAGCTCTTCTTGGGGCACCTCCGGGCCGAGGTAGCGGACGCGGGGGCCCATGTCGCGGTGGGTCAACTTGAACCACGCCCGGGCGAAGGCGTCGGCGAACTCTTCGGGGTTCTCCAGGTAGCGCCGGGCGATCTTCTCGTAGATGGGGTCGAAGCGCAGCGACAGGTCCGCGGTGGTCATCATCGGCCGGCGCTTCCTGGACGGGTCGTGGGCGTCGACCACCAGGTCCTCATCGGCCACGTCCTTGGCCAGCCACTGGTTCGCGCCGGCGGGGCTCTTGACCAGCTCCCACTCGTACTTGAACAAAACTTTCAGATAACCCGAGTCCCACCTGGTGGGGTTGGGTTTCCAGGCTCCCTCGATGCCGCTGGAGATGGTGTCGCCGCCCTTGCCGCTCTTGAATTTGCTGGTCCAGCCCAGGCCCTGCTCCTCGATCGGGGCGGCCTCGGGCTCGGGGCCCACGTGCTTGGCGTCGCCGGCGCCGTGGCACTTGCCGAAGGTGTGCCCCCCGGCGACCAGGGCGACGGTTTCCTCGTCGTTCATGGCCATGCGCGCGAAGGTCTCCCGGACGTCGCGGCCGGAGGCCACCGGATCGGGATTGCCGTTGGGCCCTTCCGGGTTGACGTAGATCAGCCCCATCTGCACCGCGGCCAGCGGGTTCTCCAGATCCCGCTCTCCGGAGTAGCGCTCGTCGCCGAGCCACTCGCTCTCCGTGCCCCAGTAAACGTCCTCTTCCGGCTCCCAGACGTCCTCGCGGCCGCCGGCGAAGCCGAAGGTTTTGAAACCCATCGACTCCAGGGCGCAGTTGCCGGCCAGGATCATCAAATCGGCCCAGGAGATCTTGTTGCCGTACTTCTGCTTGATGGGCCACAGCAGGCGGCGGGCCTTGTCGAGGTTCACGTTGTCGGGCCAGCTGTTGAGCGGCGCCAGGCGCTGGGAGCCGGACCCCGCCCCCCCGCGGCCGTCGCCCATGCGGTAAGTGCCGGCGCTGTGCCAGGCCATCCGGATCAAGAGACCCCCGTAGTGCCCCCAGTCGGCGGGCCACCAGTCCTGCGAGTCGGTCATCAGCGCAAAGAGGTCCTTCTTCACCGCCGCCAAATCGAGCTTTTTAAACTCTTGGGCATAGTCGAAGTCTGCAGCCATCGGATTTGACTTGGAAGAATGCTGGTGCAGAATTTTCAGATTCACCTGATCCGGCCACCAGTCCCGGTTCGACGTTCCCCGGCTTTTTTTCTTTTCTTTCATTTTCCTACCCCCTTTCCAATAAGAGAAAACATGGCGCAAATTGAGCGGAAGTCAAGGCCGATTTGTCGGGACAATAAGAGTCTGAATGGGGTTTTTGCTTGCAAAAGTTAGCTCTATATGGTACTTTTTGCAACTGTGTTGCACTAGAAACCTTGATAAGGAGCTTGTAGATGCGATCTGGGCCGGTCATGCGGCACTGGGTGGAAAAGCTGCAGTCGCAGGGCCGCTATACCTTCACGCGGGCGCAGGCGGAGTCCGGGACCGGGCGTTCCTTCGTGGCGGTCCAGACCGCCCTGCGCCGGCTGAAGGAGCAGGGGCGAATCGTTTCTTTGAGGCGCGGCTTCTACGTGGTGGTGCCTCCCGAGTACCGGGCGGCCGGATCGCCGCCGGCGAGCTGGTTCATCGACGAGCTGATGCGCCATCTCGGCCAGCCCTACTACGTCGGGCTGCTCAGCGCGGCCGCGATCCACGGCGCCGCCCACCAGCAACCCATGGTCTTCCAGGTGATGACCAGCAAGCCGACCCGGGCAATTCGCGCAGGCAGGGTCGCCATCCAGTTTTCGATGAACAGCAAGGTCGACCGGATGCCGGTGACTCAGAAACAGACAGAAACCGGGACCATGCGTGTTGCCACCCCCGAAACCACCGCGTTCGACCTGGTTCGCTACCAGGCCGGCGCCGGGCATCTGAGCAACGCGGCAACCGTTCTCGACGAGTTGGCCGAACGCGTCGATGGACAGGCACTCGTCGGCGTCGCCCCTCTGGTAAGGCTTCCGGACGTTCAACGCCTTGGTTACTTGCTCGAGGCAATCGGCCAAACCGATCTTGCCTCGCCGCTGGCCACCTGGCTCAAGACGCAAAGGCCTCGCGCGGTTCCACTGCTCCCCGGGAAACCTGCGGACGTCGAGGTCGACAAGCGATGGCGCGTCCTGCCCAATGAAGATCTGGAGATCGACATTTGATTCCCCGTGCGAACATCACAGCTTGGCGCCTCCAGGTCCGCTGGCCGGCCAACGAGCAGGTCGAGCAGGACCTGGTGCTCTCCCGGGCGCTGGTCGCCATGTTTGGTCGAGAACTCGTGGCCGGACAGGCCGCCTTACGTGGAGGCACCGCCCTGCAAAAGCTGTTCATCGGCGCGGCCACGCGCTATTCCGAGGACATCGACCTCGTTCAACGTCACGCCGGGCCCATCGGCACGCTGATCGACGCAATCCGCGAGACCCTCGACCCGTGGCTCGGCATCCCGCGATGGAAGCAGGGCCAGGGACGCTTCACCCTGCTCTACCGTTTCGAGGCCACCTTCGAGCCCATGCCGGCCATGCGCTTGAAGATCGAGATCAACACCCGGGAGCACTTCTCCGTCCTGGGAATCACCCGGCGGCGGTTCAGCGTGGACAACCCGTGGTTCAAGGGGACGGCCAAGCTGCCCGTGTATCACCTCGACGAGCTGCTCGGCACCAAGATGCGTGCCCTCTACCAGCGCAAGAAGGGACGCGATCTCTACGACCTGTGGATCGGGCTGCGATCCGGCAAGGCCGACGGCAGCCGGATCGTAGAATGCTTTCAGCACTACATGAACCAAGATGGCACCACCGTGTCGCGCGCCCGGTTCGAGGCGAATCTGGCCGCCAAGCTCCAAAGCGACGTCTTCCTCGATGACATCCGTCCGCTCATCCCTGCCCATGTCGACTACGATCCCATGGTCGCCGCTGGGGTCATCCAGGATGAGCTGATCGCGAAGCTGCCCGGCGAGTCGTGGAAAGGTGAATGATGAAGAATATACGGTACCTTCTGTTTGCATTCCTCATTGGCGCGGGCCTTGCCGGTTGTTCCTCCGGCTCCGGAGTCGTCAAATCCACCACCGGGCCCGATTTCAGCACGGGCGATTTAGAGGGGCAGTGGACCGCCACGGATATTTTCTTTTCTTATTCCGAGGTGGACAACGTTCCACAACCCGATCATGCAGACATCATTGGAGACGGGGGCAACGGCTCGATGACCATCGAAGCCAACGGGCGGTTCACCCTTACCATAGACCCCGCGGACCGGGATGCCCTGGTGGTCGGAGGTCTCATGTTCTTCGAGGACGGGGAGTACTTTGCCATCCAGTTTGACGGCGAACCGGACGACTACGAGTATTTTGGAGCGACGTTAACCGGAGACACCTTCAGCATCACCGGCGGACCTGACACGGCAGAGTATGACCTGGATCTGGACGGAGAGGACGATCCCTGCAACGTGTCCATGGAATTTGTGAAGTAGGAGCCTCGAAATGAGAGGACCGGTGGACTATCAGGCGCCTCCGATCTTCATGTTCCTGGAAATCTTGAAAACAGGGACGAAAACAGGGACGGAGGTTGTCCTTACAGTCACTATGTAACTGTCTATGGTCACAAATTGTGACCTTAAAGACCCCACCCGTTTGGGTGCCAGCCTAATCGTCAGTGTCCGAATCGTCAGTGTCCGATTTCAATTTGTGTGTCCGGATTTCGGACACCCTTGCGCTACTTCGATCCTCGGTTGAATTTGTAAGGCGCTAATTTTGCAGTGTTTTACACATGGGAATAGATAATGGCACATGCATTGCAGTCATCTGTCGGCTGTCTAAGGTCGCAAATTGTGATCTTAAAGACCGGCCGCGGACAGCACAGGAAGTACATTCCCAGGGTTTTCACCGAGCAGGGTGTAGCCATGCTTTCAGGTGTGCTAAGCAGCCCGCGTGCAGTCCGGGTCAATATCGAGATCATGAGAGCTTTTGTGCGGCTGCGCAGGCACCAGCGCCGGCTGATATTGAAGTAATGGCTGGACTATAAGCGGGGTGAGGTTCAGAATGCTTTGTGTTGGCATTCGGGTTGGAACAAAGAGAGGGGAGGGTCAGGAGGCATTCGGTGAATAAACTGACGTTGGCATTTGTTGCGATGAGTTGTGTGGTGGCCCTTTCCTGCGGAGACGATGACGGCGGCAGCTCGACGGGGGGATTGGATCAACCGTGCAATTCTGATGGAACCTGCCAGGCTGGTCTGGATTGCGTACAAGATGTTTGCGTGGAGAACACCGACCCGTGTGGCAACGGTGTGTTGGATACGGGCGAGATTTGCGATGGTGAGGAGTTGGATGGCGAGACTTGTGAGGGGCTTGGCTTTGAGAGCGGCACCCTGGTTTGTGCCGCCACCTGCGATGGATACGACACTTCAGGTTGTTCGGAAGGGGATCCCTGCGGGAACGGTGTGCTGGATGCCGGCGAAACCTGCGACGGCGATGAGCTGAACGGTGAGACCTGCGAGAGTCAGGGTTTCGAAGCAGGCACTCTGGGTTGCGCGGATACTTGCGATGCCTATGACACCTCCAACTGCGGCGATCCCCTCCCGTATGGGACCGTCAGCGTGGCCTTCAGCACCGACTATGTCCGCAACAACAGCGATCCGATGGACAGCACAGCAGGCATCCTTTTCGAGGCCTTTGCTTCAGGGACATTCGGCACCTCAAACCAGGCCATTCCCAATTCCAGCGCAAGCGCATTTCAAGGCTATGCCACCTACCTCCAGGGTGTGTCTGGAAACGTTGTTCAAGTTTTCCAAATCAGCTTTGAGAGCCAGAACCCCATCAACCCGACAATCATCATTTATTTCAGCGAGCAGTACCTGGATGTGGGGACCATGAGCTTCGGTCTGGAAGCCAATGATCACCAGTTGCTGGTTGCGGATGTCAACATGCAGACAAGCAGTATTGATTGCATCCATGCCGTCGGCAACGGTGTCGTTTCCGTGACAGCACTTGGCGATATCACAAACCACGGCGAGCTCGGGTTTGATGGGACTCTGAACCTCCATCATCCCACCAACTACCTGGGGCAGGACATCAGCGGCCAACTACCTTCGCCGGTCTGTTCCCTTCAGTAGAAAAACAGGGGGTCGAGGACGAATGACGGTAAAAGAAATGCCCACCGCAAGCAGTGGGCTTTCTATACTCGCCAGACCCCCCCTCAATCAACCCCGCTCTCAGCCAGAGCGCAAGCTCGGGCACTCGTCTCAGCCGAGGTAACTGTCGACAATGATTGATGTCGCGGGATGCTATCGGTCGGCGTGCTGGGCAGGTCGTCGATTCCCGACCGGGTTGCGATGGCGGGCTTGGCCCCCAAAAACGGGATGGCGCTGTTCTCTCGGTTGGTCTGGTTTACAGCCGCGCATCACCAGCTCGCAGAGGCCGCGGGCCAGGATCTCGATCACCTCCTCGCGGGGCGATGGTGGTTGGGGCATCGGTACGTGGGTCATGGTTCACCTCCTCGGCCCGGGAAAAAGGGCGGGCCACGGTGACCACACCGGCGCTGTCGGGCGAGGAAGGCAAGATGCCGGGACGACACGGCTTTCTTCGTAGCTGGCCCTGGTATCCTATTGTGCTGCTTGGTGTATTTTGGTAATCTCTGGCAATTCGTAGTCCAATCTGGCTCTGGAGTATGACCAATGGCCGATGACGAAATCCTCACCATCCGTGAGGTCGCCGCCCTGCTGAAGATCGGGGATAAGACCGCCTACACCATGGCCCAGTCCGGGGAGCTCCCCGGCTTCAAGGTGCGTGGCCAGTGGCGGTTCCGGCGGGCCGAGATAGACCGGTGGATCGATCAGCAGCCGAGAGGCGGAGGGGATGGTCACCATGCCAAAGGGTAACTCGGCTTCCAGCCCAACATTCTCTGCGCTTCACGGTGACACTTCCGTCCACTCTTGGTGGCTAAGGAGGGAGACTGTTGGCAGTTGACGTGACCGATCTCTACCGTCGTTTCGGACCGATGGTACATCGACGCTGCCGACGGATTCTCGGCGACGAGGAGGAAGCTGCGGACGCCATGCACGATGTCTTTGTCCAACTGGTGAAACGCCAGGAGAGCCTGACTGTGCAGACACCCCCCTCCCTTCTGTGGAAGATCGCCACCGATGTCAGTCTCAACCGATTGCGTACGAAGCGCCGCCACCCTGAAACCCGCGATGAGCGCTTGTTGCAGCTCATCGCCTCGGAAGACGAACCCGATCGGGCGGTTGAACATCGATCTCTACTGACCAGGCTTTTCGCGCAGGAGCAGACGTCCACCCGCGTGATTGCGACTATGCACTACGTCGACCGCATGACGTTGAAAGAAGTGGCACGCGCTGTTGGCATGTCGGTCTCCGGCGTGCGCAAGCGGCTCCGTTCGTTGCAGGCGCGCGCCGCAGAGATCGAGGGAGGAGTGGGATGACCCAACGCCGCATCTCGGACTACGAGCTCGAGCTCTTGGCCCTCGACGCCCTTCCTGCCCATGAGGCACGCGCTCTTCGCACGGCCTTGGAGAATGATTCTGACGCAAGCGCCCGCTTCGAAGCCCTCGCCAGCCACGGCGAGGAGCTCCTACGCGAGTTTCCCCCTGAACAGGTCAACGCGGAGGTAGCACGGAGGGTTGCGTTTCTCGATGCTCAGGACGCTCGCGGCCGCTCGGATCCGGCGGCAGCTATCTCACGGCGACCAATGCTCTGGGCGCCACTCGCTGCGCTTGCCATTGCAGCGTTGCTATTCGTGGTTATCCCGAACGAGGATGATAACTACGGTTTTCGGGTCAAGGGCGAAGCGCATCTGGTCATACACCGCATCGATACCGACAGCGCCGAGCAGCTGGCCCAAGGTGACCTCGTTCAGGCTGGCGACCGAATCCAGTTGAGCGTGGCTCCAGCCGGCCGTCGATACGCGGTCGTGTTCTCCATTGACGGCAACGGAGCCGTGACCCTCCACTATCCACGGAAGGAGGGCGAGGGCGAGATAACGACCACGGACACGCCGTACTCCCTCCCCACCTCGTACAGGCTCGACGATGCGCCCGACTTCGAGCGTTTCTTCCTCGTGACCTCATCGGCCCCGCTTGCTACCCAGGCAATCCTGAAGGTCGCCCGCCAGCTCGCTTTGCGCTCGGACCGACGTGAGAATGGGTTGCTCGAAGATCTGCCCAACGGCGCACGTCAATCGTCTTTCATGCTGAGGAAAGCGAGATGACGCGGATTGGAGTAGTTCTGCTGGGGATGGCATTGGTGGGATCGCTTCCTTCACTTGCCAAGGCCAGCGCTTCACGCTTCGCATTGTTCGCAGCCTCCAACCGCGCACCCGCCGGACTTCCCCGGCTGCGCTATGCCCATAACGACGCCGAGAAAATGCGCGACGCCTTCGGGGAATTGGGTGGCGTCGCTCCGGAAAACGCGATCCTGCTCTTGGACCCCGATGGTGAGGAGCTTCGAAGAGCCCTGGCCGAACTAAGGGCCCGCGCCCGCAAGAACGATGGCGACCAATTGATCTTCTACTATTCGGGACACGCCAACGAGTCGGCCCTGCTCCTGGGGGGCAGCGAAGAGCTACCTTTTGCTGCTGTACACGAGTTTCTGAAGGACGAAAACGCACAGGTACGTCTCGCCCTGGTGGACTCATGTCGTTCTGGCGCCCTGACCCAAGTCAAGGGCGGCAAGCTCGAGCCAGGCGTCGACATTCGTTGGACCTTCGAGCAACCGGTCCAGGGGGCGGTGCTCATCACATCGAGCGCGGCCGAGGAAGCCTCGGTGGAGCGCGACGACATTGGTGGCTCCTTGTTCACCCACTTCTTCGTGAGCGGCATCCGCGGGGCGGCAGACAGCGACGAAGACGGACGGGTCTCTCTCGAGGAGGCATTTGACTACGCCTACAACCACACCCTCGCTCGTAGCACCGAGTCTCGCTCGGGCACGCAGCACCCGACCTACGAGTACCGAATATCCGGGCAGCAACAGCTGGTATTGAGCTGGCTCGACCTCCCGTCGTTCATCACCTTTGGTGAAGATCTCACTGGCACCTACGTGGTTTTCGATCGGACGCGGAACCAGGTGATTGCCGAGCTCAGCAAGGAACCTGGAGCGCGCCGCCAGCTTCGGCTGACTCCCGGGGACTATTACGTCAAGAAACGCATACCGTCGGCAGTTCTGCTGCAGAAGGTCGGTCTAGCCAAGGGGGCGGAGCACGAGGTCAAAGACCATGAGATGCATACCGTTCCCTACGAAGAGGACGTCACCAAGGGGCTGCGCTCCGAGGTCTTTCGCCCCACATGGAAATACGGCGCACCGTTTACCGTCAATACTGCTCACACCTATCGGCGAGGCGAGCTGAGCATCGGATTATGGGCCGCGGCCGTTGGACTCACGGACGACGTGACCGTGGGTACTTCTGTGCTCGGTGACCTCCTGCTTACTCCGAATCTGTTCATCAAGTTGCGGTTGGCACAGAGCAGCTCGTTGGTCTGGTCGCTCGAAACCGGTTTTAGCCAGTCCTACTGGGGGCGGATCGCCGACGGTGCGGAGCGCTCCGAAACCGACCTGAAGGCGGGTACGACCTTGTCGTGGGTGGCTACCGATTTCCTGACGGTGTCTCTCCTCGCCCATTGGACGTTCCAAAGCAGACCGGACGTTGAAGCCACGGAGTGGGAGAGCCAGATGATACGAGTTGGAGGCAGCCTCACATGGCTGTTGGGTGAGCACGATCTCATCCAACTCCACGGCGACGGCATCATCACTGTGGTGACCCCTGGTAATCCCGGCGCGGTCGGAGATATGGATTGGGGGGGAACCCTGATGTACGCCCATGCGTGGAATGTCTTCCGTATCGGTGTCGGCGTCATTCGGAACGTTTCGTACGAAGAGCTAGATGTAACATCGGGCCTGGCACCTTACCTCGACCTGTGGTGGCGGTGGTAAGGATGGATCGACCGCCGCAAGGCTGAATCGCACAAAACGACTTCTCGAAAAAATGTGTCTGCGGGTGACACATTTCTCGGTCCTCGGTGGCTGTCCAATCATGGAGTCCCTTGCCGTCTACAGGTTGGGCGATAACCAACGATGGAGTCAAAAATGATCGGACCTGAACTTCTCCTGCTCCTTGTGCTCGGGGGCACGGAAATGGCGCCGGGCGATGAAGCCCCGTCGCAGACGATGGAGACCGAAACCACGGCCGTGCAGGAAAACACGGAGATGACGCCTGGCGACGAGGCCCCGCCGCAGACGCCGCAGACCGAAACCATGGCTTCTGAGGATGGTCGAGATGATTCCGGGCCTGCACCCGAGCGGCTCTTTTACCATGGGCAAGACTATGGTTCCGAGTCGCAGTTCGGGCCTTTGAACGTCTTCGTGAATGTCGGTCTGGGGGTGGTCGGACGTCTCAACGCCAGTGCCCGACTCTCCGATATCGACTTTCGTCGAGGTTTTGAACACCTAGGGACCGCCTACTTCGATCCGAAGACCGGCATTCGTCGAGGCTACGGGGACTATCGGGTATGGTTGTTTGTGGAGTTCGTCCCGATCCTTGGCGTGTCTTCGTGGCCCAACTACGCGCTCCATTTTCTCGGGGAGGGGATGTTGTCTCGCAAGCTCGAGGAGTACTACCTGGCACACGACATCTCACCCATCGGGTCCAAACTGCTGGCGATCGCCACAATTACCGCAGCCCAGCAAATGAATGAAATCATCGAACAAACCTCCGTAACGCCCGGAGATGCGCTGGCAGACCTGGTGTTCAACACCCTCGGGGTGCTGGCCTTCAGCTTCGACGGGTTTGCGCGTTTGTTCGCCAACGAGTATGTCCAGCTCTACTACTGGCCTGACCAGGCGGTCATCGATGTCCGGGACTCCGCGCTCTTCAACCACGGCGAGAACTACCTGCTGCGAACGACCCTCGGTGGATGGACCAGTTGGAAGCTCGCGATCGCCGCAGGTGTTTCGTACAGCGGTATCGGCACTTCGATCCCCATCACCGACAGCGACTATCTCACGATCGGCGGGTTTCTCGGGGGCTCGAATCTGCCGCGGCGCGATTACGTGAAACCGAGGGCAGAGCCGATCTTCTACTGGGACGACGAGGAGCAGGATATCATCTCGAACGGAGTCCAGGAGGATCCCAGCGCAGTCACTACGCTGCGCGCCTTCTGGGACCGGCGTGGCTCTCTCATGGCATCCATCGCGGTGGGCATTGATGCCTTCTACCTGGGGGTGAACGTGTACCCCGGCCTCTTGGAGCTGGGCCCGGTGAAGCTTGGAGGTTATGCAGCGTATTCTGCGCGTGCTGGTGGGACGGCAGGGGTCACCCTGTCCGTTCTCTCTGTAGTGCCCGGATACAGATTTTAGGAGGACGAGGCAGCGCTGGAAGATCTTGAAGCGAGAGAAGAAGTGAGCGGGCCACGGTGACCACACCAGCGTTGTCGGGCGAGGAAGGCAAGGCAATCCCGCGAGGCGGCGGTTACTTCCCGCTGCGCTTCTTCTCAACGCCGTTCACGATCTTGGCGAAGCGGTCGACCAGTTTCCGGGGAATGTGCAGCGGGTTGCTGTTGTGGATCTTCTCGGCGGTCTGGATGGCATCCGCTGCGCGCATCGCGTTCGCCTTCACCAGGGCGGTCATGATTTCCAGACCCCACAGGATGCCGACGCCTTCGTCTGTGCAGGCGTTGCGCAGCGGCTTGTCGTTGGTGACGCAGACGAAGCTCGCGTCCGACGCCACGATCAGGCAGAGGTGGTCGCGGAAGGATAGTTGGCCACGCTTGCCGGCCGCTCGTGTCAACTGGTGCAGCTCGGGCTCGATGGCCTTGAGGCCGAGCCGCTCGCAATCGACGATCTCCAACCCGTCGACTTCCTCGATGATGGTGGTCAGGACGTGGACCTCGGCGACGTGTTTGTTCACCAAACCGAGGACCGAGAAGTCCGACTTCTGGTAGTCGATGAGCACATTGGCGTCCATGAGCAGGACCATGGGCTTCTTTGGCATCGAACCCCTCAGCCGACCCAGGACGCGGTCAAGTCACGCATGTCCTGAAGGGAGATGCCAAGCACCTCGGCGCCACGGCCGAGGCCGATCTTCTCCTGCTCGATGGCCTTGCGCACGAGCCTGGACAGGCGGTCCTGTATGAAGTCCACCGGGGACAAGCTGTCGGGCTCGCCAGCGGAACGGTCCTCAGGGAAGCTCGCTCGAAACGCATCCTGGGCGAGCGCATCCGGCTCATCGTCTCGAAGCAGGGGCCGGCCAGTCCGGCGCTTGTACTCCATCTGGAAGCGAGCCCAGATGTTACCGGGGCCTCGGTAGTCGGGAGCCAGGCGGTGCAACACGGTGCGGTAGCTTACCCTGAAGATGCGCTTCACCTTGAGCACCCGATCGACGAAGGCGAGCCCATAGGTCTCGTTCCATTCCTTGCGAAACGAAACCTCGGGCATCAGGAAGGCGGCCGCGAACGCGTTCGCCTCCTCCTCGTGCGACTTCTTTTCGTCGGTATGGGCCACGTCGTAGTCGGACAGATGCAGAATCAAATGGCCGAGCTCATGGGCGGCGGTGAAGATCCATCGCTCAACCGAGATGCGGTCCCAGGTGTTGACGACCACGGCCGGGCCGCCGTCGGTAGCGGCGACCGAGAGCCCAAAGAAGTCATGGGACGCGACCTTCTGCTCGCCGACCTTGATTCCCCCCGACTCGAGCAGCCCGCAGATGTCGCGAACCGGCTCCTCCGCGTCCAGGCCGAACGCCTCGCGTGCAAGAGCGGCGGCGGTTTCCCCTCGGTTCTTGCGGACCTTCAGCTGCTTGCGAATGTCGTCGAGCTGGTATTCCTCTCGGTCATCGAGGACCTCCTCGATGTCGCCGAAGTCGGCGAGCCAACGGCCCACGTCAACCAGGACCTGCTCGCGACTGCGCATCTTCTTGTTCGAGCGGAATCGAACGGCCCGAAGCTCCTGCACCGGCTCGACGAGCCTCTGGATGGGCACCTCGAGCGCGGCAGCAATGGCTTGCAGGTTGCTGACCCGCGGCTCGGATTTACCGGTCTCGATGTTTCGATATGCTGCTCTGGAAAGCCCCGACTTCTCGGCCAAGCGCTCCTGAGAGAAGTCCTTCGCCTTGCGGAGTCGTCGGAGGTTCAGAGCGATGGTGTTCTCTGCCACGTTTCACCTCCTATTTATAGGGTATCCATATCAACAACTGCTGTCAAGATGGATAGTTAGCATATCTAAAAATCTATATGCGTGGTTCTGTCGCGTCCAGAGGAAGATGTCTTCAGCGAGCTGTATTCATTGAGATGTCTTGCGTTCTCGTGTCCCACTTCCCCCCTTCACCACCGCGTTTCCCTGGTGTGCAGCTCAACACCAACACGGAGGTGAAGAATGGAGAGATCACAATCGAAAAAGAAGGTACACGCTGAAAAGCCGCCGCTGAATGTAACCGGGCAACTTGCCATGCCGAGAAAGATCCTGCGCTGGGAGCGCGACCTGCTCGCTGTCTTGCTCGAGGCTGTCGACAGCTCGGTACAGCGGAAGAAAACAGACATCGAGGTGCTATCATGAGTGCGCGGGAACGAGATGTCTGGGTGAGCTACCTGCGCGTGAGCACCCCGGAGCAGGCAGCCAAGGATTTGTCGTTGCCCGCGCAGCGGGAAGCCGTTGAAGAGTATGCACGTCAAAACGGCCAGGTAATCGAGCGCGAGTACCTCGAGTCGGGCTGTTCGGGCACTGACATCAATCGCAAGGCTTTCCGACAGATGCTCGAGGACGTACTCAAGCCTGGCAGCAACATCGGCACCATCGTGGTGCATCACACGTCGCGATTCACGCGCAACGCCACCCAGGCCCGGGTGGTCAAGGAGCAGCTTCGCAAGCAGGGCGTCAAGGTGGTCTCCGTCTGCCAGGAGCTGAACGACGACCCCATCGGCCAGCTGATCGAGGGCATCTTCGAATGCATTGACCAGTACGAGTCCGAGGTCAACGGCATGCGGACCATCGCCGCCATGCGCGAAGCCGTGCGCCAGGGTTTCTTCCCGGGATCGACGCCACCCTACGGCAGCGTGAAGTGATCCACGAGGGAGAAGTCGCTCGCCTCGATCTTGGCCAGTACGTCTTGCGCCGAGCCCATGCCCGCGTAGTCCTCGAAGGCCGCCTTTACCTCCGGGGGAGGGTTTTCCTTGCGCCAGACCGCCTCGGTGAAGGCGAAGTAGCCACCGGGTTTGACGACCGGGTGGTAGAGGCGCAGCGCCTCCTCAATGCCGATGTTGTACAGGGCGCCCTCGGACCAGACGAGATCGAAGCTCTCGGACTCGTGGTCCGGCTTGCCGATGTCGCCGACCAGCGGCTGAATCCGCTCGCCGAGACCCCGCTCGGTGACCTCGGCCCGGAGCCGCTCGATGTTGGGCGCGTGGTTGTCGATGGCGGTGATCGTGCCCGTCGTGAGCTCGGCCAGGTGAAACGTCTGCGCACCCGCGCCACTGCCAAGGTTCAGGACCGCTGGCGAGGCTGGCAGACCGGCGCAGAGGCCCAGGGCCCGCTTGGCGCTCGAGCGACTGCCCGGTCCTTGCCGAGGCAGGGGCTCGAACACCTCGAAGAAGAGCTTCTCCATGCGTTCTGTGGGTTCAGTCATCATCGACCTCCTGATCGTTTATCGTCGTACCCCCGGCCCGACCTCTGTGTAAACCAACCATTCGCCGGCCCGAGTTGTGTAAACCAACGGACCGTGCTCTCTCCCCGCTCTCGGCTTCAGAGAGCACGATCGGGGTCTGGAAGGATACCGAGCACCCCGGAGAGTGATCTCTGCGGTCGAGCTTCGAGAGCCAGGAGGGCGGTGCTCTCGTGAGGCGGTGCTCGCAAAGAGCCGCGATTCCTGGCCCTTATAAACGAAAGCCCCGGCGGTAAGCCCGCCAGGGCTTTCTGTAAACCAAACTGTGCTTCGGTTAGCACAGGATTTTTTTGGCTCCCCTTCGTGGACTCATTTCGAACTCTTTGCTTCACACCTCCGCCGAAGGTCAAGGCGGTTTTCCATGAGGTTCGACAGATGACCTTGGCTGCATGAGTGAAGTCTAACATGCGATTCTATAGGAGGAAACTCCGTGCCGGGCTTGGTTGCGAACGTATTTTCTGGGAGAAACGAAGATTTGGTGTGAAGTGACCTGACTGAAACTTCAACGGACGCCTATATCCGCGAAGAGGAATAAGGCGCCCGTTGAAAAGAAAAAGACATGACCATCTTATCAAAGGCACAAGTTGCAGTCCAGCGAATTGGACGAGTCTCAATCCCGCGTCTTTCTGGAACAGCGACCGATACGTGGGTGCGAAGTCTTGAACTGTCGTTCAAATGCCCACAACACGTCGTGTTCAACCCGAACCGGAGGATGGGTACAACCGCTTTGCTGAAAGTTGCGCGGACGGTGGCGCGGTTCGTGGCAACCGACAACGACGGCCGGGCACCTGGGATCGCCGTCGTAGATCGTAAGCGAAGGGATGGAACGGTATGGCCGCACCTCCACTTGTTGTTTGATGCTGTCCGAGTTTCTTTTAGGGGTTTCCGTCATGAGAGAGAAATGTGGTGCAGGACGATCCGCTATGTCGTACGCACCCCCGTCGTCAGTGCAAAAGGCGTAGTTCGTTATCCACTCCACATCACAAGGATTGGGGCTGAAGGTGGCGGGCTGGAATACATTGCGAAGAAATTGAGTGACGGCGAGTTTTTCGAGGTGCTTCCGGGCACCTGTTTGAAGTGGTCAGAATCTGCCGGGCGATTCGATTGAGCAGACGCCTTTCGTCGGCTGGCGGTGCCGAATTTTTCGCTGCTCCTGTGGGGTGCAGGATCTCCCCGTATGCAAGAAGCAAAGGAAACAAGACGTAGTTGTCTGGAAAGAATATGTGCGGAGAAGAAAAAACAAGCAGATGTGGATTATCTGGAATGGAGTCTGTGCAGATGTCTTCACAACCGCCGCTGGCTACGCCAGCGGCTCCCATTGACCGGATTCATACTCTTCCCCTTTTTCTGGAATAGCCCGAACATTCTGAGCGGCGGTTGTGAAGAATACACGAAGGGGCCATCAGCGTCCTCTTTCCTCGACCACTTTCTGGAATGACCGCAACTCTTGGCCGCCGCATCGCCGCACGAATCCCACCCAACTTTGCGCTAAAGCCTTTCTTTGCCTGCTCGGGAGTGGTTCGGATTCCAGAAAAATAGGTAGTCCAGAAACACAGCCTGGATAAGGGCGTACCGAGTTTGCGCGTGCTGTTGGAGAATGGCAAATTCCGTATACCGCGAGGGGACATATGCAGCGTGGAGCATGCGGACATCTGGATTGCGGAAATGCGCAGCTTCACTTGGCAGGACGGAAAAGCACAGTCAGTGGGCGGACACGACGAAAGGGTGATGGCGTACATTTTCCAGAAAGTGAGATGAACGGTGGTGGGTCCGGCGAGGAATTCCAGAAAAAGGCGAGCTAGCTTATGGAGGAGACGACGAAGGTCCTTCCCCACACACTCGACGTGTTCCAGAAAAACCGCTACCTGATCTAGCGCTAAAACGATACGACGTTGGGACTCATTCCAGAAAACTTCGGTTGCCCGAACCGCTGGCGACAATCCCCACAGGACATTTACATCTGCATGACGGAGGCGTGAATCGTGGGGCGGGTGGCGTCCCGAAGGCCCGGATACGAGACTCACTAACGTTTTGGGAGCAGTCAACCCATCTATGTGAATGTCGAAACCCAGGCAGCTTGAAAAAGAGGGAAAGAAGAATGAGTCTATTCTTTCGTCTCTTTGATTACATTTCTGCCTTTTTTCAGGTCTCCCTCTTTGATGAATCGTCCCTTTGGCTTTTCGGGTTTCGTTGGTACGGTCTTGGGAGTTCCTTTTTCCTTTGAACCCCCTCCTCCCTTTTGTGGCTGTGTCTTGTCCGATTGACCAGATTGATTGGATGTTTTTTCAGACATAATCGTTCCTCCCGTTTCTTTCGTTTCATTTCGTTCTATGTTTATTGAAGTAACGTTCTCCCTATTGGGGCGTCCATTGGCAAAGTAAGGAATTGCAGACAAGAGAGCCAAACCTACACCGAGAACGACACAAATGATTAGAGCCCTCAAATATCCGGTTTTTCTGTCGTTATTGATGGTGTTGCTCGTCCCAAATTTTGTGTATTGAAGAATTAGTAACTCACGCAATTCCGCATTGGTTAGCGTCTCTGCGTTTGGGTTTTCTAGTTGCTGGTAGTATTCAAAGGTACTGTTAGTGAAATCAGAGAATTCTTTAGGTGTTGAGATATATCCATATTTGTACCCAAAAAAGAACTTGGCGATGTAGATCCACGACATTATTAGAGTTGCAGACATACCAGAGAAGAAAATCCAGAAAAGAACACATGCAATACTGCAACTGAAATTCGGTAGATTGTCCAAGTAGTACGATAATACACCTCCAAGAGTAACCAACATCACAATTGGCAGATTGAGCCGCGATATGAGCCTGTCTTTTCTTTCTTCTTCTGAGACGTATGCGTCGCGTACGTGTTTCAACAACTCATCCCTTAGGCACATCTCTTATTCTCCCGATTCTGTGAGTTGCTCTTTCTTCAATTTGTAGCAATAGTACCACTCAATCTTTCGGATGCTTCGAGAGTCGTTGTCTCCTTCTCTCCGACTCTTCATCTTCATCCGTTGAATAGCCAACCTTGACAATGCCTGTTCTTCTTTCCAGTAGCCCACTGGTGATCTCGGGTATCCGAAAGGAATCAGTCCAGGAGTGGCCAATAGCCTCAAAGCGGCGGTCAAGAAGATGATAGTTCAAGAAATCACGATATCGCGTGTATACGCGCCCGGGATCTGGGTCGTGTGGACTGGCATCTGGATCGATAACGATGAACCTATGTAGTCTTTCGTTGCGTGACAAGCCGAGTGCCAAGAGGTATTCGAAGTGGGTATCCGTTGGAGGAGTTGAATAACCAATGACACAAATCCTCCATGCATCCGAGATGTGGTTCGCTGCGAGTTTCCACAGGGGCGCTACACCTGGGGCGGGGTCTTTGCGCCAAGTTGGAGGCTGAAGTACGAGTTGATGGTCTGGTGGAACTGAATCGTAGTCGTCGAAGATGTGTACTGCCTGACCGGATTTGTTGTCTGCTGGTAGTGTCCAATTCACCGAGCCGTGAAGCTTTATTACCTCTATATGGTCTCTTGCACCTATTGTGCTTCTATGATCGGTTGGTTCTATGAGCCTGTAGTCAGAGACCAATCCCCATTGTTTTAGGGCTTCTTCGATCACAAGATCGTAGTTGAACGTAATGAACACGTTTTCTTGTTCTACAGATGAGTCGAACAATCCTGCCATCAGTCCAAGTGCATATACATACACATCGTGTTTGGCTTCCCATCCAAGTCTCATGTTCGGCCTTTTTACCTCTACTTCTTCCTGTTTCAAATCCAAATACGATAGATGTTCGGGAATTTCATCAACTGCTAAGGGATGAATGCTGAAAGTGGCAGGGCGTGGTTTTGCTGATGGATTCGCCAATGTAAAGGCAATCGCATGCTTGATATTATCAGCAAGGGTTTTATGACGACCTTCTGTGAGTGAATCAATCGCGGCTAGACTGAATAATTGCTCAATGTTATCCAGATCGATATCAACCTTGTCTGCACAGCAACTCATCTCCTTGCGGTAGTTGAGCACCGGAGAAAGATAATCCTTTCTGGCTTTGCCTTGAATGTCCAGATCAACACTAATATCTCGAATGCGATCGAGGAAGTTTGAGACTAAAGGCATACCTGCTTCTGCCGAAAATCCTGCTCCAAGAATATATACATTCTTGTTGATTGCCATATTTACACTCCCAATATGTCAAGCCCATTGCCGATAAAGCCGTCCCGCTTTCACCCTCCTTTTACCTGGTTCTCTACTGAACAACCTGACAATACGAAGCTCTTGTGTTACTTGTCAAGTGCGCCCAGAACAACTGCTGAAATGTCATGGTGTTGTTACCCACCAGTCGGTAGCGAACAGTGTAGAAGCCGCAGGTGTCCCTTCGATAATCGGTTTCACATCAATAGGTACCGAGCCCTTACAACGTCGTCAAATGGCAGAAAACGGTCAGCGACGATTTCAAGTTTGCTGTGCTTAGAAAGGTATTTCCGGAACGCGAGTACCCAGACAATCTTTCCCTTTCTTTTTACGGCTTCCACTAATGGCACGTAATCCTCATCCCCTGCAACCAAGATGCACTGGTGAAAGGTGTTATTTGCTGCGTCTTCCAACACCCTGGTCGCGATGGCGATGTCGAGTTGCTTTGGCCTAGTAATAACCGTGATTCCCTCGGCCTTTTTTTCCTTCGCAAACGAGTCGGGCTTTTCTCGTTTGAACACCTGTGGTTCAAAACCAAAATCATGAAGTTCCTTCTCTGTGGTTTGGATTTGGTCACCTGGGCAGCTTGCAAAATAGACACATCTTTCCGGAATCGAATCAAGCATGGTGCCTGTGCTTAGGTAGTATGCCAAATCTAGTCCCTTGAAATCCCAGAAGAAAGTGTCTCCTTTCCAAGTTGCGCCAAAGGGATGTTCTTCAATGATTCTCAGGTTGCTAGGCTGAGGTATCCAGCGAGTAGCAACACCGCTTTGCTTGTACCTGTCATCTTGAAAGGGTTTTTCTGTCTGCTCAAATTCGCGGAGTCGAATCGTGAAATTCTCGCCGTCAACGTAAACGATAGTGTGAATCTGGTGACTCATTCGTTCTTCCCCCAAAAGTCGAACAGCTACCTCTTCTTCGCCCGCTTGCGGGCAGGCTTCTTCTTCGGCTTCTGCTCCTGCCTTGCCGCCTGAATCCGCTCCATCAACACCGATGCAGGCTCGTAGTCCCGGCCTTCAGTTCGGTATTTATTTTCCTTACTCATCGTGCTTTTCTCTCGCCAATCCAATGAGCAACAGAGCATGGAATACCCTATCAGCCAAAATAGAGTTGAGTGCTTCACCACTCTTTTGACCGTGACAAACATCATTACGTAGGTTGAGGCCTCTTGGGTCGGCGAACAATACCTTTAGGTACTTTGCAGCACTTTCACCAAATGTTTTGCCGACGGATTCCTCGTCAAGCAACGCTCCAAACCCACGATAGGTGTATACACCATACTTCTTTATGTAACGCCCAACGGACCCACCAGTCATTTCAATAAGATGCCGTACTCCATCCTCGATTTGAGGAATCAACAGATGAATTGCGGTAATGGAGTCACTTCTCAGGTATGCTTCGATGCCCTTTCTGAGAATTTCCTTTTTTTCATCCCGAAACAATGGCGACCTATACAGTATCTCTAAAAATTTATTAGGAGACAAGTCGTGTTTATTCACAAATGCGGATATTGATTCCTTCAAAACGATGATAGAAATCGGCGATGTTATGTTTTCTGCTACCTTGCGAACTATGTGTCCATCGACATCTTCTGTGATAGGACCAATTCTTGCAACAGGCTTGCCTTGAGGATCAACGATTCTTCTTTGAAAATGGTAAAACACCGGAGCGCTTGATGTGGACTCCCTGAGTTGATTTTCGATGTCATCTTTCCGTGGTATTAGGTTGTATACAATTTTTGCTATCGAGCTTTCAATCTCACCTTCAATTAGACCTTCAACAATCTTGTCAACATTTGCTTTTTCTATACTTATGGGAACAGATATTTCCCGCATTTCGTCTTTTGCTTTGCGCCACAAGACATGCACTTCCTGAAATATTTCACCAGCTTCAGCACGAAGGCCAAAGTCACTATACACCTTGGCAACATTTTCCATCCATAGGGAAGCAAGCGTTGCATTAGCAGAGGATGCCAATTCAGCAAAAGCACTACCGAATTTTGTCAACACTCTTTTTATATCGTCATTTTTATTTTTTAGTTTGTAGTATTGAGCAAGAGCGGTTGCGGCTTTTTCTGCTGCCCATGGATTCAATCTGCTCTGCTCATTGGGGTGTGATACTTTTTCAAGCCTTATTTCGAGATCGGAAAGAATTTTCTGTTCTTGTTCTTCTGTGAGCTGAATTTTTTTATTGTTCAATAATAGCTCAAAGGAAAATCCCCATAGACCAGGCTTGTCATCCTCCGCGATTTTATCCTCATAACTGAAAATG
>Ga0272442_10004050_pt1 | contig 20176 bp, 16 predicted proteins | sample SSMForm2O_FD_200262 | JGI IMG/M metagenome (GOLD analysis project Ga0272442, IMG submission 200262) | Marine sediment archaeal communities from Little Sippewissett salt marsh, Falmouth, MA, United States - SSM-Form-2O | ecosystem: Environmental > Aquatic > Marine > Wetlands > Sediment ... | reverse complement strand
TCGGTAGCCAACCAGGTCCGCCTACTCGAGCATTTCGGTATACCCCGTCGTCCCATACCTTTTTATCCCGACATTCCCGCCGCCGTACCGGATCCCCATGCGACCTTCCCGAAGGATCCGCGACGGGCGGTGATTCATGTCGGCGCCGGGAACGCATTTCGCGATTGGGGAAAAGAAAATTTCCTCTCCCTATCCCGGGGTCTGGTCCGCCGCGGTCTACGGGTGGCTCTTGTCGGCCACTCCCGGGCCGAGCGGGATACCGCGGCGGCTTTATGCGCCGAAGTTCCGCTGGATGACTGGACAGGTAAGCTTTCCCTCCTGGACAGCCTGTGCCTGATCGGGGCTTCCGGAGTTTACGTGGGAGTCGATTCCGGACCTTTGCACCTGGCGTCACTTACCCGTACACCGCTGGTAGCCCTTTACGGACCCAACCTTCCCGCCGTGAGCGGTCCCTGGCGCAATCACAAAGTTACGATTCTCCAGACCCGGCTGACATGTCGCCCCTGTTCGCAGAGACGTTGCCGCTATGATACAATTCGATGCATGCAGGAGATTTCACCCCATGCCGTACTCAAAGCAGTTGACTTCCATATCCGCTGAGCCAGCCTGGTGGATTCTCGTCTTGGCTCTGTTCATGATTCCCTTTTCCATGGCTGCCTGCTCGATTCTGTTTACTCTGCTCCTGGCCATTCTGTTGATTTCCGTCCTGAAGGGAGAGAAGCTGGAACCCTTTCCACCCTATATATTGTGGCTGGCCGCTTTCGCGTCGCTCACCCTCATCTCCACCGCATTCTCCCGTAATCCCGGCGAAAGCCTGGTGGATAACCGGGAACTTCTGCTTTTCCTGTTAATCCCTATCTTCCAGATAGTCATCAACTCTTCCAGACGCCTGCGAATCAGCCTGGCGGCGGTTCTCCTTTCCGGTGCGGTCTCCGCTTCCACGGGAATCATCACCACCATACGCAGGGGAGGGGTGAGCCTGGATCACCGGCTGCATGGATTCACATCTCACTGGATGACCTGGTCGGGATTGCTGATGATGGTGTTTGTGTTTTTCGTTGTTTGGCTTACCCAGCGACACGATCCACCTTTCCCCCATCGGGGATTCGCGGCGATCGGGTTGATTCTGATTCTGACCGCAATTCCCCTGTCTCTTACCAGGTCCATGTGGGTGGGTGTCGCCGTTTCTCTTGGCTTCTACATTATTCTTCGCCGCCCCAAGATCCTGTTCGTTCTGATCCCCCTGATGGCGACCGCCTGGTTTCTCTTGCCGCAATCGGTTTCCCGCCGGGTAACCTCCATAGTAGACCCGGCGGATCCGACCAACCGGGACCGTATCCATATGGTGTATACCGGCTGGAGGATCTTCAAGGATCACCCGATCACCGGTTCCGGCCCCAATACCATTGGCGAACTTTATCCCCATTACCGCCACCCCGACGCCATTCAGAACAATCCCCATCTGCATAACAATTTTCTGCAAATCCTGGCTGAGCGCGGACTTCCCGCCGCCCTTGCCTTGCTGGGATTTTTCGTTTCCCTGTTGATATCCCTGTTTCAACGCTGGCGCCACGATACCGGGCCCGGTCGCAGAGCCGCGGCGGCCTCTCTTTTCGTTGCCGTCGCCGTCCTCTTTTCCGGAATGTTTGAGTACAACTGGGGAGACGAAGAAATCCAATTCCTGTTCCTTTTCTTTATTGCCCTGCCCTTTGCCGCCGTCATGAATCCGGCGAATACCCGGGAGGCCGCATGATATCACGCCGACGCATTGGTGAACTGCTGTCCGCATTCCCATACCAGCGTATCCTCGTTGCCGGCGATTTCATACTTGACCGTTATCTTTTCGGCCGGGTAGAACGAATCTCACCGGAAGCCCCGGTCCCTGTCCTTCATGTGCAGAGCGAAGAGAACCGTCCAGGCGGTGCGGGGAACGTGGCCGCCAACATCACCAGCCTGGGGGGCAATGTTATACTCATGGGAGTCGTCGGTGACGATGATCCCGGACGTTCCCTGCGCACCCTGACGCCCGGCAACGACTTGATCGTCACGGATCCCGGTTTTCCCACCATAACCAAAACCCGGGTCATGTCGCAACGCCAGCAGATCGTCAGGATAGACCGGGAAGTCAGAGATTCTCAACCATCCACGCTTGCGGTGAAAACGCTTCTGGAAAAAATGGTCGGCTTATCCGTTGACGGAGTTCTGGTTTCCGATTACGCCAAAGGTACGGTTTCCCCAGACCTCATGCAGGGCCTGAAGGAATTGTGCCCTCCCGGTGGACCACCATTGATCGTAGATCCCAAACCAGCCAATATATCTTTATACAAAGGCGTAACCGGCATTACGCCCAACCTTGCCGAAAGTGAAGCAATCCTGGGTGATAAAATTTCCGGTGACCTTGAAACCTCCCGGGCGGCCCGACGCCTGTTGCGCCGGTTCCGATGTCGCTTCGTTGCCATAACCAGAGGTGAAGAAGGAATCACCGCCGCGGAGATCCGCAAAAAAGCGTTCCATGTTCCCGCCAGATCCAGGGAGGTCTACGACGTAACGGGAGCCGGTGATACCGTTGCCGCGGCACTGATTCTGGCCCTGTCCGCCGGCGCCAGTCTGAGGGAATCCGTCACCGTGGCCAATGCCGCCGCATCCCTGGTTGTCGAGAAAGTAGGCACCGCCCGGGTAAGCCCCGACGAACTAGCCAAAAGGCTGAATCAACGCCGGCTCTCTTCCGGCAGGTAGATATTTGGCCGGTATTAAACTATATAATATCCATGGAGTTCGCGACTCTGCGAACGGTTCCAGTACTATCCAGGCGAACGTGCCCGGTTCCCGCCAATAGCTATACCCCGGGCCGGGCCGGGGAGGTTTGTTGACACGAATGACCCGCGATGATAGAATTTGCTTCTGTTTCTCGCCGTTTCAAACGTGATCCATGAAAACATTGGAAGGGATTCGCATAAGCAAATCATTCAAGGGGAGGCAGGTGGTGAAAGAGGTCGACCTGTCAGTCAAAGCCGGGGAAGTAATCGGCCTGCTGGGACCCAACGGGGCCGGTAAAACCACGACCTTTCGTCTCATGCTTGGCATGCTTTCCCCGGAAGGCGGAAGTATCCGTCTGAACGGCGATGACATCACCCGCCTTCCGGTCTATTCCCGGGCCCGACGGGGAATCGGGTTCCTGCCCCAAGAGCCGTCGATCTTCCGCAATATGACCGTACGGGAAAATCTCCTGGCCGTAGTGGAAATGCATCGCCACCTTGATCCGGACGCCATTGACGCCGCCCTGGAAGAGATGAAGTTGACCCGGCTGGAAAATCGCAAGGCTTCCCTGCTGTCCGGCGGAGAACGCCGACGGCTGGAGGTCGCCCGGGCACTTATTCTCAATCCGGATTTCCTTTTGCTGGACGAACCCTTCGCCGGGATTGATCCGCTGCAGATCACGGAATTGCAGCGCCTTATCCTGGGTCTGCGCCACCGCGGCATGGGCATTATTATCACCGATCACAATGTCCGGGAGATCCTCAACATCACCGACCGCTCCTATATCATCAACCGCGGTGAAGTGATATTCCATGGAGATTCCGAGACATTAATCCGCGACGAACGGGTCAAGGTCGAATACCTGGGACGGGATTTCAGGTGGAATTAGTATGAGTACTCGACTCCATCTCAAGCAAACCACCAACATCATACTGAACCCGGTGGTTCACACATTCCTTGAGCTGCTTCCCCTAAACCGCCTCGAGTTCATGGACCGCATCCAGAACGAAGTGGATTCCAATCCCATGCTGGAAGTGGAAGAAGCCGAGTCCCGGGAGCGGAACACTTCCGATGGAGAAAATGACACCAACCTGCTGGAACAGAAACTGAAAAAAGCAGACGATTCATTCGTTTCCCATTACGAGGAAAACGGCTTTTTAAAACCCGATCCCGACAGGATAGACAAGAACCGTGCCATAGAACTCTTCACAGCCGATCACAAGGACCTGGCGGACCATCTCATGGATCAGGCCAGGACTGAATTCTCAGCGGAGGAATTGCGCATCGCCCGGCATATTATATTCAACCTCAACAGTGACGGCTACCTGGATCTGTTGATCGAATCGGCCGCCACCGCTCTTGGTACCACGCCGGAAATCATTGAATCGGTCAGGCAGCGCATAACCGCATTTGATCCCCAAGGATCGGCATCCCGGTCCTTGAGTGAATGTTTGCTGGCCCAGGTCGCGGATTCCCCGGAAAACCTGAATATCCGGAAGCTGATCGAGTTTTACCTGGATGAACTTTCCCGCTCCCGTTATGAAGAGATCATGAAGCAATTGGGGGTCGACCGGGAAGAGTTGAACGACCTGATTTCCCGGCTGCGTCGACTCAATCCCCGGCCGGCATCGCGTTTTGAAAGCAGCGACATTGAATACGCCGAAGTGGACTTGTTGCTGGTCAAGAATGACCAGGGATACCATGTACGCTATATTGAAGAAGGCATGCCCAGGTTGTTGATTTCATCCTACTACCAGGAAATGCTGGAGAAGCCTTTGGACCGCAAAACCAAATCGTATCTAAAGGAACGCCAGCGCAACGCCTCCCTGTTCATCGACGGCATCGAATTGCGAAAGAAGATGATTGTCCGCATAGCTGAATATCTGGTCACCCAGCAAAAGGATTTCCTGGACTTTGGTCAAAAGTGGAAAAAGCCCCTGACCATGAAGGAAGTTGCCCGGGCATTGGACTACAACGAATCCACGATCTCCCGGGCGGTAAAGAACAAATTCATGGCTTCCGATAAAGGACTGATCGCGCTGAGAAATTTTTTTTCATATGGAATCAAAGGGGAATTCGGTTTCAAACACTCCGTGGAGACGGTCAAGGAGAAAATCCAGCGTATTATTGAGTCTGAAGCCCATGACCATCCGCTTTCCGATCAGTTGATCGCCGAGCAATTAAACAAACTGGGAATCCGCATCTCCCGGCGGACTATTCGAAATTACCGGGAAGAGTTGAACATTCCCAACTCTTCCAAACGAAGAGAAGAATACAAGTTAAAAGGAGAATAACATGAGCATTACGTTTACGGCCAAGAGCACGAAGATCCCCGGCCCCCTGAAAGCCTACGTGGAAAAAAGCCTCGGCCGCATAGAGCGAATCAGCGGCGATATCATGGAGGCCGATGTCATCGTGCATCAGGAGAAACTGGGGTATCGTGCGGAGTTCAGCATCAAGACCCGGAATTTTTCTTACCATATCGACGGCCAGGATCCCATCCTGAAACAAGCTTTGAGAAGCGGATTGAACACGTTCAAGTCCCAGGCCAAGAAAAACAAGGAAAAGGTGAAGGAAGAGAAAAAACGCAGTCGCCGTTCCGAAACCCGGGGAGCCGGAGAAACACCCGCCGCCCCCGTAGAATCCGAACGTCCGTCGGAATCGGTTTCCGTTTCAAATAATTTTTCCGCCAAACCGATTTCCCTGGAAGAAGCGACTTTCTTTCTTCAGGAAAGCAAAGACACGGCCTACATGTTCGTCAACTCGGATACGGGAAAGATTGCCGTAGTGTACCGCAACCGTGAAGGTAAGCTGTCCATCATTGAATCCAACCAGTAATCAACGTGAAACTCAACAGTATTCTCAAGCCTGAATTTATCAAGGTCAATTGCCGCGCTGAAACCCGCGAGGATTTATTAACGGAGATCGTCTCTGAATTGAAAGGCATGGGCCTGGTGGACGATGAAAGGCGCATAGTCGAAAAACTTCTGGAACGTGAACGCATGGGCTCCACTTCCATCGGCAACCACGCGGCGGTACCTCATACCAAGGTCCACGGCCTGTCGAGCCCCATTATTTTCATAGCCATCTCCAAGAAAGGCATTCACTATCATGAACAGGATAAAGATCTGGTACATCTTTCCATTCTTATCCTTTCCCCCAATGAATCTCCCATTGTACACCTTCAAATCCTGGCAGCCGCCGCATCGTTGATCAAGCGTTCCAAGAACATGATCCGGGAAATCCTCAATGTCCAGACCCCGGATGAAGTTCTTGAGATCATCCGTCGCCGCGAAGCCGAGAATGATTAAAAAGACCGGAATCGAACTAAAGGAAATCGGGATCCAGCGAGATCTTGAAATCCGGCAGATCTACAATGATCGCTGGCTGGAAAACCAGACCCGTCATCCCCGTCCTCAGCGTCCGGGCCTTGCCCTTGCCGGCTACCACCGCTACCTGAACAAATTGCGTATTCAAATTTTCGGCAAGACTGAGATCGGTTACATCAACCAGTTGGACAAGCCCGAAAGGGAAAAGAGGCTCAGGCAATTCTTCGCGGCGCGGATTCCCGGCCTGATCATATCGGACGGACAATCCTGCTCCAAGGAACTCATCGATGCCGCCCAAAGATACCATACTCCGGTACTGGTCTCCGGGCTAACGACATCAGTGATGGTTTCCCGTCTATCCTCCTTTCTATACCGACATTTTTCCCAGAAGATCCGCATCAACGGCGTCCTTCTGGACGTCAAGGGGCTTGGCACCCTGCTCACCGGGGATTCCGGTATCGGCAAAAGCGAAACGGCTCTGGAATTGGTGAATAAGGGCCACCAGCTGGTTTCCGATGATCTCATCGAGTTCTACCTCGATCCCTACGATCGACCGGTGGGACGTTCCATTGAAAAAATCAAACAATGGATCGAGGTCCGCGGACTGGGAATCATAAACATCGTTGACATTTTCGGAATCGGCGCCCTTTTGCCGGAAAAAAGGCTCGACCTGGTGATCCGGCTGGAGAAATGGAGTCACCGGAAAAAGTACGACCGTCTGGGTGAGGGTCGGCTGACCTTCAACATTCTGGGCAAGGAAATGCCCATGTTCGTAATCCCCGTGGCACCCGGCCGCAATGTATCGACATTGGTCGAAGTGGCTGTCAAGTATTATATGTCCCGCAAGAACGGCAGCAAGTCGTTCATCGAATATCTTGATGAGCAACAAAATGAACAAGCCAAAGAATAAACCGCTCAAAAGTCTCCTGATCACCCATGGAGAATTGGGAAAGGAGCTGAAGGCCATAACGGAAAAAATTCTCGAACGCCGTCTGGATATGGAAACAATCGGCATTCTCTGGGGAGAAGACGGAAGTCGCATCCTAGGCAAAATCGAGGATTTCATGAACCGGCACTCCGGCAGCCACATCATTATCTTCACCGACATGTTCGGTGGATCCCCTTCCAACGTCTGTTTCCCGTTTATCGGCCCGGACGTTGAAGTGATCACCGGGATCAACCTGCCGGGACTTCTCAAATTCCTTACCCACAGAGAAAAAGATATTCCCTTTCAGGAGCTGGTACGCATCATCCGTAAAGGCGCGATCGAAGGCATAAACATAATGGGCGAATACTTAGGAGAAAAATCCGATGGTCGAAGAAAAAGTTGAAATATCCAACAAGTTGGGGTTGCACGCCCGCGCGGCCGCGAAGCTGTCCCACCTGGCCAACAGCTTCCACGCCGACATATTCCTGATCTACAACGGTGACCGGGTCAACGCCAAGAGTCTGCTTGGGATCCTCACCCTGGCTGCCTCGGTGGGCACACTCATCACGATCTCAGCTTCGGGAAAAGACGAAAAGGAAGCCGTATCGACTCTGGCAAACCTATTCCAGCGAAAATTCGACGAGGAAAATTAAGGCTGGAGAATCCCGATCGTGCAGAAACTCAAGGGAAAATCAGTTTCCCCGGGAATCGCCTGCGCCGAAGCCCATGTCTATAATCCGGGCAGCCGCATAATCCCCAGGAAATCAATCAAGGATAGGGATCATGACCGCGAAGTGCGCCGTTTGCTACGCTCCGTAAAGGAAACGCGCAAGCAATTGGAGTCCATTGCCGGCAACCTGAAGGATGCCATGGGTGATGATTCGGCTCTCATCATAGGCACCCAATCACAATTGCTGGACGAAGGCAATCTTGCCGCCGAGATTGAAAAGACAATCCGTTCAGAAAACATCAATGCCGAATGGGCCCTCAACCGCATTGAGGAAAAATATACCGAGATCTTCCGGCGCATCCAGGATCCGACTTTCCGTGAACGGGTCAATGATATCTCCGACCTTCTGCAACGATTGCTGCGAAATCTATCTCACAATACGGGAGAATCCGATCTCCTGAATGAGAATGTCGTGCTGGTGGCCCGGGATATTGCCCCTTCGGAAGCGGCCAACCTGATGTCCCGGGGAAACCTTCGCGGCCTGGTGCTATCAGAAGGCGGCGAGACATCCCACACGGTCATCCTGGCCCGTACATTGGAAATTCCCGCGGTCATGGGTGTTGAGCAGGCGCATATCCTTATCAACACAGGAGATCCACTGATTGTTGACGGTCTCTCCGGTGAAATTCTGGTTAATCCCGACACCAGAACCAGACAATCCTACCGTATCAAGCGGGAAAAGTACGCCAGTTACCGGGAAACCAGCCGCCAGGTGCTTACCCTGCCCGACAAGACCCGGGACGACCGGGATTTCACCCTTTCAGCCAACATTGAACTTCCCATGGAAGTTGACCTGCTCCAGGCTTACGGATCGTTCGGCATCGGATTGTTCCGCACCGAATTCCTGCTTACCGATCCCAAAGTGGTCCGCTCCGAAGATGCCCAGTTCCAAATATACCGGAGCATGGCCCGCCGGGTCTACCCGAAGCCCCTGATCCTGCGTACCTTCGATGTGGGCCGGGACAAGCAATACGGCACGTTTTCGCAACGCCATGAACCCAATCCCGCCCTGGGCACCATGGCGGTCCGCCTGTTCCTCAAAGAGCCGGAACTCTTCCGCATTCAACTTAGAGCGGCGTTAAAAGCCAATGAAAGCGGTAACCTGCGTATCCTGTTCCCCATGGTAACGGAAATCGAAGAGATCAACTCGGTTCGTCGCCTTGTGGAGAACTGCCGTCATGAACTCGCGGCCCAGGGCCATACGGACCTGCGCCCCACCCCCCTGGGTATCATGGTTGAAATTCCAGGGGCGGTGCAACTTATTCCTCACCTTAAAGATTTAGTGGATTTCTTTTCCGTGGGCACCAACGACCTGATCCAATACCTGCTGGCTGTGGACCGGAACAATCCTTCGGTATCCCACCTGTACAATCCCTTCCATCCCGCGGTCATCCACACTCTCATGGAAATCATAAAATCCGCCACGGCGATTGATAAAGAAGTGAATGTTTGCGGCGAACTTGCCGGTCAGGGATATACCGCATTGATGCTGCTGGGCATGGGGTATACCCATTTTTCCATGAATCCGGTTTCCTTGATTGAAATCAAGCGTCTTTTCACCCAGGTGGATTATGGATTTCTCCGCCGGATTGTGCGCAGGCTCGTTGGGTTTCCCACCCGGGCGGATGCGGAAGAGTACTTTATCGAACAGATGATAGGAAAATATCCCGACCTCTTCACCCGACAGTCGATCCTTTAGATCTCTAGAAAACTCTATTTCTCAACGAGGAATTCACTATTCGTGTGGAAATCTTGCTTTAGAAAGAGTGATAATCCAATACCCTTCGGCATGTTCTTGACTTGCACACTTTCCGATGACCTAAAATACCTATATATTTACTTTTTCGGGGAAAGCGCCTGTTATCGCCAATCTCGAAACGCCACCTTGACAGTTAGCATTTCCAATGCCAGAATCAGGGTATTCCACATTGGGAGGTCCTGATGCACCGGACATCATTGTTTTTGATTGTTGTCTTTCTCTTTTCCTTTCTACCCGCCGCTGATCCTCCGGACGAGTTGCTGACAACAGCTGAATCCAGCGGCTATACCCGCACATCCACCCATGCGGAAGTAATGGAACTGGTATATCGCCTGAGTGAATCTTCACCACGGGTGCGGGTCATTCAAATGGGCGTATCGACCCGCGGCCGGGCGATCCCCCTGGTGGTAGTCAGCCGGGACGGAGTGATTTCACCCGATGGAATGCGTATGGATGGCCGTTCAGCGGTTCTTATCAACGCCAACATTCACGCGGGTGAAGTTGAGGGCAAGGCCGCCGCGCTCATGCTGATCCGCGACCTGGCGCTGGCGCCTTCCCCAGATTTTCTGGAAAACCAGGTTCTGTTGATCATTCCCGATTTCAATCCCGACGGCAACGACAGTTTCGGTCGCAACCGCGGAGATAACGGACCGGAACTTGCGGGTACCCGGGCCAATGGGCAGAATCTGGACCTCAACAGGGATTTCCTCAAGCTGGAAAGCCCGGAGGTAAGAAGTCTGGTTCGCGTGCTGCGTCGCTGGGATCCCGTGCTTTTCATGGATCTGCACACCACAAACGGCTCCTATCACCGGGAACCCGTCACCTATACCACTCTTTCCAATCCCAATTCCGATTCCACTCTGCGGGACTACATGTGGAATGAAATGTTCCCGGCTGTCCGGAAAACCCTCAAAGAGGAATACGGCTTTGACAGTATTCCCTACGGCAACTTCATGGACCGCAGCAAGCCTGAAAAGGGGTGGTCCAACCACGCTTTCGGAGCATTGTATTCCACCAATTACGTGGGACTGCGCAACCGTTTTACCATTCTGGACGAAAACTATTCCCACACGGATTTCCGCACCCGTGTACTGGCCTGCCACGCTTTCCTGCGATCCGTCATCACCTATACCGCCACTCACCTACCGCGCATGAGCGCCATGACCCGGGAGGCCGACCGGCGAACCGCCGGGGATATCCCGGGAAAACAATTCGTGTTGGATTACGATGTCACTCCCCTGCTGAATTTCACCATCAAGAGTTACCGTTTTTCCATAACCCCCATACCTCCGGAAGAACGCGACAAATACCCGTCCTGGTATGGCAACATGCTGGTCAGTCCGACCAGCGAACACCGGGATTACCCGCTCACCTATTACGCCGCCACCCGGGCCACCAAAACCCGCCGATTGCCCGAGGCGTATCTGCTGGAACCGGAATTTGCCCCCACGAAAGACCTCCTCCTCCGACATGGCCTGATGGTGGAACGCCTGGAGAAACCCGCGGAAATTGAGGTTGAATCCTTCGCCATTGAAAAGCTTGAGGTACGTCCCGGTCTGTATCAGGGGCATCCTCCCATCCGCCTGCAAGGCGAATACATCGTGAAAAAAGAAAAAATTCCCGCCGGCAGCTGGATGGTTTCCATGGATCAACCACTGGCCCGCCTGATCCCGGAGCTTCTGGAACCCGACGCCGCTCACGGCCTGCTACAATGGGGACATTTCAGCCGGGTGATTCAACGCCAATGGTCACGCCAACCTGGACGTTACCCGGTCATGAGAATCATGAAAATACCCGAAGGTCTCAGACTGATGGCGATTCCGGCCGTCACCGACGATTTACCATAAGAAACGTACCGCCAGGGCCGCCAGGGTCGCGACGGTCAGGCTCACGACCGCTGATGCCCAGGCGATCCGGGCACCGAATTCCCGCCACATCACCACAAATGTGGAGAAGCATGGAAAATAGAAGGTTACGAACACAACGAAAACCATCACCTGGGTTGCGGTCATGGGCAGGTCCGTCAGGGAACCGGCGCCCAGGGCCGTCACGGCCATGATCAGGACCAGCTCCTTGCGGAAAAAAGCGAAAAGCAGTACGGCTCCCAGGGCCACGGGCAGTCCGAGCAACGAGTTGACGAAAGGCGACAGGGAATCATTGACCACCGAATCGACACCCGCCATCTCCAGCCAGGACATACCAATGCTTCCGGCCACCAGGAAAGGAACCGCTACAAATATGAATTCCCGGATCATCGACCAGGTCTTGTTCAATGATACGCCGGGCGAAGGCACACGCAGTTCCGGTATTTCCAGTACAAGTCCGATGGGTTTGCCGAGGAAAAGGGTCAACCATTTCCCCGTCAATCCGATCACCACCGCAACCAGCAGGTAGACAAAAACCGCGCCCCAGGGCCCGGCGAAGGCCGCGGCCAGGGCGAAAATCACCGCGGTCCTGGCGGAACAGGGAATAAATGGAATCAACAACGCCGTAAGGGTTCGATCACGACGGTTTTCCAGAATTCGGGTTGCATAGATTGCGGGCACCGAGCATCCCAGCCCCATGATAAAGGGAGCCACCGATTTCCCATGCAGGCCGACACGGTGCATTACTCCATCCATGAGGAACGCCATACGCGCCAGGTAGCCGGTATCCATAAACAGGGCGGTCAGGAAACTGAGGGGAAGGAAGTACGGCAACACGATACCCAGGGCACCGGCAAACCCCTGATACGCGCCGTTTACCGTATGCCACCAGAAGGGGGAAGTGTTTGCCAATCCCGCGTAAAGGGCGGGGATTCGCTGCAGCAGCGGTTCCATTAAACCGCTGAGCAAATTGCCCACCAGAAAAATCATGGAGAAAAAAAAGACCAGATAAAGCAACATGAAGAACTGGCCGGCAATGGGATGCAGCAGGTAACGATCCAACTTATCCCGCAGTGAGCGGCTGCGCCGATCCACAAAATGAGAAATCTCTTCCGTCAGTTTCATGGAAAGGTGATGACGCTCGTACGAAACCGCCTCGTACGCGTCCACGTGGTGGGAGGCCTGGATACTCCGGCGCAATCCTTTCGCGTATGCCGCCAGAGCTTCACTGCTAGGTAGAGCGAAAAAGTCCGGATTCTCGAGAAGCTTTATGGCGTAAAACCGGGATGTTCCCCGCATGGGAGGACGAACCATGGGTTTGATCCGTTCCTCCAGATTACGCACCAGGTCTTCGACATGAGAGGTATACCGCAGCAGGCGGGGTGCCTCGCACCCACCCACCAGGCAGCGGTATGAAGTCTCAACCAGGCGTGTCACCCCTTTTCCATATAGAGCCGAAGTGGGTCGGACCCGGATACCCAGACGTTCTTCGAGTTTTTCCGGATAGATCCGCAATCCCTTGCGTCCGGCTTCGTCCCACATGTTCAAGGCAATCACCATGGGGATTCCCAGTTCCCCCAGCTCCACTGTCAGTTCCAGGCTGCGGGAAAGCAGGGAGGCATCCACTACATTTACGATCAAGTCCACCGGCTGTTCCATCAGGTACCGAAGAGTTACGTTCTCAGCTTCGTCACCTGGATTGAGCGAGTATATCCCCGGCAGATCCACCACATGAAAAATCCGCCCCCGGGCCATCATTTCGGTTCGGCTTATTTCAACGGATGTTCCCGAGAAATTCGATGCCATGGCTTTGCGGTCGGCCAGGACATTGAACAGGGTGCTTTTTCCTGAATTCGGCTGTCCCACCAAAGCGATGGTAAACGCCTTCTTCATGGCGTCACGATGATCTTCCTGGCCAGCCCCCTGCCGATGGCGATGCGGGTGGCGTTCTGCGTCACATTCCGCACCAGGACTGGCCCCCAGTGGGCCGACCTGTACTTGATCAATCGGTCCCCAGGGTGAATTCCCATGGATATCAGACGCCGGCGGGGGCACGGTCCGGCCAGAATGTCCTTTACCGTGACTTCCCTGTCATCGGGAGCGTGTAAGAGATCTATTTGAGGCATGCGTGTTTCCTGAAAAACCGAGTATTATACGCCTCTCCGGCTACCAAGTCAAGAAATACCCGGGAATTCGAACAATCCTGATTCCGTGCATAACAGGCGGGTCAGAAGAGGCGATTCATTCCGCTCAGGAAACCACTGTACGACGATTCACTTGCGGACGGCGCCGGGGAAAAACCGTTTCCCCGGTGCCGGCGCACGTATTCATTAAAGCACTCACAACTATCCGAGTGATTCCCGGTCAAGGCATAAACGGCGGCACTTCCTGGCTGAACTCGAATCCGTACTTGCTGCGAATAATCAGCCGGGCCCGGGCGGGAACCATTTTGAAGTCCCAGTTCAACTTGATGGAATCGTTAATCTCTCCGGTGTTGGCCGGTTGCAGGTTGACCCGGTCCTCCCATTTGCCCTTGTCCTTGTTGTATGCCTGGATAAAGGCTTCCTCGGCCCCCTTGAAGTGATAGTAGAAAATGACGGGCTGCTGGGGGAATTGGGAATGCCACATATTGAATTTGTAAATCTTAAGACGGTACCGCGAAGTAACCCACACAAATTCCGACAGGCTTTTTGCATCATTGCCCACTTCCAGAACGTAGTTGGATTTTTCGCTTTTGGGTTCAACAGTATAACTCCCGGTCCTGTCCGTTCCCTTGGGCAGATCGACGACCTTGTCAAAAATCCCGGGACTTGTCTGGATTTTTATGACCGCAGTTGTGGTGCCTTCCTTGAAATGGTATTCCAGTCGCACCTTGTCTCCGGGCTCAACCGTATCCGGTATTGCGCGGAAATAGACGATTTCCGGGTCCTTTACCTGCGTTGGGGGAAGGTCTCCCAGAGTAGTACGCTTGGGGCGGTACTTGGGGTCCAGTTGATTCGTAACGATGCTGGGATTCTGCTGGGGTGGAAAGCCCGGCGTTCCGGTAGCCTGAATAATCTCGAAAGGTTTTCCGTCCACGATTTTCTTGGCGCTCAAGAGGTTGAGGCGGATAGAGTACCCCTTGCCCACCGGGGCCAAGCCCCCTTCGTGCTGCCCGACCTTCCAGGGATATTGTCCGGACGCCGCGGGAACGCCCTTGTGGATTCTCCCGACCTTGGCTCCGTTGCGCATCAACACCAGGCGTACCTGGCCGGAATACCCGTTGCAGGACCATTTGATTATCTCATTGCCGCCCCGCACCCAATTTTTTCCTGCCACCGGGGGTTCTTTGACAATCCCCGTCTGGGCGCAGAGCATCACCGCCGCCAGTCCCATCACCAAAATTGCGGTTCTCGCTTTTTTCATTTTACCTCCCAAGATGTTTGAAATGAAACAAGGATTCACTCCATAAATAGAACTATGGGTGGGATATCTCGAAAAAATCCCGGGGGAGGCGGTTTTTTTTTGCGAGCCGCCGGTTCTCCGTTTAAAACCGGTCGATAACCTTGATGCCGGTCCAGGCGAAATTGTTCATCCCGGTCAGGGCATCGGTTGATTCCTCAAGGCTGATGGTGCCGTGGATCAGTTTTTCCGGAGCGAGCTTTCCCGCGCTGATCATGGCGAACAACTCCCGATACCGGAAAGCCTGGATCCCGTGACTGCCGAATATTTCCAGTTCATTGGCCACGACCTGGTCCATGGGCACCGCCGGCCGGCTCTGGTCGCCTACGGTCAGACCCACCTGGATATGCCGCCCCCGTTTGCGCAGATTGGCCACCGAGTTGAAACAGGTCACCGGGCTGCCGAGAGCGTCCAGGGAAACATGGGCGCCGCCACCGGAGATCTCCCGCACCGCCCGGACCACGTCTTTCTCCTCAGCCGCGTTCACCGTATGTACGGCGCCAACATCCCGCGCCAGCTCCAGGTGATCGGCCTTGATATCGACTCCGATCACATTGGCTCCCAGCGCGTCGGCGATCATGATGGCCGAGAGGCCCACTCCGCCGCACCCGTGTACCGCCACCCACTGACCCGCGGACACCCTTCCCTGGTCCACCACGGCTCGGAAGGAGGTCACGAAGCGGCAGCCCAGGCTGGCGGCGGTTACGTCGTCAATCTCTTCCGGCAGGGCCACCAGGTTTACATCGGCGTAGTCCAGGGCCACGTATTCGGCGAAAGAGCCCCAATGGGTGAATCCCGGCTGGGACTGATGATCACATACCTGATGGTTGCCGGTTGCACATTGGGGGCATGCTCCGCACCCGCACACAAAGGGGACGGTGACACGGTCACCCTTTTTCCAGAGGCGGACGTCCCGGCCCGCCTCCACAATGGTGCCGGCCAGTTCATGTCCCGGCACATGGGGCAGGGTGATATCCGGGTCGTGCCCCATCCAGCCATGCCAGTCACTGCGGCACAGGCCGGTTGCGCTTACCTTCACAACCACTCCATGGGGTTTGGGGGTTGGGTCCGGCAGTGTGCGGATGGAAATCGGACCCTTGAATTCTTCATAATATGCGGCTTTCATGAACAGATCCTCCTTGATCATTGGGAGACCCTTGATGGATTCTCCCCGTGTTCTGACCAAGGTACCCGAAACCCGCTAAGAGGGGATTCAAAAGCGCGGCAGAGGTTCCCGCCCATACCGCGGTTTCATTCTAAAGGTTCCTGACCGGGGTGTCAACAATATCCCGCAGGGGAAATCATCCCCTCCGGGCTGTACCATGGCTATTGCGGTCACCCCGGAGGGGCGGATGTCAAACAGACTATTTCGGACGCTTGGCCCGCACCGGATCGGCCGGCTGCGGCGGCACCGCATACTCCCCTTTTTCAAGCAGTTTCAAGGCCGTCCGCACGGCCGCATCAAGCTGAGGATCCTCACCGCGAGCCAGGGCCGCGGGATCCTGCTCCACCTGTATATCCGGCGCGATGCCTTTGTTTTCCACGTCCCATTCTCCCCTGGTATTAATGAATCCGCCCCGGGGAGCGGTAATGTATCCTCCGTCAATCAGGGCGGGCACGTCCCAGATACCCACCAGTCCGCCCCAGGTGCGGGTGCCGACCAGCGGGCCGATCTTGCGTTTTCGGAACATGAAGGGCAGCATATCACCGCCGGAACCGCACATTTCATTGATAACCATCACCTTGGGTCCGAACAGGGCCGCATTGGGAGTTGGGAAAGGCCTCTGTTTATCAACAGGATTATTGAAATAGCCCATCAGGTCACGGGCCATCAAGTCAACGATATAGTCAGCCACGGAACCACCGGTATTGAATCTCTCGTCGATCACCGCGCCCTTACGGTCTTTTTGCGCGAAATAGTAGCGGTTGAACTGGGTGTATCCGCCTGACCCCGTATCGGGTACCCAGACATAAGCCAGTTTTCCACCAGACAATTCGTCCACGCGTTTGCGGTTGTTCTCGATCCAGGCGGTGCGGCGCAATCTCAATTCATTGGCTACCGGAATCACGGTAACGGTGCGCGCGCCCATCATTTCCGGAGAGGCGTTTACCGTTATCCGGGTCTGTCTGCCGGCCAGTCCGTCAAACAAACTGTACAGGTTCCGCGAGGCGTCCAATTCGACACCGTTTACCGCGAGCAGATAATCGCCTTCGTTGACCGCAACCCCCGGAACACCCAGGGGAGCTTTCAATCCGGGATTCCAGCTTTCGCCGTCGTATATCTTCTGAATCCGATAGCGCCTGTTTTCCAGCACGTAATCGGCACCCAGCAGTCCGATGGGTACGCGCTCGATGTCGGGTGTGTCGCCGCCGCCGGTAAAGGAGTGACCCACCGCCGTTTCTCCGCCAAGGATATCCAGAATATAGGTAAGGTCCTCACGGTGACGGACATGTTCCACCCAGGGGGCATACGCCCGGAACGCCCAATCCATGTCCAGCCCATGGACGTTGTCTACGTAAAAGTAATCCCGTTGAAAACGCCAGGCTTCGCGGAAAATCTGCTTCCATTCGGCGGCTGGATCCACCTTCATACGCATGGCCGCGGTTTTCAGCAAACCGGTTCCGGGCTTGATCTCACCACCCGCCGGAGCCAGGCCCCATTTTCTTCCCGGCTGCAGGTAAAGCAGCTTTTTGCCGTCCCGGGAAATGCGATAAGCCAGCACCCCGCTCAATATGGTTTCAGTCTTGCGCTTCCGGATGGAGTAGGCTTTCAAAACACCGCCGGCTGAATGCTCCTGATTTTCAATGAAATAAAAAGTGCCCTCCGCGCCCGCCTGCAGGTTTCCGTAGTGTCTGAGAGGCAGGTCAAGGGGTTTGATGCGCTCCGTCAAGCCAGAGAAATCAATACGAACCCCGCGTTTGGCGGGATCGGTTTTGGCTTTTTCGTCCTTTTTTTTCTCACTCTTCTGAGCGGATGGTTCGGCTTCCTCGTCGCTCTCCGGCAGCAGGGGCCAGGGCGTGTCCGCTGCCAGCGCCGCGGCATATATCGCCCGGCGTACCGGTCGCTCCATGGAACTCATGTCCAGCCAGCCCACATTGAGGGCGTAGTTGGTACTGGCCAGGAAGTAGAGATATTTTCCGTTCGTATCCCAGGCCGGTTCCCGGCAGTCCGCCATACCGTCGGTGATCCGGAAAGACTTTTTTTGATCCAGGGAGTAGACGAAAATGGCGTTGAATTCATTCCCCAATCTTTTTGTGTAAGCGATCCAGCGTGAGTCTGATGACCACTCGGGATAAATGGTCCGCTCCGGATGGGCGGTACCCGCATTGTCTACAAGCATGGCCGAGCCCTCGGCCACGTTCATCAACCAGAGGTTATGGTCCGCGTCGCTGAAACTGAGCCACTTGCCGTCGGGAGACCATACCGGTGTATAGTAAAATGTCGGATTCCGCAAATCGATGATCCGGCGATGGGCGCCCTGCTGATCCGCTATGACAAGGCGGTATTCTCCACCCTGATCACTGAACCAGCTGATTTTTGAACCATCCGGGGACCAGGCGGGGCTGCGGTCCGCGGCGGCGGAATTCCGGGATATATTACGGATTTCGCCTTTTTCCGCGGGAACGGAAAAAATTTCTCCCCGGGCTTCGAAAAGCGCCCTTTTTCCCGAAGGCGAGACAGCCGCCGCGGTGATCAAGGCGCCCACATTCTCCCAATGGGGCCTGGCCCAGGGGAAATCCCCGCGCACGTTGATGGTTAAGCGGCGGGGTGAATCCTTCCCCGGTTCCAGCAGGTAGAGCCACCCCCCGTTCTCGAATACCAGGCGGGAGTCATCACTTTCCAGGTTTTTGCAGTCAAACTCCTTGAAGCTGGTTTCCTGGTTCAATCTGCCGCTGGGCAGATGGCAGGACCATACATTCATGCAGAAATCCCGGTCACTGAGGAAATACACGGTATCACCGATCCATACAGGCCGCTGATCGTTGGATCCTTCCCAGGGCAGTTTGGTGACGGCCAGGGATTGGAGGTCAATCACACGTACCGGATTGTTCTGTCCCCCCCGGTAGTTCCGCCACTCGGTTTCCCAGGGAAGGACCATCCGGTACGCCATTCGTTTGCCGTCGGGCGAGAACTTGCCTTCACTGATTCGGGGAATCGGCAAAGGAACCGGCACGGCATCATGAATGCCGATGGTCCAGAACTTGACAATCCCCGCGTTTGGAGCCGCGTCCCGATTGGAGGCGAAAACCACTTTATCGCCGGCCGGAGTCCAGCCACGGGCCATGTCCATGCCCGGGTGCCAGGTTAGGCGGCGAGGTTCTCCCCCTTCCGCGGGGATGAGGTAAACATCGCGATTGCCGTCGTATTCACCTGAAAAGGCGATCCATTTGCCATCCGGTGAAAAGCAGGGATCCGATTCCCGACCCGGAAAAGTGGTCAACCTTCGGGCGTCACCGCCGCGGCAGGACGCCACCCAGATATCCTGGGCGTATACAAAGGCCACCTTGTCTCCGGATATATCGGGATTCCGCAACACGCGGGTTTCTTCAGCTCCGACCAGGCAGGTTGTCAACAACATCAGCGCACCCAGGACGCTCGGGATCATGCCACGCATTTTCACTCTCCTTTTTCATTACCGACATTCCCGGGGATTCAAGCCGCGGGCATCGGCGCACAATATGTTTCTACGTCCCGCCAAACCCATAGGTTCTTCCGCATGGGACAGGTTCCGAATTTTTCCACAAACCTTAACAATATTGTTAAGAAAGTCTTGCCGAAAGAAATCCACATGCGCAAATAAGTTCCATGCCTCCCACGTTGTTGACTTTGGTCGCCCGGGGGGCTAGAGTAGAGCCACGCCCGCGGGCTTTGAGGCAGACTGAAAACCGCTTCTCCGCCGCGCGATTCGGGAGGAAACATGAAAATATTCACGGGATTTCTACTGCTCATGCTATTGTTGGCACCGGTCGGCACCGACGCCTGCACCCTGATGGCGGCGGGGAAAAACGCCACCCGGGACGGCTCCGTGCTGGTTTCCCACACCGATACGGGACAGGACTCCCGGATCTACCGGGTTGCGGCGGCAACATACAAACCCGGAGCCATGGCACCGGTTTACCTGGATATCCAGGACGCCACCCTGCCCCTGCGGAACGACGGACGCGTCATCGGGTATATACCCCAGGTTGCCAGCACCTACGCCTACTTCCACTCCGCTTATTCCCACATCAACGAGCACCAGCTGGCCATCGGCGAGAGTACCACCATGCAGCGCCGTGAACTGGCGGTAACGCATGAAACAGGCAAACAGATCATGACCATCGAGCAGGCCATGATCTTCGCCCTGCAACGATTTCGGAAAGCCC
>Ga0272442_10004048_pt1 | contig 20180 bp, 20 predicted proteins | sample SSMForm2O_FD_200262 | JGI IMG/M metagenome (GOLD analysis project Ga0272442, IMG submission 200262) | Marine sediment archaeal communities from Little Sippewissett salt marsh, Falmouth, MA, United States - SSM-Form-2O | ecosystem: Environmental > Aquatic > Marine > Wetlands > Sediment ... | reverse complement strand
TTGCATCCCAAAGTGTTATTTGTTTTTCTTCATCATTATCCTGAAGTTTAATGAAAGTTACAAAACCAACATCCCCACTATCCTTAAAAAAAACTTTTGTGGGATCTCTATGTATTAATTTTCCTTTAATTTCTTTTATATTATCTTTAAAATTGATATTTTCATCTGAAATTATTTCTAAAATACCCCAACGTCCAAGATTTATTTCAATTCCAGAATATCCTTTTCTGGTATAGCCGTTTATTATCTTTAAACTCATTCCAGGTACAATTTCGTTATTTTTAACTATCTCTACATCATTATCCCACAAAACTAGCCTGCAAGTCCCTGTTTCATCACAAATATCTAAATTTAATACCTTCCCAGATTTTCCATTTTTTCTTTTAAATTTTCTTAATTCAAATATATTCTTTACTTTCCCAATTATTGTAAATTCAGAGTCAGGTTTTAAGTCAGATATTTTTTTGATTACTTGGTTATTTCTACCCAATTCATCAACTATTAAAAAAGCAATGGTATCTTCATCTAATAATTTGTCAATTTCTTTAGATCTTTTTTTTATTTCTTTTTCAAATTCATCTTTTGTTTTTAAATCTTTAATCAACTCATAAAGCTTGCTTTTTGACTTATGCATCCATTTTTAGATATATATTATCATTACTTAAGCTTGATTCATCTATAAAGTGCCAAAAGGGAATTAAAAACTAAAGAAAGGAAGGGATAGGGAGGAAAAAAATATGAAGATTATTTTTTTTCAAAAATTAAATAATCCCTTCCTTCTCTCCTTCTACATCCTGATTTGAAATAGATAAAATAGTTATTTTTACTTAAAAAAAATTTTTGATAAAGATTCAACAAACTCCTCACCAAATCCACACACATTGCTTTTAGTTATTGGAATATCTTCGGCTTGCATGCATTCCTCTCCTCAATTATAAAATCAAAATTTAATATTTAAATTTTACCATAACTTTAATTGTTTTTACTAACAATCGTTTTAAAAAATTGAATTATTCAACATATTAACGTTTGATTTGTATTTAAATGGTTCATTTGCATTATATTAATGTTTTTATATTATTTTATGAAATAACTATTTCCTTTATTATATCTGTTAAAAAGTTAATATAAATATTTAAATAATTAATACATGCTAAATAACCTAAATGTGATGCTGAAAAAATGTCAAATATAATTGATTTACGTAGCATATCCTTTGACACATCTTTTTTATTAAAAGATAGTAGTTTGGTAGATGGTATAATTAAGGTGTTGAAAAAAGATGGAATTAATTGTTATATTACCTCAACTGTTGTTTCAGAGATAGAACAATTAAAAATTTGGGGCCGAATAACTAAAAATGAATATCAAAAAGTAATGAAAAGATGGAATAGTTTAAAGCCAGATGTAATTGATTTTAAAAACCGTTTTCTCTCAGATGGTTTTGGAAAGACCTGTGTTAAATCAATGGAAGAACACCACGGTGTAAAACCTAAGGATATCATAAACGATTGCAGCATATTAGTAACTACTTTAAAAAATGGAATAGATATTTTCCTATCAGAAGATTACCATTTCACCTCAAAAATAACAGAGGAAGTTATTTCTGAAATTAAAAATCTTGCCTGTACAGAATTTCACATGATGTGTGGACCAACATTGTATAACCTTGATTCAAAAACTTTTTTAGAGGCGTATAATAATAAAAAAATAGATATCGATATAATTGAAAACAATGTGAAACTGATTAAAAAATCTAAAAAAAATTTTTGGGAAAATTAAAATATTTATGGGGGGAAGGGAAAAGAAAAGGGGATTAATATGAAGAAATTCTAAAATCCCTTCCTCCACTCCAACACATAAATTAATAAGTGGTGGGATATTTAAAATTATCTATTTATTTTTACTGTAACTTATGTTTCATTATATAAATATTAATATTGATAAAGGTAATTTAATATTAAAAAAATAAAAAAAAGAGAATTGTTTTTTTATTGTAAATACGTGTAAAAAACTCTCTCCAACAATGGAAATCTATGTATAATTCTTTCCAAAATTTGAAAAACAAACATAGATTTGCCTTTTGGCGTGGTTAAGGAGATATCAATAGAGCATTCATCATCAGAATTTTCTAAGTTTTCAATGACAATCTTTCCCTTGAATTCCTCGTTCTTATCTTTTGGAGCTATACATGTTACTTCTACTGTTATTGGCCCATCTTCGGGAGTTAAATCATCTCCAGATTCAGGATCAAATTCCCATGTTCCCCAACTTGGCCAATCGGTTATTTCCCAGTCTAATAAGGTTCCTGCTCCACCAACATTCTCTACAGTAAAACTACCTGTAAGGGTTTCACCTGTGCTTACATTTACCCATGATAGTGATCCTTCACAATTTAAATCCGGATCTGCACCAGCTTCTTGATCGATAGATATATCATCATAATAGACCGAGGTTGATAATGCTTCACCAGAATAAAGATCCATACATGCAAGATTCTTTACTCCTCCGGGACCAGAAACACCTTCGGTCCAGCTTTTTTCTACCAAAAGGTCGCCACCATAGTAAATCTGTTGGATATCTGCTTCAAAATCAATTTCCACTCGAATTTCAACCCATTCTCCTTGGATTAAAGGCAATTCATTTGCATCAAAATCAGATATAACTTTACTTTCATTGCTCAAAAATTTAATTTGGGTTGACCAATGTTTTGTTCCTAAATGACTATAGGTATTTAGCAGAATAAATGATGTATCTCCCACATAATCTTCAGGTATGAACATCCAGGCAGTAACTGTTACATTACCTGAACTTACTCCTGAAAATTGGTGTATTACATCGTCATTTTCATTTACTTCCAATGAATGAGGTGAACTTCTAGATTCGTTGTCTCTTACATATGAACCTACTGAAGGAACGTTGTCCCAACCTTCCCAGCCACCATCTTCCGGATCGCCATTAAGGAATTGATCAGTTTCATAAGAGTCAAAGTCATCCTCCCAAACTATCCCTGAAGCTTTTGGTTCTAGACATACATTATATGTTTTATAGTTCATGGCACCTGTTACCGAAGTAACGGTAACTAACATCAGCATACATACAATAATACTTGCTATTTCTTTCTTCATATTATTCCTCCCAGAATACTATTTTAATAATTATTAATGCAATACTTAAATTTAAATGTTTGGTATAAAATAAAAAAATAATTCAATAAACATCTATTTTTTTATTATATATATATCTTAACTCCTGGATCTAATTATTTTTTCTAGCGTTTCAAAATTAAATTTTGTTTCAGAGCATCCATTTTTGATTAATGGTATTACTTGTGCAGGAATTTTTTGTTGCTCTAATATATCTATCCCTAATCTTAATTCATCTGTGCAGGCCACCCCAATAATCCCTTGATATTCATATTTTTTACATATGTGACGAATACATGAACCTCCAGGAAGTATATATACATCATAGTTTTCTTTTTTTGCAAGTTTTGATGCCATGTTTACCAAGCAGTCATTTGAACAACCATTACAGATATAAGAAGAAGTTTTTGTATCAAATTTTGCCTTGCATCTTGAATCCATATATTTTCTGGAACAATGAGGTAAAAATAATGCTTTTTTGTTTGCCTTTTTAAAATCTTCTTTTAATATAGTATTGTTAATTTGTATTTTAATTAAATCCTCAATTATTATTAATGAATCGTTTAATGATAATCCAATATTTTTGTCTACATTAAACTTTTTTACAATGTTTCTTGCAAATGTGCCTATTTTTTCGTGAATTTTTTCCTTATGTGAAAAATTTGCAATTTCTCTAAATAAAGGTTGGGAGAGTTTTGATAAATCAAAATTAAATTCATATGACATTTACAGTGCCTCATTTGTGATTTTATTATTTATTACCAATCTTTTTTAATATTCCTATTATCTTCTAATTTGAAATAAATCATTAATATTTATTTTAAAAATATCAAGTCAATTCTCGCATATAAAAAGAATTATTATATAAAATTAACGATTATTAGATAATTATATAAATCTAGAAAAAAGCATTAATTGTTGTAGAAATGGCCAATGTTCAAAAATACTCCTAAAAAAATGTATAAATGGTATATATAAAATATTTTTATTGTGGATTTTTGTAAGTAAAACATGAACTATGCAATAATCATCAAAATTATCCTTGTTAACAATTTTAAGATGTCCATTGTAGGATTTTCTAATATCGTTTGGAACTTTAATCTCTACAGTGATATTAACACTACCATCCTCTGGTTTGAGATTTTCACCACTGGGGGGTAAAAAAGTCCATGTTCCCCATTCAGGCCATACAACGACTTCCCAATCTATTTCCGATCCTAATAAACCAATATTTTCTATAGAAAAATTACCATTCACAATTGTATTTGGTTTTGTATCGGTCCAATGTAAAAAACCATTAGCATTTAGATTTGAGCCAGAGTTAATATCGGTTATATTAATAATTATTCCTTCAATAACTGTTAATTCAAAAGGAAGATCATCTGGTAATAAATACCAACCGTCATAATATCCTCCCCAACCAAAATTTAAATGATAAAAACCATCAGTGTTATAACCATCAATTACCAAATTATGCCCAGAGTTAAATTCATCATTTACAATAGCCAAGTGAGCGGGAAGTGCATTTTTTATGTTATCTGACAATCTGTCATATAAATCTTCATCATATTCATCTAACAATTCAATATAATTAAAATTAAATCTTTGATAAGCATCAAAAGCCTGATTAACACCGAATGTCCCCGATCCACTAGGGTGATATACTTGCTTTGCAGCTATTCCACATGCAAAATTTATTGCTGCTTTATCATTATCACTAAGTTCAATGTCATTTCGCCAGTGTCCAACTAATGTGTCTAAATAATTGTTTAGCTCTGGAAAAGAAGGAAAATCATAATCAATATAATCATCATCTATCCAAAAAATATTTCCTTGATAATTATGATAATAATCATCTGAGTCATTAAGTTGTATGTTATTAATTGTTTCATGATAATTCAGAATTTGCGCCATAGCAACTGCTGGACATCCAGCTACACTTTTTACTCCTGATTTACTATCAATTGGGCAAAAATTATTATAAGGTTCATTTTGAGACCATTTAGTTTCAAGCCAACCATCTGTTGAAGAAACACCAACTTTAGGCCATTGTTTAAAATCCTTATTTTTTAAGAAATTGTTGATTGATAGATAATTAAACCATTGTTTATTTCTTTCAGTTATTATTCTATCTGATAATTTGGGAATGTTTGCTAATCTAATTTCCACATCTAAAATTAAAATTTCTTTTAATAAATTTTTTTCAACCGATTCATCTTGAAAAGGCGATAAAAACGAATATGCAATTATAGGGGGAAGATTCTTGTTAGCTGAGACAATTATGTAACCTGTAGGTTCTAAATAAAAAGTATAAAATAACAAAACTCCTTCATCATTTTCGATCTCTTCAATTTTATCAATAATATAACTGTTTTTCTGATGTTGTAATAATTTATTTTTTGCGACAATATTGGCTGATGAAATATCTATAAAATTGTTATCCTCTTGAAAAAATAAACCTTTTGAAATATTGATGTTTGAAAATATACTTATTGAGATTATTATTGCAATAAACATTGACAATGTGTATTTTTTAATTTTTTCATTCCTTAACATATAATTTCCCCTAACAAATTAAGTATCAAATGTAATATATATAAATTTTTATTTTTAATAATTATTTTTATAATTGCGGCTGGGAATACTACGTGGTCTGAAGCGTAGCGTAAGACCCGTAGATGAAAAGCCGCATCTCTTTTTAGCAAATCAATTGTTTTCTCTTTTGTCGCACGCGGTACACCACTGGGGTGTACCCTTTAATGGTGCGACAGGAGTAACTTATAATATGAAAAATGTAAGTAGTGGATGCTATAAAAAGGTGGTGCATGACACGCGAAATAATTGGGTAACTATGGAATTCAACACAAAATGCAGGTATAACTGCTTCAGAAAACAATCTCACATAGACACCTGTACTGAAGCATTCAAAGATCTGGAGCGCTTTGGATTTGAATTCGGCGAATTTGGTTTCGCTGGAGTTCATGTTCATTTCCAAGTCAATGTTCCAAAACGTTATTCTATTCAGGATGCAGAAATAATGCTAAAGTCTCATAGTGCAAAGAAGATGTTTGAAATGCACCCTGGTTTTAGGAAACGATATCCATGTGGTGGCTTTTGGAGTGGGTATGAACACCATGAATCTACAGGTTTTATAGATCTGGAGAAGTCAACCTCATATTGTCGCAGTCAGTTACAACGTCATGGAGTGACTATTATAGATGATCGTCAACAAAAGCTGCCTGATGCAACCTAACCGCCGAGCGGGGATACGACAAAGCCCGAAGGGCTTACCGAGGAAGCGAAGGCGGGGTAGGGTCATAGGGACGCAGTCCCTATTTCATATTTTGGAATTATCTTAATTATAATTTCAATAGTTATTTTCTTATGTAAAAAAAATTTTCAACTTACTTTTTCAGTTATTGCAGTAGCATTAATTTCGATATCAGTTGTATCTCCTTGGTGGGTTTTAAATGGAAAAAATGAAGAAACCAATACAAAGACTCAAACCTTTTTATTACCTTCAAAAATTGCGTCAACTACTTCTAATAATGATTTTATTAGTGGAGAGATTGCTTTTGTCCCAGATGAAATTTTAACCTTGTTAAATATTTTGTCGATTATATTAATTATTTCGTGTATTCTAATAATAAGTTCAAGTGTGTTTTACAAATTTAGAAAAACTCAAATTATTTTATCGTCTTTCACAATTATTTTAATTATTACATCTGTTGCTCTTTTTTATTATGGTTTTTCACAATTAACAAGTGTTGGTGTGGGAAGTTTCTTAGGTTCTGGTGATCTAGATATTTCAATTCCCGAAAGTAAAGAAACCGTGATTATTTATTGCAATTGGGGTCCTAATATAGGTTTTTATATGGCAGTAATGGTGTTAGTAATATTGTTATTAATTTCATTTTCAAATCGATTAAAATTGTATATATTAAATAAATATTAGGAAAATTTGAAAATTCCTCCTAAAAATTATTTCTTAAGAGCTATTCTGGCGATAGGATAAATAATTTTATGCAACGATGAAATATTATAAATTTTATTCATACGACCTAATGGATCCTTTATTTTTTCACCTCGTTTTAGAAATCTATGGTAACCTTGATTGCCCAAAATACTAAAAATGAACCTATTGGTTAATGAGATTTTTAATTTTGGTAATAATAATTCTTTTATCATTTTGTCATAATTTTTTTTTTGAACAATGCTAATTGCAGCAAGATAACCTGAAGTAATTGCCTGTCTAAGACCAAAAGCTGAAAGATAATCCTGTAAACCTGCTGCCTCCCCAATGTACAACTTTCCATTAGTCTCATAAGATTTTTTAATAAAATAGTTGCCATATCCTGTATATCTTTTTGGATTTTTTATTTCGATGTCAAATAAACTTTGAAAGACTTCTATTGTTTTGTCAAGATATTCACTTGATTTGTGGTATTGTTTAGTTAAGCCAGTGCCAAGACAACCAACTCCATCGTTTACTAACAAGTAAGCAAAAGATTTCGGTGCTAGATCATCATCTAAAATCATAACAGGATTACATTCAGTAGTAGTTTTAAATATAATTCCACGAACAATCCCATCAACTTTTTTAGGTCCGCCAGCAACAATATCAACATCTTTTTCTGATACCCTTTGATTAAATAGTATTTCAACATCATTTTCAATTGCTTGTTTTTTAAGGGACATGTCAAGACTTCCTGTGAATATCCCTCTTTTTATCAAATATAATCCTGGTTTTTCAAAATTTATTATTCTTTTATTTCGTTTATAATCATAAAATATTGCCTGTAATATCGGTTTATACCAAAAATCTAAATTAATATTCATTGATTGAATTTCATCTAAAATATCCAATTTAGATGTCCAATTTTCAAATCCCTGGAAATCACCTCGAAATCTCATACCACAATTGCTGTTTTTTTCATAGACTATTACTTTAAATCTATTTTTAGCAAGATTTATTGCAGCGGTTAAACCTGCAGGTCCTGCACCCAAAATTTTAATTTCTTTCATTTATAAACCAAAATAATATTATTTTTTCATTCCTATAATAAAATATTGCAATATAAATTTTCTTATAAAAAAATAGATAAAAAATGAATCTAGATATAGAAAATATGATGTATTAATTTATTTTAATTCAAATTTAAGTATTTTATCTTTAGTATATGTTTTAATTTTATCCTCTCTTGCAAGCCATCCAATAGCAGAATATGCATCCTTTTGAGTTATGTGAGAGATTTTTGTTATTGTTGAAACATCAATATCCTGTGTATTATTTAGAGTATTCCATACTTTACCAGCATTAGTACCAATTTCATTGGTTAGGTTTGTATCCCCCAATTGATATGTTGTTCCTCTTTTATGTATCTTATTCTCTCTTGCTAACCATCCAACTCCAGCGTAGAATTCGTTTTTATTTATGCCTGTTTTTTCTAAAAGATTTTTTTCTTCGCAAGGGCCAGTTACAGATAGAGCCCTCCAAATTTTACCTGCAATCTCTCCATATATTTCATTTTTATATCTCATAAATCTCACCTACAAATTACTGAATCTAAATCGGTGTTATAAACTTTGAGATAAATTACAATAAAATAAATTAATCATTGCCCTAAAAAATGTTTTTCAATTTCTGCTTAAAAAATTAGAATATTTTTTAATAATCTTCTGATTCGTCTGTCTCTAGTGTTTCTTGCTTATACTCAGAATAACTATCTTTTTCTTCCTTTTTTCTTTTTTTCATTATAATTTTTCCACAAATCTTACATTTACCATCTTCATCATATTCTCGCCACTCCATGCAATTTGAACAGAACTCATCCTCACCAATTTTTACCTGCATTTTCTCCAATCCTAAAAGAATAAATCTAAAATTTCATATATATTATTATTCCCACTTTTGGTTTGTAATATTAAATATTTTCAATATTTCTATGGATTCGTAATAATTTTTTAAAACTTGAAAAATTCAGAGATATTTTAAATTTCATTACTTTTCTTTATTCAACAATTTTATATGTTTTTTATTCTGATGGTTATAGAATCATTTATTAAAATGTATTGGAATTGGAATTTTTATTTTAGGGATACCTGTTATTGTTTTAACATATTTTAATATGATAAGAAAAAATAAACGTAATATTAAGAAATTTGGTAATTCTTAGAAAAAATATATGAAAAATATGACTATAGCGAATTTTGTAATTGGGATAATAAGAAATTTTTCCTAATGTATATTTATGATAGATAAAATTTTTTAAAATTTTTCAAAATATTTTTAAAACAAATTTTTATGCGTATCTAATATGAAAAATAAGCGATTTTTACTTTTGAATGTGTGTATTTTATTATTTATTACAATTTTAATTACCGGATGTATGGAAAATGAAAAGAAGAATAATGGACAAACAGAAGAACCTGACATTTACCTTACAGTTACTTATGATGATTATTTTGCAAATTATACTTTAGAATATATTGAATCATTAGATTCATATTCAGGAACAGGGGGTAAAATAAAAACAAAATTACTTCCAGACACTGTTGAAATTAATGATTTGCACGAGTACACGGGAGTTTGTATCACAACAATTTTAGACGAAATATCAAATCTTCCTGATAATTATTTAATAAAAATTACAGCTAGTGATGGATGGAGCTCGAATTACACAAAGAATGAGACTCTTGGTTATGTAGATGTTTATAATGAAACAGGAAATATAATTCAAAATGAGACTGCAGTTATGATACTTGCTTACAAAGAAGAGGGATCATACTATTCTGAAATTGATCCTGATAATGAGATAGGACCTTTTAGGGTAGCATTTGTTGGAAACAATGTTATTACGTCCTCTTCTCTTTGGACAAAAATGGTTATTGCAATTAAAATTATCTCGGAACAATAAACTTGTATTTTAATAAATTTTTTAAAAAAATGATGTTTTGTATAATTAATAAAATCATACTCCCATCTAATTTAAATATTTTAATTAATTATTTTATAATTTCTTGTGACAGAACCACCAGTCGTAGCAATCGTACTCCTTAGTTCGTTTTTCTGCTGTTGCAACATCAGAAGCAGGTGGAATAATTACTCTATCTTTTATAAGTTCATTTTTTGGCCAGTTTGCAGGCATGGCAACATGTTCTTTGTCGGCAATCTGAAATGCTTCTATCATTCGAACAAATTCATCCATATTTCTTCCAAGTTCTTGAGGATAATACAAAATAGCTCTTATAGTTGATTTTGGATCAACAAAGAACACTGCTCGTACAGTATTGGTTCCTTTATTTGGATGAATTAATCCTAAAGTGTTTGCTACTTTACCAGTATCTGCAATTATTGGATATTCAATTTTTACCTTCAAATTATCTTTAATCCATTGTTCCCATTTGATATGGCTGAAAACTTGATCAACGCTAAGGCCAATTAGCTCGCATCCAAATTTTTTAAAATTATTGTATCTTTTTTGAAAAGCTACAAACTCTGTGGTACAAACAGGTGTAAAATCGGCAGGATGACTGAATAATATAAACCATTTTCCTTTAAATATATCAGGTAGTTTTAATTTTCCTTTTGTGGTCTGAACCTCTAGTTCAGGGAATTTATCTCCAATAAGTGGCATTTTAAAGTCCATAAAAAACCTCCATTAAACCCTTGTAGTTGCTTTATCTATTAAAATCTTTTTATTTTTTTGATCGCGTTTCAAGCTCGATTAAAATTATTTTAGCAATATTTTTTTTATACCTAGATCTAATGTATTTTTGATGGTTTATGGTTCAATATGAAAATAGAGAGAATCTCAGTGAAAAAACATTAGATCTTGATCGGGCAAGACATTCATTGATAGAAGAATTGGAAGCTGTAAATTGGTACCAAGGAAGAATTGATTCTACAAAAGATAAATCGCTTAAGAATATATTATCACATAATAGGGATGAAGAAAAGGAACATGCCGCCATGCTTGTTGAATGGATCCGAAGACGAGATCCTGAATTTAATCATGAATTAGAAACATATCTTTTCAAGAAAGAGGATATAACCAAACTTGAAGAAGATTAACCAATAAATTAAGGAAGTTTTTTAAAAAATAAGAATTAAAATTGGATTTAATCTTCAGTATAAGCGATTATTGCCTTTGCATTTCCTTGTAAATTAACAACAAGTTTATCTTGAGTAGAACCATCATTTGTATATGTTCCAAAGTACCAAAATAATCTCATTCCCCATACACCATTAAGTCCTGTATCTTCCCATAGAATATCTCCATTTTTTTCTGAGTATATGGTAACAGTAACATCGGGTTCTAAAAACTCTATTAACCAAAGAAAAACAAAGGCTCTTTCATCTCGATATGGACGAATGTAAAAATGTTTAAACATCACATATCTTATAAAATCTCCGCAAGGTTCAACTGTTCCAGTTGCTTCAATATAACAGTCCCTAAAGATTTCTTTTTTATTTCCAATTGTTGAAGTTGCTGATAGAGATGGAAGTAATATAGTTGTTACCAGCATGCCAATTATTATTCCAATTATTTTTTTTCTCATCTTTTTCCCTAATAGATAATGAGTATGCAAAATAATATAATACTTGTCATCGATTTTTTGAAAAAAAAGAAAAAATAATATAAAAATATTGTTTATTTGTTCAAAATAAGATTTCTTTATTTATTTTTAATATTTAATATGCCAAAAAAATTGGAGAAAAATCTAACTGTTAATTAGTATATTCCTAATTGCGCTTTAAACCTGGATTAATATTAAAACCTATGAGAAAATCTTTGAAAAAATATGTTAAATTGAAAAGGATGGTAAAAAAATGAAACTTACAATAGTTTATGATAATGAGATTTTTAAAAAAGATTTAGATTTAAGATCTGATTGGGGGTTTGCCTGTTTAATAAAAACAAGTGATGAATATATTTTATTTGATAGTGGAGCGAAAGGAAATATTTTGTTAAATAATATGAAGATGCTTGATATAGAACCTAGAGATATTTCAAAAATTATCATATCGCATGAGCACTGGGATCATAATGGTGGATTGAAATCAATTATTCCTTTTGTTAATAATGCAGAGTTATATAGTTTGGAAAAAAATGAATATGGCAAAAAAATCAAACCTATAAATGTAGAAAGCCCTCAAATGATTACTAAAGATATTCATACAACAGGTAGATTAACGGGTTCACCAATAGACGAGCAATCATTGATAATAAAGGGTAAAAAAGGTTGGTATATTCTGGTTGGATGTTCACATCCAGGTGTTGATAAAATCCTACAAGCAGCACAAAAAATTGGTAATGCTGTGGGAATAATTGGTGGTTTTCATGGTTTTAGAGATTTTTCTATTTTGGAGGATTTGAATTTTGTATGCCCCTGTCATTGTACTAAGTATAAAAAGGAGATTAAAAAAGGGCTTTCAACTATTTTTTCAGATTGCGGAGTGGGAAAAATCATCGATTTAAATGAGGAAGAATAATTTTTGATTAGTATTGTATAACCTTTAATCATGGATGAAGAGGATATTATTAGAAATATTAAGCATTAAAAATATTGAGGAAATAGAATTTTTCAATTTTATATAATAGATCAATAAAAAAAATTACCTACAAAAATAATTAAAACAATTTGGAGTTGTATAAAAATAATGAAATGCATTATGGTCGCTATTCATAGAGAATCCCAGGAGTGTATTGAAGAAAAATGCTATTTCTGGAACGAGGAAAGCAGAAAATATAAATATATAACAAAAAATAATTAATTCGGAAAAGTTATTTTTTAAAAACGTGTTCTTATTTTTTTTAACAGTATTTTTAAAATATCTTTTAATTAAATTTCGTCCGCATCGGGATTAATCGCTGGATGTTAAATGCCTAAATATTTGGAAACAAGATTTGAACACCATTTTGGTCATAAAAAATAATTGTTAATCTTGTTTAGGATTTTTTGGTATTTCATTTAACCACCTATAAATATATTATTTCAAAAGTCGATAAGAGGATGTGGCGATTATACCTATTCCAATAATACCTATTACAATTGCAATACCTGTAGTATTCTCTCCAAAAATACTCCCCTCAAACATTATGGCAGCTCATATTAAAGCCACTATAATTTCTAATACAAATAACGCTTTTTTTATCTTTCTTTATCCTTAAATTTCATTAAATAATTGTTTCATTTGTTTTCTATATTCACCAAAAGCTTGTTTACCTTTTTCAGTTAGTTTTAACATTGTGTGTGGTTTTTTTCCAATGAATTCTTTTATAATCTCTATGTATCCTGCTTCTTCAAGTTTGCTCATATGAGCAGATAAATTCCCAAATGTTAATCCAGTCTGTCGCATCATGAAAAGGAAATCAGCACTTTCAACAACATAAAGACGGGTCATAATATTTAATCGGGCGGGTTCATGAATTAACTTATCAATAGAATTTGGAGGAATAATCTCATCTCTAATGTTATTTTTATCCTTAGACACTAAATATCTCCTCTTTAGGTATTGGATACTTTTTTATGAATTTGGTAAGTGTGAATATACCATAGATAAGAATTAGAGTCCCTGATATTCCAAAGCTAATTATGTAATGCATTGGATCTCCAAAGATAGGTTTTAATAATGATGCTAAAGGGATTCCAAGACCAATTGAAACTGCGTAGAGATAAAAATGCGGGTAATCCATAACGTATGCAATAACACTAAGTAAAATAAGAGCAAATAATCCTGCACCAATTGGTACTATATATCCTCCTACTTTAATATTATAAACACCTAAATATGTTAGAACAACTAAAACTACAGTAATTGGAAAAAGTATTGCAATTAAAAGCCCTATTTTATTTCTTGATTTAGTTCTTTTTTGACTGAATTTTGCAATTCCAATTCTTGGGACAGTAATAAATATTTTTCCAAGAATGAGAATTAAAGGAGCAGGTAAAACCAAAAAAATTATGTAACTGGGATATAGTATTTCTCTTAAAATCGGAGCAATAGCAATAAAGAATATTAGAGAGCCATATGCCATATCATAAAGGCCATCGGTAAAGGTAAATTGATATGTTTGTTTCTCAACTTTTTTTAAATCTATTTTTTCAATCATTTTATATCACCATAATATATGTATCTAATTTGTAATATATAATACTTTGCAATACAAAGTTATTTATAATGATAATTTAAATTGATTGTTATTTAAAATATTCAAAAAAACATTTATTGAAATATTTTTTAATCAAGATGCAATTATTTTTTATCGCTTCATCTATCAGACAAAGTAACAATATTCTAATCATGAATAGTTACCAAAATAAATCATGTTAAAAATTAGAATACCCGCATCGGGCATGTTTGCTAGAAGTTAGATGCCCGAACCATTAGAAACGAGATTTTAACTTCTTTTTAATGAAAAATTGTCACCATTTTTTAAAAGTTAGATAGAAAATTATTGGTACCCTCCTATTTTTAAGCTTGGATCTCCAAAGAGAATCCATTCTTCAAGTGCTAAATAGTTTAACCAATTTACTGAATTGCCATTTGAATTTAGATTTTCACTAACAGACCACGCGATGTCATCTTCTAAATATCTTGTAATTGTCTCACCCCATATCTCTCCAACAATATCAATCCCATCTGCATATGCCTCAAAAACACTCATTGTTGTGTGACCACTAAGAGATTCTGTATACATTGTAGTTGGGTATATGTTACCCTGGGTTGTTAGGGCAAAACTTGCTACTGCTCCACCAGCACTATGTTTTACAAACTCCCAAGCAATAGGGCTGGATAACGTATCAAAATCACCATTTGAACATGCGCCAAATACCACTATTGGTAGTTTATTACCATTAATTAGTTGGGAAACTTCAGATATATCATATCCATCAGGTTTTGGTAATTGTATTGAATACTTTTTATTAAAAGGAGGATAGGTTACCAATTTTGTTGGTGAACCATGCATGGAAAAAAGTAAAAAACCCGCTCCTTCATTTATCGCCTGATTAATATTTTTTATCGAAAGGTGTTTTGCACGAATTCCTAACAGTCCAGTTGCATATAATTTCTTTGCAGTAAATGTATCTAAGCATTTTGCAACCTGATCACCCATATATTCTCCTTCCCACGCCAGTCTATATCTCATACCTGTAATATTTTTAAAAGCGAGAGCAAGGAGAATTTCTTCCCAAGTATTTGGATGGGTGTCTCCACCACATAGTATTAGATTATTAAACCAATCTTCACCATATGCAGTATTCTCATACTCAATAATTTTATTTACAATTGTCTGAACTTCTTCAGTGTTTTGGCAAAGAACCCGTCCAACATATATATCTGGATATAAATCTAAATTATCAATAGCTCCATCTTGGGCTAACTCTCCAAATATACTATTGTTATTTGAATCCCAACTGCAAAAACTACCGTTTTCATGATAAATATCTGCGTAATATAGATCGGTGATAAATCCTGATGAGGTAAAAGAACACATATTTGGAAACAAAGAATTATACTTATAATCAATTTCACAAATGGTAGGAGTATAAGAGTATCTAACGGGCATCTCTTCTTTTCCACCTACAAAGAGGACATATTGTGCATTCCAGTTTTCTATGGCATCTTTAATAAAATATTTAATGTGTTCAGCATCATCTCTTCCTACAACTGGGAAATAGACACTGTTGTAAATATCTTCATGCGTTACAATGAGTGTAGCAATTTCATACTGCTCCTTGTGATCTAATAACGGTTGTAATTCTTCCGTAAAACTTGGTGGTGAAATAATTATTAAATCATAATTTTCATCAACTTGAACAACAGATGCCAAAGAACCCATTCCACTTATGACCAAAACTCCTATTATTACTATTAATAGATATTTTTTCATATTTTTCCTCCTTTAAAAAATTAAATCACTCATAAAAGATATTAATATAATGTTTAAATGGTTTTCTAATAAAAATTTATTACAACATCTGTCACAAAACTAAATTTTCAATCATCCTCATATCCACCAGATAAAACGAGTATTGAACTCGGTTTTACCAATAAAAATATACATTTTTTCCTATAAAATGAGCGCCCGCATCGGGATACGGTCGTTGTTTGGGACCATTTTTAAATATCCAACGGGATAAATAGTACTAGGATTTTCCAGTAAAAAATTATCCTTTTTTCCGGTTACCTCATAATTTGTATCATGTATCTTTTTGTTGTTATTTCCTTTTTTAATTTTAATATTCCGCCACATAACAAAGTGGTTACCTTACCATTTTTACCAAATATCTCGTTAAAAAATTAGACATTTTTTCTAAAATCTTTCTTCTTTTATCTCTAAGATATATTTAAATTTAAATATTTTATAACTATATTTGGATAATTTAAAGGAAGGAGAAAAAATGATAAATAGTTTGTATAAAAAAGGATTGGTTCTGGGGATTTTAATAGTGTTTATTGGTATAAGTGTTATTCCAGGTATTAGTGCAAACTTCAGAAATCAGAGTAATATATTAGACGCGGATTTTGTTGGGAATATATGTAAACGGGAGAAACTTTTAGTGGACATACCATGTGAGGAATGGAACAATACATTCGGAGGAACAGATGCTGATATTAGTCCTTCTGTTCAGCAGACTGCTGACGGAGGATTCATCATAACAGGGTGGACATTGTCGTTTGGTTCTGGAAGTAATGATGTTTGGCTTGTTAAGACAGATTCCAATGGTGATGAAGAGTGGAATCAGACATTTGGAGGAACAAGTAATGATTATGGTTATTCTGTTCAGCAGACAACTGATGGTGGATACATCATAACAGGATATACAGATTCATTTGGCGCTGGTGGTGATGTTTGGTTAATTAAAACCAATAGCGATGGTGATGAAGTGTGGAATAGGACTCTTGGAGGGACAGGTGGTGAGATTGGTAGGTGTGTTCAGCAGACTTCTGATGGAGGATATATAATAACAGGATATACAGATTCGTATGGCGCTGGAAATATTGATGCTTGGCTTATAAAAACGGATTCCAATGGTGAAGAAGAGTGGAATAAGACATTTGGAGGGATAGAACAAGATTGGGGGTCTTATGTTCAGCAGACCTCTGATGGAGGATATATCATAACAGGACGGACAAGTTCGTATGGCGATATACATTTTGATGTTTTTCTTATAAAGACTGATTCTAATGGTACCAAAGAATGGGATGAAATATTCAATGGAGGAGATTATGATTTTGGCAATTCTGTTCAGCAAACTACTGATGGAGGATACATTATAACAGGATGGACATATGGGAATGGCGCTGGGAATTATGATGTTTGGCTTATTAAGACAGATTCTAATGGTGATGAAGAGTGGAATAAGACATTTGGAGGGGAAAATTCTGATGAAGGTAATTCTGTCAAACAGACTATTGACGGTGGATATATCATAGCAGGGGAGACATGTTCGTTTGGCGCTGGAAGTAGTGATGTTTGGCTTATTAAGACAGATTCCAACGGTAATGGGGAGTGGAATAAGACATTCGGAGGGGGAAATTCTGAATACGGTTATTCTGTTCAGCAGACCTCTGATGAAGGATATATCATAGCAGGTATCACATCTTCTTATGGCGCTGGAAGTAGTGATTTTTGGTTATTAAGGACAGTTACTACCAATCCTCCGTATGAGCCGTCCAATCCTTTTCCAGAAAATAACTCTGTAGATGTAGATGTTGAGACGAACCTCAATTGGACCGGTGGTGATCCTGACCCAGGTGATACAGTAACCTATGACATATACTTCGGTACAACAAATCCACCGCCCAAAATAGTAGATAACCAGTCAGAAACCACCTATAATCCAGGAATAATGAACTACAGTACAAAATACTACTGGAAAATCATAGCATGGGACAACCACAGTGCAAACACAACTGGACCTATTTGGGATTTTACAACATGTGATAAACCTAATGAACCACCAAATGCACCCACTATTACTGGTCCAAATAGTGGAGAACCAGGAACTCCTTACGAGTTTACATTTAATGCTGTGGATCCAGATGGAAATGATGTGAGATTTATCATCGATTGGGGTGATTCAACCACATATACAACAACTTATACTACATCTGGAACAGATTTGACAATAACTAATACTTGGATAGAATCTGGTAATTTTATAATTAAAGCTAAAGCAGAGGATGAGCTTGGATTAATTGGCCCCGAGACGACTAAAACAATTACTATGCCAAAGGATAAAGAAATCAATTCTAAAGTTAAAATTTTAGAATTATTTTTTCCAAATATGTACACAATTCTACAAAAACCTATAAGATAACTCAGTTTTGGACTATAAAACATAATTCTCTTCTTTTCTTTTTTTTCTGGACATATAACACAGTAACTATTTGGCGAATATAAAAAAAAATTTAACTCAAGGTACGATTAGTGTTTGGGACCATTTTTAAAATTTTATTTTCTTTTTGGCGTCTATTTTAATAAATTATTTATTTTTATATTATTTGACGCCCGCATCGGGATTCGAACCCGAGTAGGAGGCTCCGCAGGCCTCCAGGATATCCAGACTACCTCATGCGGGCTGGTTCGATGATTGTTAACTACCTATCATATGATTTAGGTTAATAACAACCTTGAAAAACATATATTTATATAAAACCTGTTTTTCATTATTTAAATACTTTATTAATGATAGTTTAATCACGATGTTGTAATTGAAAAAATGATTTAAACTTTTGTGAGCGGTCAAGCATTAGCACGATAACTAATATCTGCGTTTTGTCCTTGGTTTACTCTTTCGCATTTTTCTATGTATTTTTGAATGATACGAACGACTCATAACGAAAACATTCTTTTTTCTAAAGTTCTTCTTGTTGCCATTCCGATGATGAACTACCTCATGCTTTCTTAAAGGTCTACCTATTTTCTTTTCAGCTACTGCTCTATGAACTGCCTTTTTAGTATTGCTATACCTCGGATAACCTTTTTTATCAACAAATGTTCGAGATTTTTTCTTAAACACTCTATCATCCTTCCCAATATTCTGAATCCCTTAATCCTTTATTACACTATTTTTCCTTATTTAAAAAAGTAACTTAAAAAAAAAGGAAAAAGAGATTGTTGGTAGTTTTATCCAAGTATATATTTCAATATTGGAAATACATTTGGAAACTGTTTAAACAACCAATTCAATAGGTTAAAGTTGCTGTTGAATGGTTTTATTTTAGGCATTGTGACCTCAAGTATTGTCCAGTCACTTGCCTTGTCGTACTTATCAATTGCTCGTGCTTTGATTATGTATTTTCCTTTTTTAGCCCATGTATGTTTAGCTATGAAGTCTTCTCCTGAAGGATTCAAACCATAGATGTCGGATTTCTTATCTCCCCAGTTAACATGAAATCTTACATCATCACCCTCTGGGTCTACCGCGTTCAATACATAGATGTATTCTGTTTTTTGGATTCCACTGTTTGGACCATCAATTGTTGGAGATTCTGGTGGTTGATTTTCTTTTGTTTCAAAATTCCAGATAGGACCTTCAGTTGATGCCCTATATTCATCCGTCGCAACGATTTTCCAATAATATGTTATGTTGAATTCTAATGTTCCCAAATCTGTACAATTAACAGATATATTAGAGAATATTTTCGGTGGGGGACTTGTATTTCCAAAGTATACATCATAATAAACATTATCTTCATCTGGGTCTTCACATGTCCAACATAGGCCACTAATTATACCAACAGTCGAACCGTTAGGAGGAATAGGATTTGAGGGCGTGTCTGGAGGGTTGTTATAAAACTCTTGTTTTTCAAAACTCATAAATGAGTTGGGATTATCTTGATTGTTAAATGAAGCATTTATCCATTCTTCACTCCTGGGAATGTCTGATATACGGATCTCATCAATAAGACCATCAAAGAAAAGTTGATTTAATCCAGTTCTTCGACCTATCTGAAGGTCATATTCATTTGATGTGGTAGTCGTATCCTCATCATCCATATCTTTAATGGTGCCATTT
>Ga0272442_10004046_pt1 | contig 20191 bp, 17 predicted proteins | sample SSMForm2O_FD_200262 | JGI IMG/M metagenome (GOLD analysis project Ga0272442, IMG submission 200262) | Marine sediment archaeal communities from Little Sippewissett salt marsh, Falmouth, MA, United States - SSM-Form-2O | ecosystem: Environmental > Aquatic > Marine > Wetlands > Sediment ... | reverse complement strand
GCCCCGATCAACGTGATGGTCCCGGCCTCGACGTGGGGGAGAAACGCGTCCTGCTGCGACTTGTTGAACCGGTGAATCTCGTCCACGAACAGGATCGTGTCCTGGCCCGTGGCCCGCGTGCGCTCCGCCGCCTGCTCGATGAGTTCGCGAACCCGCGCAATCCCCTCCGTGACCGCCGAGAAGGGCTCGAACCGGGCGCCGGTGCGGCGCGCCACGATGCCCGCGAGCGTGGTCTTCCCGCACCCGGGAGGCCCCCAGAGGATCAGACTGGGGACCCGGTCCCGTTCGATCAGCTCGCGCAGAGCGGCTCCTTCTCCCACCAGGGCGGGCTGCCCCAGGAATTCGTCGATCGACCGCGGGCGCATGCGTGCCGCGAGCGGGGCTCCTGTATCGGCCACCAGAGTGTCGCGAGCGGGACGTCCCACGTCGGGGCCGAACAGATCCGGCTCCCTGCTCATTCCTTCATACCGCCTTCAAGGCTGTCCAGTCCGCCCAACTCGATGAGTTCCCGGGCACTTTCGAGAAGCACGTCCCGGTCGTTCCGCTCCGGCGCCTCGATCACCTGGGCCAGCAACTCCTCGAGCATCAATCCGACAAGGGGGCCGCTGGGGAGGCCGAGCGCCAGCAGATCAGTTCCGTCCAGGGCCAGTTGGCCGACCGTGACGGGTGAGCCCTCCACGATCTCGTCGTGCACCCTCCCCCAGGTGTACACCAGCGCCCGCTGACCATCATCAGAACCGGCGGCTCGAGCGGCTGCGAAGTGAAGTCGGAACAGGTCTCGAGAGAACTCGGTTCCCGCTGTGTGAAGCCACTCGCGAATGCTCGCGGATCCGTCCGCCGGGTGGACCAGCGGCAGGTAGTGTGCGACGAGGTGCGTGCCGCGCCGGATCTCCGCATTGGAGAACTTGAGGCGTCGCAGCAGGGCCTCGGCCCTCTTCACCGCCTCCTCCTGCTCCCCGCCCGCGCAGAGCGACAACCGCACCACGCGAAGGAACACCCGATGCGGTTTGAGTGCATCGATCGCCGCCAGCGCCTCGGTCCACCCGCGCCCCGACGCAGCCGGCGCAATCTCCTGGTACCAGCCGTCGAGGGCACCGAACTCCGCGTACATCTGGAGCGATCGTGATGGCACGTCCCCGGACAGAACCTTCAGCATCTCCTCGCGCACGCGCTCAGCTGAGAGACGGTCGAGGTGAACCACCGCCTCCCGAAGAGAGGACAGGGTCTCCGGTTCGATCGCCAGGTCATATGCGCCCGCAAAGCGGAAAGCACGCAGGACGCGCAGGTAGTCCTCCGCAAAGCGGCCGGACGGCTCCCCCACGGCCCGCAGTACGCCGGCCTTCAGGTCGTCGATGCCCTGGTACGGATCCCGCAGTTCCTTTGTCGCCGGCCTCCACGCGATCGAGTTGATCGTGAAGTCCCGGCGCGCCAGGTCGTCCTCTATCTCGGTGGCAAATTCGACGACCGCGTGCCGGCCATCCGTCTCGACGTCGAGGCGGAAGGTGGTCACCTCGTACATGGAGTCGTCCTGCCCGACAACGCCTACCGTTCCGTGATCCAGCCCGAGGGGAACCGTTCTCTGGAACAGCTCTCGCACTTCTTCCGGGCGGGCGTCCGTCGCGAGATCCCAGTCTGCCCGGGGACGCTCGAGGATCGCGTCCCGGATGGCTCCACCGACGGCCCACGCCTGACATCCGGCGCTCTCGAGCCGCTCGGCGATCTGCAGGAACGCGGCTGGCGGATGGAAGACCTGCCGGTCAATCACTCGGGCTCCTGCGCAAACCACTCGTCGACCAGGTCAGCCACCGCATGCTCGATCGCCAACTGCAGCTCCTGGACGGCTGCCGAGCCATCGGCAGGCACCCGGATCGCCAGGTCGACGAGAGGCGCCAGCTGGCCGCCGTCTCGATCGAGAAGGGCCACCGTGGTGACCCCGATTTCCGAGGCGACGCGCGCGGCCTGGATGAGGTTGGGGGAATTGCCGCTCGTGGAGTGGAGTACCAGGAGGTCGCCCGCACGCCCATGTGCCTCCACCAGTCGGGCGAACACCCTTTCATAGCCGAAGTCGTTCGCCGCCGCGCTCAGGGTGGCGGTACTGGCCGTCAGGGCGATCGCCGGGAGGGCGCGCCGCTCCCTCTGGAGGCGAACCACGTACTCGGTGGCGACGTGCTCGGCGGCGGCCGCGCTCCCGCCGTTCCCGGCATACATCAGCTTTCCCCCGCCCAGCAGTGTCTCCCGGACGAGTTCGGCGTATCGGGCCGCCGCGTCTGCGACGAGCTCCGCCGCCGACTCAGCGTTTCTGGCCAGGTTCTGAAGGTGACGCCCGACGGCATCAGCAGAATTCGTGCTCACATCAGCCTCCAGTCAGCGCTCGGCGCAGTCGGTCCATCCACCCCGAACGTGGCTCGCACGGGGGAACTGCCGTAAGCCGTTCCCCGGCGAGCACCGCGGCCGGGTTCACGGCCGTCAGCAGATTGGCCTGCTCCTCACAGCCCGACTCGGTCAGGTAGTCCCACGCCTGCCGGACGGTCGCGGCGCGGTTCGGCCGGGCGTGGTTGTCGGACGCGATGAGATCGACCGAGCTGTCCGCGAGCATGCGGCGCGCCACCCGCTGGGCTTCGCCCCCGTGCTCGCCCCACAGGCTGCCCGCATTCAGGCACATCAGGGCGCCCATCTCCCGCCACCGGGCGACCCACCCGTACGCCCGCTCCACTCCCGAATAGCGTTCCGGATGTGCCAGGACCGGCGCCCAACCGGCTGTGGCGACGATTTCCAGCATCCGGTCGGGGTAGGCCGGCATCGCGAGCATCGGAAATTCCACGAGCAGTCGACCTCCCTCGCCCAATCCGATGCTCCTGTCGCTCAGATCGGCGTCGGGATCGTCCAGCCTGAACTCGAACGAAAGGCCCAGTTGAACGCCCGGACATACCCGCGAGGCTTCCCGCGACAACTCCGCAAATGCCGCCTCGATGTCGTCCCGCCATCGCCCGTGCGCGGCACTCGCCGCCAGGTGCGGCGTGGTAACCACGGTCTTGATGCCCTGGCGATCGCACTCCGTCAGCTGAGCGATCGCGTCGTTTACGTCCCTCGCCCCATCGTCGACTCCAGGCACGAAATGGCAGTGCAGATCCACGAGGGGGGGTACGCTCAAGAGCCCTCCCCCCGCTGCGGAACGACCTGGGTGCGGATCTCCCCTGACAGTCTCCTGCCCAACTCTCCGTCCAGACCCACCTGTTCAGCCAATTCCGCCGATCGACCCGACTCGGCCGCTGCCTCGAAGGCGTAGGTCAGCGTCGCGTCCGCCGCCAGTAAACGTAGCGCCTCGCTTCTCTCCCCGTTCCCCTCGGCGACCTGCTCGAGGCCCGCCAGGCCGGCAGCCGCCAGGGCAGCGACCGGATCCGAAAGATCGATGCCCGGCGTGGTCTCCACGAGCTTCAGGATATCGGCTGCGAGTTCCGGAGGAGCATCCGCCATCCGCTGCTGAAGCCACCGGTGCGTCGGATTCCCCGTCATGAGCCTCCCGCCGCGTCGGCGATATCCAGTGCCACGCGAACCGCCGCGGCAATCGCGTCCTCGACCCGGGCGGCGTCGCCGACTCCACCGCGGGCCAGGTGCGGCTTGCCACCGCCTCCTGAGCCGGTGGCCCCACTCGCCGTGCGCACCAGGTCGCCGGCCCTGATGCCTCGGCCAATCCAGTCATCGGTGACCACGGCGACGAAGGCGCCCTTCTCGTCGTCCCCCGTGCTCACGTGCACGATCGCCGCTCCAGAACCGATCCGGTCGCGCAGCAGGTCGCCGAACGCACCCGCGTCGGACCCGGCCGGCAGCTCGACCGAGCCACTCGCCAGTCGTCCGCCACCCGCCAGGTCCAGCGCGCCGTCCACGACGGCCGCTACCACGTCCGCTGCGTCCCGGCCGTGCTGCTCTTCCAGTCGTGACTCGAGAACCGCCTTCTCCGCGAGCAGGACCGCGAAACGGCGCGGCAGTTCGGCAGCCGGCACCCGGAGCAGGTCGGCCAGACGGCCCAGCATGTCTTCCGTTTCTCGCACCCTCTCGTACGCGCGTGGTCCGGTCACCGCCTCGATTCGGCGGATCCCGGCCGCGACCCCCGTCTCTGACGTGATTTGAAACAGCCCAATCTGACCGGTGCTCCGGACATGGCAGCCACCACACAGTTCGAGGCTGATGCCGGGAACGGCCACGACCCGCACGCGATCGCCGTACTTCTCTCCAAACAGGGCCATCGCGCCGGAATCCAATGCCTCGCGGTAGTCCCGCTCCCCGATCTCGAGGGGAACGTTCTCCCACACCGATCGATTCACGGCTTCCTCGATGGCCTGCCGCTCGGTCACGGTCAGCGGACCCGTGTGACTGAAGTCGAATCGCAGGCGATCCGGCGCGACCAGCGACCCGGCCTGCTGAACATGGTCCCCCAACTCGGCGCGCAAGGCCGCGTGCAGGAGGTGGGTCGCGGTGTGGTTTCGCTCCGTGTTCCGGCGGGCTGGCTCGTCCAGGGTGGCCACGACGGTATCCGGGACGGCGATTCCCGCGCCTTCGACTATTTCACCGACCACCACCCCCTGCCCGCGATCGTTCCGAACCACTGACTCCACGACCATCTTCCAGCCCTCGTGACTCACCGTGCCACGATCGCTGACCTGCCCCCCGGCCTCCGAGTAGAAAGGATTGGTCTCCAGAATCAACGCGTGTGCGGCGCCCAGCGGCTCGCTGGCGAGCACCGTCGATTCCACCCGCGTCCGGTCGTAGCCGACGAACGTCTGGACGCCGTCCGCGTTGATGGCCCGGGCAGCAGCCACGAGCTCCTCGCTAAGCTCGTCGGCCGCTCCGCCGGCGAGCCGATCTTCTCTCGATCGCTGGCGCTGCTCTTCGAGGGCGCTGTCGAACCCGTCGACATCGACCTCGTATCCCCGCTCGACCGCCATCAGCTGCGTCAGATCCAACGGGAAACCATACGTGTCGTAGAGGCGGAAGACCTCGGCACCTGGAATCGTGCCCCGACCCGACCGAGGGGCCAGCTCCTCGAAACGGCCCATCCCGGCGTCGATAGTGGCCAGGAATCGCTCTTCCTCGGAGCGCGTGGTCCGGGTGAGGTGGTCCCGGCGATGCGAGAGCTGGGGGTAGGTATCGGACATCAGGTCCGCGACCACGCTCACCAGGCGATCGAGCGTGGGATCCCTCCGTCCCAGGAGCCAGGCGTATCGGCCAGCCCGCCGCAGTACCCGCCGCAGCACGTAGCCTCTCCCCTCGTTCGAGGGAAACACGCCGTCGGCCAGCATGAAAGCGACCGCGCGGGCATGATCGGCCAGCACCCGGAACGGAAGACCTTCCTCCCAGTCAGCTGGATCGAGGGAATAGGGCCGGCCCACGATCTCCTCCGCCTCCGCGATGATCGGAAGGAAGAGGTCGGTGTGGTAGTTGGTCCGTGTGCCCTGCATGATCGCCGCGATGCGCTCCAGCCCTGCCCCGGTGTCGATAGAGGGCGCGGGAAGAGGCGTATCGCCAGCTGCGGACCTTTCGAACTGCATGAAGACCAGGTTCCAGATCTCCATGAATTCGTCCGCCTCGCCGAGCGCGTTGAATTGCTCGGGGGTGAGGTCTCGGGTGGCTCCGGAAGGTCTCAAGTCGTAGTGGATCTCGGAACACGGTCCGCAGGGCCCGGTCTCGCCCATCTGCCAGAAGTTGTCCTTGTCGCCCAGTCTGAGAACGCGCTCCGCCGGAATACCCGTGAGCTTCGGCCACAGCTCGGCAGCTTCGTCATCCGTGTAGTGGACGGTTGCCCACAGCCGGCCGGGCTCCAGGCCCAGCTCCGAGGTCACGAACTCCCAGGCGAAAGCGATCGCGTCGCGCTTGAAGTAGTCGCCGAACGAGAAGTTCCCCAGCATCTCGAAGAAGGTGTGGTGCCGCGCCGTACGCCCCACTTCCTCGAGGTCGTTGTGTTTTCCGCTGACACGAAGACACTTCTGGGACGTGACGGCCCGTGGCGACGGGCGTTCAGCCTCGCCCACGAAGACGCGCTTGAACTGCACCATCCCCGCGTTGACGAAGAGCAGGGTCGGATCGTCCTCCGGCACCAGCGAACTGCTGGGCATGTGCACGTGGCCGTGCCGTTCGAAGTATCGAATGAAACTGGAGCGAGTATCGCTGGCCTTCATACCGTACCGGTCGTAGCGGTGGATCGTGCGTCGATGCCCTTACTGGGATCGAAGATATCCCGGTAATATGCCGAACGGCCGACGTGCTTACAATCGGTGGGGCAAGTGGGGTGGTCAGTGGGGCGACGGAAGCCGGCTCTCAACTCTCTCCGCCGTCCGGCTGGTCCGGTAGCAGTTCCAGCACCACCTCGCGAATGGCCCCGGTCCGGAAGCCACGTCGACCGAGGAAGCTGGAGAGCCGCCGACGCGCTGCGGGGGGATCAAGGCTCCGGAGGGAGCGGACCCGGCGAAGGGCCACTTCCCGAAGGAGGGCCGCCTCAGTGACTCCCTCCTCATCCAGGGTCGTCTCCACCGCCCGCTCGGCCGTGTCGCGGTCTACGCCCCGCCCCAGCAGCTCGGACACCAGGCGTGGTCTCCCCCTCGGCTTGAGACGAATCCGCTCACGGACGAAAGCGCGGGCGTAAGCCTCGTCGTTCAGGTAGCCCAGCTCGAGGCACCGGTCGATCGCCGCGTCGGCGTGCCCCGACAGGTCGTGCTTTCCGAGGTAACGGCGAACCTCCCGACACGTGCGGGGTCGGTAGGACAGGTAGTGGACCGCCCGCTCCATGGCCTCGGCGTCGCCCGCGTCCCGGGCGAGCGATTCGAGCTCGGCGGTCGACAGCCGGTCTCCAACCTGCAGACCCCGACGCTGACAGAGGTCTTCCGAGACCCTGAATCGGACGGCCTCATCCACCTCCAGAACAAAGCCCCCGAGACGTCCGGGGGCCGGTTCGAGAGCCTTGACTACGGGCATGGCGTGGCGGCGGTTCGGGTCAATCCGCCGGAGCGACCTCGGCAGCGGCCGGGTCTTCGCTGGGCAGCGTCTCCGGTTCGGACGGAGCGATCATGCCGAGGGCGACCCGGAGTCGGGTCTCGAGTTCCTCGGCGATATCCGGATTCTCGGCCAGAAACAGCTTGGCGTTCTCCCTGCCCTGTCCGAGTCGAACATCGTCACCGTAGGAGTACCAGGCACCGGATCGCTTCACCACGCCCTGCTCCTCGCCGATATCCACGAGGATCCCGTTCCGGCTGATTCCCTCGTTGAACATGATGTCGAACTCGGCCTGCCGGAACGGCGGGGCGCACTTGTTCTTCACCACCTTCACCCGGGTGCGGTTGCCCACCTGTTCCATGCCGTCCTTGATCGAGGCGATCCTGCGGATGTCGAGCCGCAGTGAAGCATAGAACTTCAGCGCCCTCCCCCCGGTCGTTGTCTCGGGGCTGCCGAACATGACGCCGATCTTCTCCCGGATCTGGTTCGTGAAGATCACGGCCGTGTTGGAACGACCGATGGCTCCGGTGAGCTTTCGCAGGGCCTGGGACATCAGGCGGGCCTGGAGCCCGACGTGCGAGTCTCCCATTTCGCCCTCGATCTCGGCACGCGGCACGAGGGCCGCGACCGAGTCCACGACCACCACGTCCAACGCCCCGGACCGGACCAGGACCTCGGCGATCTCCAGGGCCTGCTCGCCCGTGTCCGGCTGGGAAACCAGCAGGTTCTCCACATCTACGCCCAGTTTGGCAGCGTAGCCGACATCCAGGGCGTGCTCGGCGTCCACGAAAGCGGCCACACCGCCATCTTTCTGCGCGTTGGCGATGACATGCAGGGTGAGTGTCGTCTTACCCGAGGATTCCGGCCCGAAGATCTCCGTGACCCGGCCTCGCGGTATCCCACCGATACCGGTCCCGTGATCGAGCGACAGGGCTCCGGTCGAGATCGCTTCGATTCTCACCCGGGCACCCTCCGCGCCCAGCCGCATGATCGCACCTTTGCCATGCTGCCGCTCGATCTGGTTGATCGCCACGGACAGGGCCTTCTTGCGCTCGTCATTCAGTTCCAGTGCCATCGCCGCCTCGTCATGTGGTTCCAGGTGATTGGTGCCGGTCGACCCAGTATAAGTAGGGCCTGTGACTTTCGCAATTTGTTCGGTTTTTGGCCTCGACACCGATCCCTGCAACTACGGGAGATCCGTCATCGATCTCTCAATGATGCCCACCGAGAGGAGCGCCCGCCACGGGTGGAAGCGGCTTGCCCCGGATCGGAGAGATCGTCAGGATGGGAACCGGACACTGCTACAATTCCGACGGAGCGATCGCCCCCATGCCCACCGACGACAAGCCACTCGAGGCTTCGCAGTTCGAGAAACTGGGTTCCTTCTACCTCGGCAGAGAGGTGGACCCGGCAGATCCTGAGGCCAGTGGCCCGCTTCTCATGTACGACGCACGCGATCTGACGACGCACGCCGTAGCCGTCGGCATGACGGGCAGTGGCAAGACCGGCCTGTGCCTCTCGCTGCTCGAGGAAGCGGCGATCGACGGAATACCGGCGATCGCCATCGACCCCAAGGGCGACCTTGGAAACCTGCTGCTCACCTTCCCCGACCTCGCCCCAGGTGACTTCCGTCCCTGGATCGACGAGGCGAAGGCGGCACGCAAGGGCGTCACGCCGGACGAACTGGCCGAGGACGAAGCCGCCAAGTGGAAGACGGGCCTGGCGTCCTGGGGACAGGACGGCCAGCGGATCGCGCGGTTGCGGGAAGCGGTGGACCTCGCTGTATATACGCCGGGGGCCAGTCACGGGCTTCCGCTGGCGGTCCTGCGCTCGCTTTCCGCGCCTCCCGTCGGGGCCGGCGCCGACCCGGATGCCCGCCGTGAGCGCGTGGCGTCGACCGTCTCAGCCCTGCTCGCGCTGGCTGGTGAAGAAGTGGACCCACTGCAGAGCCGCGAGCACATCCTCCTTTCGCACATCGTCGAACGCGCCTGGGACGACGGAATCGACCTCGATCTGGAAGCCGTGATTCGAGCGGTCCAGTCGCCGGGTCTCGATCGCGTGGGAGTGCTCGACCTCGACTCGTTCTACCCGGAGAAAGACCGCTTCGCGCTGGCCATGAAACTGAACAACCTCCTGGCCGCGCCGGGGTTCGAGGCGTGGCTGGAAGGCGACCCGCTGGATATCAAGAGCCTCCTCTGGACTCGGGATGGCAAGCCCCGAATCTCGATCATTTCCATCGCGCACCTCGGCGACGCCGAACGGATGTTCCTGGTCACGCTCGTCCTCAATGAGCTGCTGGCGTGGATCCGCACGCGTCCGGGCACCGCGAGTCTCAGGGCCATCCTCTACATGGACGAGGTGTTCGGCTATCTGCCTCCGTCACGCATGCCGCCATCGAAGCCGCCGCTGCTGACGCTCCTGAAACAGGCACGGGCCTACGGTCTCGGCGTCGTCCTGGCGACGCAGAATCCGGTGGACCTGGACTACAAGGCGCTGAGCAACGCTGGCACGTGGTTCCTCGGTCGTCTGCAGACCGAGCGGGACAAGAACCGGGTCATGGACGGTCTGGATGGAGCCGCCGCCTTCAATGAAGCCGGACTCGACCGGCGCGAGATGGATCGCATCCTCGGTGGACTTCAGAGCCGGACGTTCCTGCTCAACAACGTGCACGAGGACGGGCCGGTGCTCTTCCGGACCCGTTGGGCGATGTCGTACCTGAGAGGCCCCATGGCGAGGCCGGAGATCCGGCGTTTGATGGAACCCCGGCGTGAGGCGGCAGCCAGGGCCCTGTCCGCCGCGCCGCAGGGGGGTGAGCGAGCGGAAGCAGGGTCGCCGCGCTCCGCAGGGAAGTCGGAATCCGCGCGGTTGGAGATCGAGCGCCCGGTCGTTCCCCCGGGTGTAGAGGAGACCTTCATCCGGTTCGGTCCCGGAATGGCTGAGGGCCCCTACCGGCCCGCGCTCCTGGCGGAAGTGGATCTTCATTACGCGCGATCCACGCTCGGCCTCGACCTGTGGGAGCGGGTGGTCTGTGTCGCCCCTCTGCCGGCGGACGTGCCGCCCAATCCATGGGAAGCCGCTGAGACCTTCGCGGCCCTCGACCTCTCGGCCGATCCGGAGCCGGGTGTGGTGTTCGGCAAGCTACCCGCCGCAGCGGCTCGAAAGGCCAGCTATCGGTCCTGGAAGTCGGCCCTGAAGGGCCACCTGTATCAGAACCGCCCCCTGGAGCTCCTGCGCTGCGCCGCCCTGAAGCTCGTCTCTGATGCCGGCGAGTCTGAAGCCGATTTCCGGATCCGGGTGCGCGAGGCCGCACGAGAAGCCAGGGACGAGGAAATCGACGAACTCAGGGACCGTTTCGCGACGCGTCTCGCCAGGATCGATGAGAGGATCCGAAAGGCCGAGGAGCGGGTGGATAGGGAGGAGTCCCAGTATTCGCAGCAGAAGGTGCAGGCGGCGATCTCGGTCGGGGCCACCGTCCTGGACGCTTTCCTGGGGCGAAAGAAGCTGAGTCGGCGGAGCATGGGCCGGGCGACCACCGCCATGCGTGGGGCGGGACGTGCGTCGAGGGAGCGGGACGACATCCGGAGGGCGGAGGAGTCGGTGGACTCGCTTCGTGCACAGCGGGTCGAAATGGAAGAAGAGCTCGGGCGCGAGATCGAGGCCTTGAAGGACCGGTTCGAGGTACCTGGCCTGGAAGTGGAGACGGAGGGCGTCGCTCCGCGAAAGGCGGACATCACGATACACCGCCTGGTGCTGGCCTGGCTCCCGGGCAGCGACGGGGCCTGAACCGGCCACCGGGTCAGAAGGAGGTCAGGCCAACAGCTGAGACAGGGCTTCGAGGCACCGGTCGATGCCCTGGTCGTCCACATCGAGGTGCGTGACGGCCCGCAGCCTCCCGGGACCGGCGGGCAGGATCAGGACACCGTTCGCCTCGAGCTGCGAGGCGACGGCCTCTTCGTCCAGGTCTTCTCTTTCGAGGTGGATCATCACGATGTTGGTGTCCGGCTCCTCGGCTCGCAGCCCGTCCAGGGCGTTGGACCCCAGTGCCAGCCGATGGGCCCTCTCGTGGTCCTGGCCAAGTCGGTCGAGGTTGTGATCCAGCGCCCAGAGTCCGGCTGCCGCGAGGATTCCTACCTGCCGCATCCCCCCCCCGAGGCGTTTCCTCACGGACCAGGCATCCGCTATCAGTCCGGACGGTCCGGCCAATAGCGAGCCGATGGGACAGCCGAGCCCCTTCGAGAGGCACACGGTGACCGTGTCGGCGCAGGACGAGAAGTCAGCCAGAGAGACGCCCGTGGCCACCGCCGCATTCCACAGGCGGGCCCCGTCCAGGTGAACCGGAAGCGACCTCTCTCGTGCAAGTTCCCGTATGGCCTGCAAGGCCCGAATGGGCACGACTGACCCGCCATGCATGTTGTGCGTGTTCTCCACGCACACGAGCGTGGTGATCGGGTGGTGGCGATCTCCAGGCCGAATGGCCGCGGCTACATCCCGGGCCGTCAGGGCTCCTCTATCGGATGCCACCGGGTGCAGCTGCACTCCAGCCAACCATGCGGCATCCGCGTACTCGTAGTTGAAAACGTGGGACTCAGCCTCGCAGACGGCCTCGCTGCCGGGGCGAGTGTGGAGAATGACCGCCGCCTGGTTGGCCTGGGTGCCGGACGGGAAGAACAGGGCGGCTTCCTTGCCCAGCAGATCGGCGACCCGGCGCTCCAGCCGGTCGACAGTCGGATCCTTGCCGAGGACGTCATCATCCACTTCGGCCTCGGCCATGGCCCGGCGCATGCCCGCCGCAGGCCGGGTGACCGTGTCGGATCGGAGATCGACGATTCTGTCGTTCATCGCTACGACTCCCTCAGACCAGCGCGCCACCGCAGGCCGAGCAGAATTTCGCTCCACCCTTCACCGTAGCCCCGCAGCCGGGACAGGCGTGCAGATCGACCACCTCGCCGAGCTCGTCTCGGGCTGCGAGCGCCTGGCGCGCGTACCGCCCCCGAAGCGTCGCGTAGTCCTCGTCGGAGACCTTGTTGGTCTGGTACTCGAACTCCAACTCACGAAGGGCGGCGATGGCCGCTTCCTTACGATCGGTTGCGGAGTCGCCATCCTTCCCTTCGCGCCACTTGCCCTCAATCATCGGCGCGAAGATCACCGCCGCGACAAGAATCGCCATGATCGAACCGAATATGTAGACCGCGTACACCGTACCTCCGACTGTGAAAGGCCGATCCGCTAGCGGGCGACATGCCGCGAGCGCGGATCCGATCGTCGTTCCGTTGCCAACTCGAGTGCCCGCGCGACAGCAGCGGCCGGATCGTCGAACCGCTCGATCTCGAATCGCTCACCCAGGGCATCTCGTACGCCCACCAGCGGGCGCCCGATCTTCATGCAGTGCGCCGCCTCGTTGACGGTGCCCCACCCTCCGGCTACCGCGATGACCGCCTCGGCCGCCCGGACGACCAGGTAGTTGCGGGCCTCGCCCATTCCCGTAGCGACCGGGATCGACACTCCGTCCGCCGCGGCGCCGGGATCGTCGCCGGGCAGAATCCCCAGAACCTCGCCCCCCTCCCGGCACGCGCCCTCAGCCGCTGCCGCCATCACGCCGCCTCCACCGCCGCACACCAGGAGCGCCTCGGCTCGTGCGAGCGCGCGACCCACTGCATGCGCCGTGGCCCATATCTCCGGGTCTGCGCGGGCGGATCCGATGACCCCGATCCTGAGCGGCCGGCGCGCGATCGTGTCCTGGCCGACGGGTTGAGACGTCACGGATCAGGCTCCTCCGTCATTCGGTGTGAGCCCAGTGGATAGCGGTCCGCACCGCCCGGCGCCACCCCCTGACGTCTTCCTCCCGGGCACCCGATCCGTGCGAATCCGGCTTGAACTCGGCCTCTGGACCGCGCGCCGCCAGGAATTCCTCCGGTTCCGCCCACACCCCGGCTTGCAGCCCGGCCAGCCCGGCGGCACCGAGGGCCGTCAGTTCCGTGGCCGCGGGGCGTCGAACCGGCACCCCGAGGACGTTGGCCTGAAACTGCATCAGCCAGTCGTTGGCCGATGCCCCACCATCCGCCCTCAGGGATCGCAGTTCGAGATCCCGATCGGCGCCCATCGCCTGGAGCACATCCAGGGTCGAGTAGGCCATGGCTTCGAGAGCGGCTCGAACCAGGTGCTCCCGCCGCGAACCTCGCGACAGGCCCACGATCGTGCCGCGCGCCTCCGCCTCCCACCAGGGAGTCCCGAGTCCTGTCAGCGCGGGGACGAAATACACGCCACCGGACGAATCGACCGAGCGGGCCATGCCCTCCGACTCCGCCGCACCCTCCAGCAGTCCCAATCCGTCGCGGAGCCACTGGATCGCGGCCCCGGCCACCAGCACCGAGCCCTCGTACGCGAAGCCTCGTCCGCCTCTTCGGTCGCACGCGGCTGTCGTGAGCACGCCCGGCACGTCCGGTCCCCGTTCAGTTCCGGTATGGAAGAGCAGGAACGCTCCCGTCCCATACGTGTTCTTGGCGTCCCCTCGCTCCCAACCTCCCTGTCCGAACAGGGCCGCCTGCTGGTCTCCCGCGACCCCCTGGATCGGGACTTCCGCCCCGACGACGGTCGGATCGGTGACTCCGAAGTCGCCAGAAGACGACCGCACCTCGGGCAACATGGCCATCGGAACGCCGAACAGATCGCACAGCCACGGATCCCAGTCTCCCGAGTCGAGCGAATAGAGCATCGTGCGGGACGCGTTGGTGTGATCGGTGGCGTGAACCCGGCCACCCGTAAGACGGAAGATCAACCAGCTGTCGATGGTGCCGAATGCGAGTTCTCCGGCAGCCGCTCGATCTCGCCAGCCGGGGTTGGCGTTCAGAAGCCACTCGAGTTTGGTGCCCGAGAAATAGGGATCCAGTACGAGTCCCGTTCGGGACCGGATCTGCTGCTCGTGCCCGAGGGAGGCCAGCTCGGCGCACCGCCCCGATGTCCGTCGATCCTGCCATACGATGGCGGGGGCCAGGGCCCGGCCGGTGGCGCGGTCCCACACCACCGTCGTTTCTCTCTGGTTCGTGATCCCGATGGCGGCCAGCCTGCCCGTGGGCGCACCCGTGGTCTCGAGCGCCTCGGCCACCGTGACGCGAACGGACTCCCAGATCTCCTCCGCGTCGTGCTCGACCTGGCCAGGCTCAGGGAAGTGCTGCTGGAACTCCCGGTATGCCGTGGCGAGAATGCGGCCGGAGCGATCGATCACCAGGGCGCGGCTGCCGGTCGTTCCCTGGTCGATCGCCAGAACCAGATCGCGAGAGTCGCTCACCCCTCCTCCAGACTTCCAAAGGCGTAGCGCAGGCCGAACCGCGCGAGCAGGGAGAGCAGGAGCTGCACGGGCAGGCCCATCACGTTGAAGTACTCACCTTCGATCCGCTGGACCAGGACCGCCCCAAGTCCCTGGATACCATACGCTCCGGCCTTGTCCAACGGCTCTCCGCTGGCAACGTATTCCTCGCATTCAGCCGCATCAAGCGACCGGAACCACACGCTGGTCACGGCGACGTCCGACTCGATTCGATCCCCGAATCGGAGGGCAAGCCCCGTGTGGACCTCGTGCCGCCGACCCTGCAGCTTCATCAGCATCCGGAGAGCGTCCGCCTCGTCGACCGGCTTTCCGAGTATCTCTTCTCCGAGCACCACGAGCGTGTCGGCCGCCAGTATCAAGTCGTCCCCGTGTCCCGCGGTACCGGACGCCTTCTCCACGGCGAGGCGGCGAGCCTGCACTCCAGGCTCCTCTCCCGCGCGCAGTCGCTCGTCTACATCCGGGGGCCGCATCTCGTGTTCGAGACCCAGCAGATGCAGGATCTCCCTGCGGCGCGGGGATCCGGACGCCAGCACGAGTCTCATCTCTCGACCACCAGCGTCACGGGTCCGTCGTTGAGCAGCGAGACTTCCATCCGGGCGCCGAACTCCCCGGTGGCCACCGGCACGACTCCGCCGCGGCAGACCTCAACGAATTCATCGTACAGACGGCGCGCCTCGTCCGGTTCCGCGGCACCAACGAACGACGGCCGCCGGCCTCGCGACACGTCTCCGTACAGGGTGAACTGAGAAACCACTAGCATCGCCCCCCCCACCTGGCCGACATCCAGGTTCATGCGCCCCTCGGAGTCGGAGAAGATCCGGAGTCCCCGCACCTTGGCCGCCATCCACTCCATCTCGTCGCGCCCATCCCCCTCGGCGAAGCCCACGAGAACCAGCAGACCTTGCTCGATCTCCCCCACCGTCCTCCCACCGACCGACACGGACGCATTCAACACCCGCTGAACGACGGCCCTCATCCTGTCCTCCGTTCCCCGCTTGAACCCGGATTTGGCCCGGTCCCGCTGACAATCCCCACCACGTGGATAACTCCCCCGGGTCGCCGCGCGCCACCGCGCACAAGCGACACAGACCTCGATTTTCGTTTTTTCCACATATTATCCACACTTCGTCCACAGTATTTTTTTTAAAAATTCTCCTGAAAAGCAGTTACCGATCGGCACGATGTCGGCACCGGTTCGGGATGGCTTCGAGATGTACCGGGTGACGGTTCTGCTGGCGGGACCGTGTGGAAGCGAGAGACCTGTCGGGACCGAATGAAGTGGTCGATGCTGGTTGCTGGATGTACTCAACCCCTGGAGGCTCCGAAGAGTCCCAGGGGCTGAGGGAAGATACATTTTCCGCACCGTAGCGTTACTCTTGGTCGGTTGCGCTATCCTTCCAAGACTCGACAGGCTCTGGTACCGTTTGTCCGGCTAGCTGTGTGAACTCTCGCGCTCGCGGGGAGCACCATCGCCCACTCCGAACAACCCGTCGTCGCATCTCGGTGCAGCGGCCTACCGGATCTCGCCGGTGCCTCCTCCGCGGCACGCAACCATTATACAATCATTGTTTTTTGGGTCAACCCCGTCAGGCATGGGAATGCGGATTTTTTAAAAAAATGACCCGCGATCACCCCGACAGAAAAGCACTTAGCACATCGAAGTCGGCGGCGCTCAGTTCACGGCGCGGTGAAAAGCCGGAGTCGGTGACGCGGACCTACGTTTCGAGCAGCCCGAATCCGTCACGGGCGACGTGCGCACCGTCGATGACCGTGCCCTTCTCGCGGATCACCTCCAGGGTTCGCAGGAGGAGTGCGTCTGGAGGCAGGGTCCTGCCCAGACCCTCCGACGTTCCCACCACCATGAGGGAGTGGCGACTGCGCGACATCGCGACGTTGAGAAGGCGAGGAAAGTCCGGATTGCGGTGTTCGTTGAGAAACCAGCTGTCGCCCGGGGGGGCGTCAACCGTATCGAGAATCACGGCCGCCTTCTCCCGGCCCTGAAAACGATGTATGGTCGCCACCTCGAGCCCCGCCGGAGCGGACCGGCCCAGCCGCGATCTGACCTGCTGGAAGATGCGCCTCGACTGCAGCCGATACGGGGTGACGACGCCCACGTCGGACACCCCCCGACGTCCGAGCAGTTCGATCAGCTGGAGAAGCACTTCGATGTGGGCCGCGTTCGCGCGAGACCCCTCGGCCCGCTCGACTTCGGGCCTGAGCGCCTCCGTGTCCACGAGGACCAGGGGGGGTGCAACGATGGGACGATCCCTGACCGAGGGGGCATCGCTCAACCTGCCGCCGTAGAACAGTTCGCTGACCAGAACCCGGATCTGCGGAGCCATCCTGTACTGCTCCGTGAGCATGGCGCACAGATCGTCGCGGGGATCCGGGAGAGTCCGGCCCGCTTCGGGATCGATCGAGCCCGACTGTCGGAAGATGTCGCGGCTGAGCCACCGGGCGGCCTCCGTACCGCTCGACATGACCACGGAGGGCAGCTGTTGAAAGTCGCCCACCGCTACCGCGCGATCCGTCGCGAGACAGGCCCCGGCGAACAGGTAAGGAAGCGGCGCCGTACTCGCTTCGTCCACGAAGAGCGACTGAAAGCGAAGTCCCCACAGATCGTCTCGCAGAGTCATCCGGGCGAACGTGGTGAGGACTACGTCCGCTCGCGCGAGCACACGCGCCCCGGCTCGCTGGAGCTCGGAAGTGAGGTGCCCGGCCCTGGTGAGGGCCCCGGGAGCTCCTGCCGCCCGGGCACGCGCGAGAACCACTCCGTATCGCTGCCGGAGACTCGAGGCCCCTGCCCGCGACCTTCCGATCGCCAACTCCGCCTCGAGTTCGTCCAACAGGCGGGTCAAGCGGCCTGGATCCCGGCTCTCCCGGCGCTGCACCACGGCCTCGATCGACAGGTCGGCGTCCCCGGACGGGCTGTAGCTCGCGCCAAGCCGCACGATCCGTCCCTCCGCAACCGCCCCGGGGCCCATCTGGTCGGCGACCCTCCGCGCGGCCTCATCCACCGCCACATTCGTGGTCGCCAGAACCAGGACTCGACCCTTCTCGGCGAGCGCACCTACGGCATGCCCCAGCAGGAGGGTCTTGCCCGTCCCCGGAGGGCCCCACACGAGTTGGGTGCGGCTGCCGAGAACCCGCCCGAGGGCCTCGACCTGGCACTCGTTCAGACCCTCCCGGTGGGAAGCGGCGGCGTCGGCGGTCCCGGTCTCCGGGAACCGGGCCCCGAACAGACGCATGGCGGTCTCGGTCTGGTAGGACGCGGGTTCCGCCTCGATGGCCGCCAGTCGCGCGTCGAGTGCGGCCAGCAGCCACGTCGGATCGAACGTCAGGTCGGCCGGCCCGGCGAGGCGGCCCAGCCAATCCGATACGCTCACCCGAATCGCCCGCGACGCCGGATCCCACCGGGTCACGAAACCGAGCCCCTCGCCTTCCTGGCAGGCCACTCGGACTGCGTCATCTACGCGAATGACGTACCTTCCCGGCGGCAGGGTCCAGTCGTATACGAATCCTGCCGTATCGGTGTCCACTTCATGGCCGCCGGAAGCCGCGACGGGCTGTGCGATACCTCGGCGAGCCAGGTCATCCTGGATCGCGAGGATCTCTTCGTCGATGGCCCGTTGGAAGCCTTCAATGAAGACCTCCAGCTCGGCCGGCTCTCTCTCGGCGCTCATGAAGTCCACAAGGTAGGCTGCCGGAGGTCTGACGCCACGGGGGCGACTGCACCGGCTTTCAGGTCGAGTCCATCGGGCCCCGGAGGGTGCAGGTGAGCGGAAACGATTTCCTCGATGACGCCGCTCGGGCGGCGCGCTGGATCGCCTCCTATCGGGAGCGCGTGGCCGATCTTCCGGTTCTCCCCCGGGTTCGGCCCGGCGATGTGGCGGCCCGCTTGCCGGAGGAGCCGCCTGAGAACCCGGAGTCCCTGGAGGCGGTGCTCGCCGACCTCGATGACGTGATCGTGCCGGGGCTCACGCACTGGAATCACCCCGGCTTCTTCGCCTATTTCTGCAGCTCGTCCACGGACGCCGGTGTTCTGGCGGAGTTCCTCGCTGCCGAGATGAACCAGAACGCCATGCTTTGGCGGACGTCTCCGGCAGGCACGGAACTCGAGCAACGGGTAGTGGGCTGGGTACGCCGTTTCGTCGGTCTGCCGGATGCATTCGACGGCCTGATCCTGGACACCGCTTCGAGCAGTTCGTTTACGGCCCTTCTCGCCGCCCGTGAGCAGGCGGTTCCCGACGTGCGCCAGCGCGGCCTCGCCGGCCGCAGCGATGTGGGCCCGTGTGTGCTGTACCTGTCGGCAGAAGCGCACAGCTCCGTGGACAAGGCGGCCCTGGCTGCCGGTTTCGGACTCGATCAGGTCCGCCACATTCCGGTGGACGAGAAGTTCCGAATGGTCCCTTCCGCACTGCAGAGCGCCATCGAGACCGACCGGGGCGCCGGCCTCATTCCGGTGATGGTGTGTGCCACCATCGGCACCACCTCGACGACGAGCGTGGATCCCGTGCGGGATATCTCCGAGATCTGCGAGCGCATGGGAGTCTGGCTCCACGTGGACGCCGCGTACGCGGGCCCCGCGGCGGCGCTTCCCGAGAAGCGGGGAGAGTTCGAGGGCTGGGATCGCGCCGACACGATCGTGCTGAACCCCCACAAGTGGATGTCCACGCCGATCGACTGCAGCATCCTGCTGTTCCGCGACGCGGCCGCAATGAGGCGACCGCTCGCGCTGACCCCCGAGTACCTGCGAAGCGCCGAGGACGGGTCCAACCTGATGGACATCGGGCTCTCGCTGGGGAGGCGCTTTCGTGCCCTCAAGCTGTGGTTCCAGTTCCGCATGGAGGGGGCCGAGGGCCTGCGCGCGAGGCTTCGAGACCACATCGCCCTCGCGGACGAGCTGGCCGCCTGGGTCGAGGCGGACACGAGATTCGAGTTGGTCGCGCCCCACCCCTTCTCTCTTATCGTGTTCCGGGCCATCCCTCCGGGTGGCGCTGACCCGGACGAGTGGAACCGGCGACTCCTCGAGACGGTAAACCGTGACGGTCGAGTGTTCCTGTCACACACCGCCGTCGGTGGTCGCTTCGTCCTTCGCCTCGCCGTGGGGAGCGCGAGGGGAACGGAACAGTCGGTGCGGGAGGCGTGGCGCCTCCTCACGGACGAGTATGACCGAATGGCAGCGGGCTGAAAGAAAGGCATGACATGATCGAAGTCGGCGATACGGCCCCGGATTTCGCGCTCCCTTCCGACCGCGGTGGCGTGGTTCGACTGAGCGAGCTGAGGGGTACGCGGGTTATCCTGTTCTTCTATCCCAAGGACGACACCCCCGGCTGCACGAAGGAAGCCTGCGGCTTCCGGGACGCCATGCCGGCAATCGTGGAACGCAACGCCACGGTGCTCGGTGTCAGCGCCGATCCCGTGGACTCCCACGAGCGTTTTCGTGACAAGTACGATCTCAACTTCCCGCTCCTGGCGGACGTCGATCATGCGGTTGCCGAGGCCTACGGCGCCTGGGGAAAGAAGAAACTGTACGGCAGGGAATACGAGGGAATCCTCCGCTCCACGTTCTTGATCGGAGAAGACGGGCGACTCGAGAAGGCGTACCGAAAGGTCCGGCCCGCAGAGCACGCGGATGAAGTCGTGGCGGAGCTCGGCGAATGATCGGCGTCAGGAGCCTCGCCCGGCTGGCGGCCCTGACTCCGATACTCATTGCCCTCGCAGGGGCGGAACCGGCCGGTGGCCAGGACGTCGGCTCGGCCGATTCATGGGTGGTGCCCACCGTACAATCGGTGATACTCGAACGTGCCGATCGCTCCCGGTCGAAGGGGGACGAAGACGCCCCGATTCGAATCGTCGAGATATCGGATTTCGAGTGCCCGT
>Ga0272442_10004045_pt1 | contig 20192 bp, 18 predicted proteins | sample SSMForm2O_FD_200262 | JGI IMG/M metagenome (GOLD analysis project Ga0272442, IMG submission 200262) | Marine sediment archaeal communities from Little Sippewissett salt marsh, Falmouth, MA, United States - SSM-Form-2O | ecosystem: Environmental > Aquatic > Marine > Wetlands > Sediment ... | reverse complement strand
CGCATCTGATGCACGCTTTTGAGCTGCTCCTATACATTGGATTGATATCGTTCCATTTACCTCTGCATTCTTTGCTAGATTGCTTTTATTTGTGTTAAATTCATCTGCTTCATCGAGGAGAGAGTTGACATAATTTTCTTTATCCTCTGCATTGAAATACTGACAAGAATATATCACAAAATGTGAATTAATAAGGGATTGGAATGATTTACTTGTACTTGTATAGTACACCTCTTGATCAAACCAATCTTCGGATTCTATTAGAGTTTCCTCTGCACCGTTTAGAAAATCTGTGACATGATTCTTGTAATAGTACGGATATCTATTTGGTATTTCTGTGTTATCAAAAGATGCACTTGCATTTTCATAAGACTCTCTTGAATCATTCAATAAACTTGTTGCGAGGGGCTTCATGGAGTCAATGTAATCCTCAGTTGTTATACTAGCGTTAGATTCAATTAATGGAAAATTCCAACCAGTAAAATACAAAAGAGCATCATTTATATCCTCTGCTTCGATAACTTCGATACCATAGTTTTCAAGTGCATAATCTGAGACATTTCGCAAAACATGTCGGGTGGTAATTTGTGTCCAGCCATTCTCAGATACTGTTTCTGTTATTGTCTCAGTATATTCATCCTGACCTTTTGGAATTAAAAAACGTACCGCTCCAACAGAATAAGCAGCATCAACTTTTTGTAATATTCCGCCGACAGGGCCAATACTTCCATCTGGATTTATCATGCCAGTCATCATCGTTTTGTTATCTATTGTCCATTTTTGTAAAAGTGATGTTACTGCAGTTGTCATAATTGCTCCTGCAGAAGGACCACCTATGATAGGGGAAGAAGTTCGTATCACAAAGAAGAAATCGTATTCGGATGGGTTAATTTCGCATCTATCATCGTTTTTCACAAGAGCACTTGCAACCTTTACTGCGAGACGTGCAGAACCTTGCATGTCTATTTGCGTTAGAGGTAAAGTATCTACGAATACTCTGCCACTGCCGTTATTCTGAATGGTAACTGTAATGGTGGAAGTAACACCAATGTATCCTTCATCTGTATGTGCTACTGCAGGTGCGTAAACTGTTACATTACGGTATTCGATAGATACAGTTGCTTCATTTATTTCGCCCAGTGGTATGGCAAGTGAAAACTGAGAAAAAGAGGAACATATTATCAGTAGGCTAAGTGCTAGCATTAAAAACTTTCTTGGCATAACTCTTTCTCCTTATAATTTGGTTCTAATATAAGATCATATACTAAAAACTTACTAAAAATTGTAAGAAACATAGCTGAATCTGTATGGATTATATTTTTAACATATTACCGATTTTTTTTTATCTTTTATCCCTTTGTCATCACCCTGATACCCCGATATTCTTAAGTAGGTTGATAAGATACCATTTCTCGTTTGAGGTCGTTTAGGGTGACGATCCATATAATGATTTGTTGAAACATGGAGGTATAATTAATGGTTCAACTGCATGAAATGATATTGAGAGATGCACATCAATCTATGCTTGCTACAAGGATGAGAACGGAAGATATGTTGCCCATTTCAGAGAAATTAGATCAAGTGGGATTCTTTGCTATGGAAGTATGGGGCGGTGCAACATTTGATGTGGCGATTAGATATCTTAATCAGGATCCATGGGAGAGGATACGAAAACTTAAGAAAGCCATGCCGAAAACTCCTATGCAGATGTTAGAACGTGCAATGAATATTGTTGCATATCGGAATTTTCCTGATGATGTTGTTAAAAAGTTTATTTATCTTGCAAAGAAAAATGGGGTTGATTATTTTAGAATTTTTGATGCATTAAATGACCTTCGAAATATGGAAATACCAATGAAAGCTGTTAAAGAAAACGGCGGCCACGTTCAAGCATGTTTGAGTTATACTATTTCTCCTGTTCATACTGTGGATTATTTTGTAAATAGATTTAAAGAACTTGAAAGAAAAGGTACAGATTCACTTTGTATTAAAGATATGGCTGGAATGATTTCACCACAACGTGCTTATGACATTATTAAAGGAGTAAAAGATGCAGGAATTAAAATCCCAATAGTTCTACATTCTCACTGTACCAGTGGTATGACTGGTATGGCATATCAAAGGGCAGTTGAGGCAGGTATTGATGTTTTAGATACTGCGATGTCTCCTATTTCCGGTGGTACTGCAGCACCTGCAACGGAAAGTGTTGTTGCTGCTTTGCAAGGAACAAAGTGGGATACTGGGTATGATCTAAAACTTCTTATCGAAATCAGGAAATATTTCCTTGAAATTTGGGACAAATACCGACACTTGCACAGATTTAATGCACTTAAAGTTGATCCAAGTGTTACTCTTCATCAAGTCCCTGGAGGGATGCTTTCAAATCTGATATTTCAATTAGAAGAGCAGGGAGCTCCCGGTAAGTATAGAGAAATTCTTGATGAAATTGAAAAGGTAAGAGATGAACTTGGGTATCCTCCACTTGTTACACCAACTAGTCAAGTTGTAGGTGTTCAGGCAGTGATGAATGTTCTTCATGGACGCTATAAAGTTATCACAAAAGAAACAAAAGACTACTGTAAGGGAATGTATGGCAAGCCTCCAGCGCCGATTAAACCTGAAATTATGAAAAAGGTTCTAGGATCAAAATGGAAGGATGAAGTTATTGATTGCAGACCATCTGATTTGCTGAAACCCATGTGGGAGAAGAGAAAATCAGAACTCAAAGAACATGGAGTAAAGATGACCGATGAGAATATCATGACCTATGCACTCTATCCACAAGTAGGTTTAAAATTCTTGAAGGGTGAAGCAGTGGCAGAGTTTATCTCCAATAAACTGCCTCTTCCAGCTGATCATGCGTTGATTCGTGGTATGGTAAAACAGTCATTCCCAGAGCTTAAACAGGTTTGGATTGAGACAGAATCTCCAGAAAACAGGGCTGGTCCTGCTCAAATACCAACGGAGTTCGAAGTAGAAGTTGATGGTGAACCTTTCGAAGTAAAGGTTAGCCCTGTTGGTGGGTTTCTTGTGGCAGGAGCCAGTGGGGCAGCGACACAAGAGAAGCCAAAAGATGTGGAAGGTGGCATTAAATCTAATATGCAAGGGACTGTCCTTTCAGTTAAGGTCAAGAAAGGCGACAAAGTGAAGAATGGAGACGTTATTGTGACAGTCGAAGCAATGAAGATGGAGCAAGAGATTAAATCCGATGTTGCAGGAGAGGTTAAAGATATATTTGTAAGTGAGGGAGACTCTGTATCCAGTGGAGATATTCTCATGCAGATTCTATAATTCATCTAGCAGGTGAAATCATGCTAAATAAGGTATTGATTGCAAATCGTGGAGAAATTGCTATCCGTATCATGCGGGCATGCAAAGAATTGGGAATAAGTACTGTAGCCGTTTTTTCTGATGCTGACAAAAACGCTCTCTTTGTGAAATATGCAGATGAAAAATATAATATTGGTCCAGGTCCAGCTAGTCAGAGTTATCTAAAAAAGGAAAAGATAATTGATGTAGCTTTGAAATCAAATGCTGAAGGTATTCATCCAGGGTATGGATTTATGGCTGAAAATGCAGAGTTTGCAGAAATGTGCCATAAAAACGGTATTGAATTTATTGGTCCTCCTGTTTCCGCTATGAAACTCATGTGTTCAAAAATTGATTCTAAACAGTCCATGATTGAAGCAGGAGTTCATGTTGTGCCTGGAGTGACCGAAGCAATATCTGATCATGAGAAAGCAAAAGATATTTCCCATGATGTTGGCTACCCTGTGATGCTTAAAGCTTCTGCTGGTGGCGGGGGAATTGGCATTCAGAAGGTTGATAATGAAAAACAGATGGAAAAGGCACTTGCATCTGTGCGTCAGCTTGCAAAGAATTCATTTGGTGACGATGCTGTTTTTATTGAAAAATTCATTGATGATCCTCGCCATATAGAATATCAGGTTATTGGTGATAAAAAAGGAAATATTATTCACTGTTATGAACGTGAATGCAGTGTACAGAGACGTAATCAAAAACTCATTGAGGAAACACCGTCCTGTGCTCTAACTCCTGAATTACGGGAGGAGATCGGAAAGCAGGCGGTGCTTGTATCAAAGACTGCAGGATATTACAATGCCGGTACATGTGAATTTATGTTTAGAGATGGGAAGTACTATTTCCTTGAGATGAATACAAGATTGCAGGTCGAACATCCAATCACTGAGGCTATTACTGGCGTAGATCTTGCCCGTGAGCAACTACGTGTTGCTTCAGGACTTGAACTTGAATATGATCAGGAAGACATACAGCCACGAGGTCATGCCATTGAGTGCCGCATTAACGCTGAAGATCCGCTTAATAATTTTATGCCAGCACCTAGTAAGATTGTTCGATATGCTGAGCCAGGTGGTCCAGGGATTAGAGTAGATTCCGGTGTGTATCAGGGATTTACCATCCCACCGTTTTACGATTCTATGATTGCCAAACTCATTATATGGGCAGAAGACAGACCCCGGGCAATTGAACGAACTAAAAGAGCATTATGGGAATTTCAAATAGGTGGCGTGAGACACAATATTCCATTCCATCAAGTTGTGATGAATAATCAACAATTTATTTCAGGAGACTATACTACAAGTTTCATTCCAAGATATAAGATTCTCGATCAAGTTGTAGAACATGTAAATGAGATGAAAGCACAATCTTCTACTCCACGAACTGCTGCGGCTATGGCAGCGGTTCAAGCAGTTATTATGGCTGCAAATAGTTTTCAACGAAGTAAATAATATGATGTCATAGAATGTTGCTTACTTCTCTCATCTAAACTAATCAATCTTTGGTAGAAAGTAATGAGGAAAACGAAACTTTATTTTTTCCGTATAAGACCTAGTGAAGACAACTCTTTTGCTAATTTGTTTACTGCAACTGATACGTCTGATACCTTTCTTGCACCGGTGCAAACAATTTTTCCAGAGCCAAAAAGCAACATTGCTACTTTTGGTTCCTTTATACGGTAAACTAAGCCAGGGAACTGTTCTGGTTCATATTCAATATTCTCCAACCCAAGACCCATTGCCACCTCGTTTAGATTAAGCTCGCCACCTAAGTCTGATATGGCTACAATGTTTTGTATGACTATGCCCAGATCCTTATATACATCTATTCCCAATTTCTTGAGTTTCTCTGATATTATATTGATTGTATTATGTACATCTTCAATGTTTTTGGCACCTGTACAGTTGGCCTTACCACTTCTAAATAGAAGCGTAGCTGTTTTTGGATTTTTTAATCTATAAACTAAACCGGGGAACTGTTCTGGTTCATATTCAGTTTCTCCTAATGATTGTGATATCATATTTAAATCTAATTTTTCTGCAAAGGATGTAGATGCTACGATATTTTCTACTTTTACTTCTGGCATAAATTTCTCCTCCATTTTCTAAAGAACTCCCATGGACTTAAGTTTGCCCTTAATTGTGTTGATGGCATCAGACGCTCCCTCTATTTTTTTAGCTCCGGTACAAACAATTTTTCCAGAATCAAAAATGAGTAATGTTACACTAGATTCATCTATTCTATGAATAAGTCCAGGAAATTTTTCAGGTTCATATTCCACATTTTCTAGCAATGGATTCATTACTATATTTACTAGATTTAACTTCTTTTTGAGATCTAAGGAAGCTACGATATTTTGTATCTCAACATCAGGTTCGTCGATAACAGAAAGTCCCGCTTCTTCTATCTTGTCGATTGTTTTAATTATCGAATCTTCAATCTCACCAATATTTTTTGCGCCAGTGCAGATAATCTCCCCACTGGAAAAAATCAGGGCAGCATTTTTAGGGTCATTAAAATGCAGGGCCAACCCTGGAAATTCTTCAGGATTATAATTCGAATCTTGTATGGCATCTACTAGATATTCTATATCTATTTTCTTCGCTATCTTAGTAGCGGCCACAATATTTTCAATGATCATATCCGCCATAATGTTACTAGTCTTCCCCTCTTGAAATATATAAATAACTTTTATAAAGATTTCGTTTGCGAAATGGAAAATCAGTTGTTTTTGATGGTTTTACTAGAATCTATCAATGTCTAACTCATTGTCATTTTTCCTGTTTTTCCCCTTCTTTTTTTCCACACTAATTTTGTCAAGTATCCCGCGAAATTCATCAGTACGATATTCTATACGTCGTTCACAGCTAGCCACAGCAAGTTCGCCCCTTGTCTTTTCAATAATACCTCTGATCATGTCCTGCTTTTTCTTTATTGGAACCAGTGCAGAAGGGTAATCAAATTTCATAATAGAGTCATAGATTTCATCCATAAGTTTAAGATAGTTGTTTGCCTCGTCGGCTTTTCCATCAAGAATGCAGTCCAATGTTTTTCGCCTAAGCTCTCCCACCACATCGCATAACCCTCGTAAATATGAGCTATATGTGGTTTGTAATTTATCTGGGTCAGGTAAGTCCTTATTTTGCATTATATTGTAAAGACAATGTGCTTCTACAAGTTCTTGGGCAGCATTTTCAACAAAACCCGCATGGTATAACTCAGGATAACCTTCAGTCAAGTAATACAATTCCATAAGCTTGGCAGATACCTTTTTTATATTACTTTCCGCATCTTCCATCAGGTTTTGATGGATATATTGAATTGCTTTTCTACATCCTATGATTATATCCCTTGAGTATCTGAGGGCTTGCTCTCTAATCCTATCCTTATCATCAATGTTTTTCTCTATTTTATTGATGATTTTATTTAAGTTTTTCATTGTGTATCTGACGTTCTCCATAGAAATATTTTTTTCTTTACATTAATTTTTTATTAACCCAGAAATCAGGGACCTCTCTATTTAACACTTTAATTATCTGTTCTGCACAAACAGTACCTGCTCGTATCTGCCCCTCATTTGTATTGGCCCCTATGTGGGGTGTTAAAACCACGTTATCAAGCATCAGTAGTGGACTGTCTTTTGGAGGTTCATTTTCAAAAACATCAAGCCCCGCTCCAGCAATAGTTCCGTTTTTCAACGCATTATAAAGTGCTTTTTCGTCTACAGTTCCACCTCTGGCGCAGTTAATAATGTATGCAGACGGTTTCATTTTTGAAAGCAGTTTTTCATTGATAATGTAATGTGTTTGTGGGATGTGTGGAAGGTGAAGCGAAATAAAATCTGCATTTTTCATAATTTCTCCAAGATCATCCTCCTTTTTTATACCATTTTTTTTCATATCTTCCTTTGGAATGAACGGGTCATACCCAATAACGTTCATATTGAACATCTGAGCGTATTTGGCAGTGAGTTTTCCTATATTCCCGCAACCTATAAGACCAAGTGTTTTACCATACAGCTCGTTTCCTTTTAGTTGTTTTTTTGCCCATTCTCCCTTTTTCATTGTAGCATCTGCTTTCGTTAAGTGTCTAGACAGAGATAACATATGAGCAATGGCAAGTTCTGCAACACTAGCAGTTGCCCCCGTTGGAGCATTGACAACCTTTATGTCGTTTTTTGCTGCAGCTTCCAGATCAACATTGTCTACACCGATGCCTGCTCTACCGATTACTTTCAAGTTTCCTTTCGCTCCAGCGTTTACAATATCTGCTATGGCTTTTGTTCTTCCTCTAACCATCAATGCGTCATATTTTGGAATTTCCAAGAGAAGTTTATCCGCATCCATTTCATCAAAAGTAACATCATGACCCGCGTCTTTCAAAAGTTCTATTGCTTCCTCTGCCATTTTATCCGTAATAAGTACTTTCATGGGTAATCATCACTCTGGGTATATACAACCACATAAAAATGTTTACGCTAAGTGATCCATACGAAAGTCCATTCCAGGGTACTCTGATTCTTCACCCAGTTCTTCTTCGATTCTCATCAATTGATTGTATTTTGCATTCCTATCGCTTCTGGCAGGTGCACCAGTTTTTATCTGACCTGCACTTGTTCCAACAACGAGATCTGCAATAAAGTTATCTTCTGTTTCTCCGCTTCTATGACTTATCACTGCGGTCCAGCCTTTGTCTTGTGCCATTTTTATTGCACTTAATGTTTCAGTTACTGAACCAATCTGATTCAGTTTGATTAGAACTGAGTTTGCTGCATTAAGTTCAATTCCCTTTTGTATTCTTTTTGTGTTTGTGACAAATAAATCATCTCCTACAATTTGAATTTTAGTACCAAGTTTTTTTACCATTTCGACCCATGAATTCCAGTCGTCTTCTGCATGTCCATCTTCAATGCTTATTATGGGGTATTTTTCACAAAGAGCAACGTAGAAATCAACCAGATCCCCACCAGAATATGTTTTTTTCCCAATCTTGTATGTCCCATCATAGAAAAACTCGCTACTTGCAGGATCCATTGCTATTTTTATCATACCATCATATCCGGCGTTATCTACTGCTTTAAGCATTAAATCTAATCGTTCATCTACGTCGTTTATTTGAGCAGGGGCAAAACCACCTTCATCTCCAATTAGTGTCCCTCCAGCACCAAATTTTTGTTTTAGTATTTTGGCGAGATGATGATAAGATTCAGAAATAATTCTAATACCTTCAGTAAAACTCTTTGCTCCTGTGGGCATAAGCATGTGTTCCTGTATCGAATTTTCCTGCCCTGCATGTTTTCCACCATTAATTACATTACACATGGGAACAGGCAATTTATGTGGTATAACGCCGAACAATTCCCCTATGTATTGATATAATGGGATGTTCTTAGCAGCGGCCCCTGCCTTGGTTATCGCCATAGAAACTGGAAGTATTGCATTAGCACCAAATTTGTCTTTATTTTCAGTCCCATCCAACTTAATCATTATTTTATCAATCGTTTCTTGATGGCGACAATTCATTCCAACGATTTTCGGGGCTATTATTTTGTTTACGTTTTCAACAGCTTTTAATGTTCCTTTCCCAAAATATCTTGATTTATCATTATCCCTAAGTTCTAATGCCTCGTGTTGTCCGGCACTTGCCCCACTGGGTGTCATAGCTCTAAAAATACCATTTTCAGTTACTATGTCAACCTCTACAGTTGGATTTCCCCTTGAATCTAAGATTTCTCTTGCTTTTATCTTAGTAATTTCAGTCATATCTAATTTCCCCATTAATGGTATATCGTCTTATCATAAAACTGTTTATCTTCCTGCGTGCAAGATTATAAACTCACCAATATACATCTTTTTGATAGTCTAATAATTGCTACACTTTTAACTATTATGGCAAAATCCAATGAATTTAAAACCACCTCTGAATTTTTACTAACTCTAACAGAATTTAAAAATGAAAAAAATAAAATAGCATATGAAAGAAATGAAACAATTACTTGAAATGAGTTTATGATCTCAATCAAAAAGAAAATGATTTGAAAATGGACCTGAAAAACTAACTGGAGAAAAAAGTGAATTAAGCAATATTACCAGGTTCAAAATCATCTTTTAGTTCATAAAACTGACAGCGGGTACACAATTCATCTTCATCTTCTTCAAATTCAGTTCGGCATTTTACACAAAGCCTCGGTTCCATAATCTTCCCCATTTATCAATTAACTATCAGTTATTTAACTATTGGCTATTCTTTGGTTTTATTTTCAGATAGAATTTTTTCTCAGTGTATATATGAATTTCCTCAAAATCTGTCCGCAACCCATCACTATTGTATAAAACACATAATTAGAATTAACATCTTTGACAAATACAATTATTGTGCAAAACATCTATTTAATGTGCAATTAAGTTTTTTCATAGTGTGTAGAATAAATTATTGTGCAAAGCCATTCTGTAAAGAACATATTTATACCAGAAACTACTAATATTATTGAGTGGGGAGTCATTTTTCAACTATTGCGCCATAATTCCTCCCAAATGGACATAGCGTAATAGCATCCCATCCTTCCCACTCTTTCTACCCTGCATCTATTTAATATTAATTTATAATTGATTGATAAAAATAATCTGTTCCAGTATTAGAAGCTGCTCAATGAATCTGTCTAAGAATAAAATGAATGTGTTGATTGCGTTGTTCTTAGTTATAGTTATTGATAGCAGATCGGCCCCATGGGCTTTCTTCACCATTCACGTTCTTTACCATTACCCTATTATTGTAATCGTCTTTTTCATTCCAAATATGGGAAGCATCTGCTGTTTCCCCGATTGTATGGTTCCATCAAGTCATTTGTCTCATTTATCTTATCAATTCCAGTACCAGTAATACCAGATTTGAGCTCAATTAGGATCGATAGTTGAGGTTGAATAGGTGTATTCTTTTCCTGCTTTACCACTTATTAAACCTGATGGATTAGCAGATTTGTTTGGTGGATAACTGTTTTTTTAAAAAATTTCAGTTAGATTATAAATTAGTTCCCGCTAGGTAAAAACCCAACATCTTCTTCGTTGTATTTGAGAATATGTTTAATCCTTTTTCCTTTCCACAACAATTGTACAGTTGGTGGCTATGGCACCGATAACACCAAGGGCGGCAAGCCATGGAGCTATAATGACACCTATTACTCCAATTGTAACAGGTATTTCAAAAAGCAATTTTCCTTTTTCATCTTTGATGATTATCCTTCTGACGTTTCCCTCATGGATTAACATCTTCACTGTTTTTACAAGATCATCTGACGATACGTTAAACTCTTCTTTTATAAATTCTTTTACCGAAGCCCCACATGATGAGCAAAAGTTAGCATTTTTGGGCAATTCTGCTCCACATTTCTTACAATGAACCATTTTCATTACCTCATGTATTGCTATATTCATCTGCAATAATAATTAAAAGGTTTCTGTCCTGCTAATAATTACCAAAACTATATGCAAAAACGAATTAACCGATTAAATCGTAATTAGAAAACAGGAAAAAGACACTGAGCAAACATAGAGTAGAATGTTATTAAATGTTTTTTCTTCGCTTATATTAATTGGAAAACTGTTGCCATGAGTATTTGCGGTATCACTCTGTTAAGTCCATGCGAAATCCAAGGTCCAATGATGTTTCTTGTCTTATGCGCGACAATCCCTAGTAGTATTCCTTGTGCTGCAACACAAATCAAAGACAATGACGTGAGATGTTGCGGATGAGCAAGTATAAAGGCAAGGATGGAGGTTGCATATGCCACTTTAAGATCTGTGATTTTCCAGAGATATATTAGTAAAACTCCTCTAAAGAGAAACTCCTCATTGAACGCTTCAAAGAACATAATCATATTCCAATATGCGGAGGCAGGTTCTGTTTGTCCCCAACTATATATTATCAACGCAAGTACCACAGTTATTATCAAAGATCCGAGTCCTAAAAGAATGCTTTTTACAAGTTTATCTTTCCTTACACCCACTTCTGTTAAGGTTGTTTTAATTTTACATCTTTCGAGATAGAAAATAGTAATTAGAGGGAGAATGGTAAATAGGATTAATTTCCCTATTAAATATCCAAGATTTGGTTCAATAATATTGCCTAAATCGGCAGTAATTCGATAAAGAAAGACTATAAAAAAACAGCAAATAGAAATCGCCATTACTTTTCGTAGGCTTTTCTTTTTCCACCCTAGACAATATATTATAGGTATAACTAGGGCTAAAAGCATTGGAGCTATTGGAAACATTCCTAAATTCATTTCAACCACTCTGACTTTTCAAATATCTTATTTGTTTAAAAAACCAATCTTTTTGATTTTTTTTTCAGATATTTTTGACGAATGTGTGTGCTGTTTTCGACAATTTCAGGGAAAACACTTAATAACACAAATCAGTTTTTCCCATTGGTGTTGGAGGTAAAAATGCTATGATTGAGTATATAATACTAGTAATTGTAATATTTTTGGTGCTGTTGCTATCATCGGCGATAAAAATAATGGCGGAATATCAAAGGATTGTTATATTTAGATTAGGTAGATTACTGGGTATAAAAGGTCCAGGTCTTGTTTTTGTAATACCAATAATAGATAATATATTAAAACTCGATTTAAGAACTCGTGTCATAGATGTTCCAAAACAAAGAGTAATCACTAAAGATAATGTCACAGTAGATGTTGATGCGGTAGTATACTTTAGGGTAACCGATCCACAAAAGGCAGTTGTTGAGGTTCAAAGATATGAAGTAGCTACAAGTTTGCTAGCACAAACCACGCTGAGAGACATATTGGGAAATCAGAGCCTTGACGAATTACTCTCAAAAAGAGAGGAACTCAACAAAAGCCTACAAACAGTCTTAGATCAAGGCACAGATCCATGGGGCATAAAGGTATCCAATGTAACAATTAGAGATGTAGCAATACCTGAAGAAATGCTAAGAGCCATCGCAAAACAGGCTGAAGCAGAACGAGAAAAAAGAGCAAGAATAATCATAGCAGACGGAGAATTTCAGGCATCAAAGAAAATGTCCGAAGCAGCAGAATTTTATCAAAAAACACCAGCTGCAATGAGACTAAGGGAACTGCAGACCCTTTCAGAAATTGCAAGAGAGAAAAACCTAATAATAGTTCCAGGTGGAGAAATGGGATCTGTTGCGGGACTAGCAAGAGCAGTTAACAAGAAAGTAGTAGAATGAAGCTAAAAATCTCTCTTGTTTTACTCGCTTTTCTTTTTATTTTTTCTTCTTTTTCTTTTATTGTAGATGCTCAGAGTTCAAATGTACTGGTAGTGGAAATAACTGACACTATTGACCAGTCTTCTGTTGAAATTTTAACCGAAAGCATGCAGCAGGCCAAGAACCAAAACTCTCAGGCAATTATCCTTCTGATCAACACACCTGGGGGAGGACTACAACAAACATTTGACATAGCAGATATTATACATAGCAGTCAGATTCCAGTCATTGGGTATGTTTATCCCAGCGGCTCTGCAGCATGGTCTGCTGGAACTTTTATTCTTATTAGTACACACATTGCAGTGATGGCAGATCATACTATAATTGGTTCTTGTCAACCCGTAGAAGTTGGTATTGAAGGGACTAAGGTGATTAATGATTCGAAAATTATCAACGCCCTTGTAGAATGGATTAAAGAACGGGCGAACATGTACGGTAGAAATGAAACGATTTCAGAGAATTTCATTAGGAAAAATCTCAATTTGAACGCTACCTTGGCATGTGAATACGGTGTTGTCGAATTTGTCGCTTCTTCTATTGATCAGTTACTTGCCGATATAGATGGTACTAATGTCACTACATCTTCTGGAAATATAACGTTACATACAAAAGATGCAGAAAAAATAACGTATTCCCCCTCACCGAAAATTCAAATTATGAAAATAATATCAAACCCGATACTCACATCTCTTTTACTTATGCTTGGTATTTTTTCGCTAATTTTCGGTATATCATCACCCGGTTTTGGAGCAGAGGTCTTTGGTGTTATGGCTATTTTGCTTTCACTTGTTGGATCAGGCTTTGCAATATCCACGTTGAGCATAATCTTTATAATTATCGGATGCCTACTGCTCATTATAGAAATATTTGTAACACCTGGCTTTGGTGTTATAGGCATAGGTGGAATCATATGTTTGGCAATTGGATCGATATTTCTAGTTCCAAACTATCCAAATAGGGAATGGTTGATATCAATGGAGTATATGGAAACCGCTATAGTAATCTCGTTAGTATTGATTGTACTTATTGCAATATTTTTTGTTTTTCTTTTGTATAAGATATTGCAGATCAGAAATAAAAAGAGGGCAATCGGTATTTTTATCGGAGAAAAAGCTATAACAATCGATCGTATAACACCTGGCGAACCAGGTTACGTTCGCTTTAAAGGAGAATATTGGCAGGCTAGATCAGATACCACAATTGAGAAAAATACAAAGGTAGTTATTGTGGATAAGGAGGAATCTGTTCTTATTGTAAAGCCAAAAGAAAGATGACCAAACATTAATCAACCCATATCTTTTTCCTGGCCTGGTTTAAAATGAATAACGATATAAAAATTCAGTTTCTCGGTGGCAGCAATGAAGTTGGCAGCTTAGCAATGGTGCTAGAGACAGGTGGTATAAAATTACTTTTTGAATATGGTATGACGCCTAGCAAACCACCGACATTTCCTCTTCCAGCACCACCAGTAGATATGGCATTACTTACTCATTCTCATCTTGATCATTCTGGAATGATACCTTCGCTTTGTGCTGAATATGATCAAACTATTTTAACGACAGAATTAACTGGTGAAATCAGTAGCTTGCTACATAAAGATTCGATTAAAATTGCTAAAACAGAGGGTTATGCGCCGCCATATAGCAGTGCAAACATAAAAGAAGCTAAACACAGTATTTTTCCTGTAGAGCCATCACAAAAAAAAGGTATAGGAAACGACCATGAAATCCGATTTCATTCTGCGGGACACATACCTGGTTCACTCATGTTCGAACTTGTAGGCTCGAGAAAAACTTTGTTTACAGGTGACTTAAATGTCATTGATACTAGACTAGTGAAAGGAACAAAACCAGTACAGTGTGACGTTTTATGTATGGAAGGAACGTATGCTGGAAGAGATCACCCGAAAAAAAGAGAAGAATTAGAAAAGGATTTTTTAGATAAAATCGATGAAGTTGTTGGGAGAGGAGGTATAGCAATACTACCGGCTTTTGCTGTTTCAAGATCTCAGGAACTTGCTCTTGTGCTCAGAAAGGCCGGGTATAATGTCTGGTTTGATGGAATGGGTAGAAAAGTTTCAAAAATGTTTTTGAAATATCCCAAATATCTTATATCTGCAGAAAATCTTAAAAAGGCATTAAATAAGATAAATATGGTACATTCTGATCACGGTAGAAAATTGGCCTTAAAATCAGATGTTATCATAACGTCTAGCGGTATGATGGATGGTGGGCCTGTTTTGAGTTATATGAATCATTTAAGAAACGATCCAAAAAATGCAGTTCTACTCACTGGATATCAGGTTGAAGGTACAAACAGTCGACTTTTGATTGATAAGGGAAAATTGAATTTCTACGGTGTTATTGAAAATGTAGAATGCGAAGTGGAATATTTTGATTTCTCAGCTCATGCGGGACATAGTGAACTAGTTGAATTCGCCAAAGGTTGTAATCCTGAAAAGATTGTGCTTTTCCATAGTGATAACAGAAAAGCTCTTGAGGAACCTTTGAAAGATGTTGCAGAGGTTTACTCTCCAAACACCGGAGAATTATTGGAATTATAACGTTTGGATGAAATTTATATTTTACATTTGTTGTATTAAAGCTTAATAAGTTGATTTGGGAAAAAAGTGCTTGAAAAGGAGATTATCATGACTGAGATGACGCAGAGGCAAAAATACGATCTTAAGCGGGAAATTGAGGGGCTTAAAGAATGCAAAGGTAAGCATACAGAACTAATTTCATTGTATGTGCCCCCAACTAAACAAATTTTTGACGTTACATCCTATCTAAAAAATGAATTGTCCCAATCTCAGAATATTAAATCGAAAACGACGAAGAAAAACGTGCTTTCTGCAATAGAATCTATATTAAGCAGGTTGAAATATTTTAAGAAACCTCCAGAAAATGGTGTTATTTTTTTCGTCGGTCATAAAAGCATCGGTAGCGATCGTACTGAGATGGTGGCACATGTTGTGGAGCCACCCATGCAAATTACCACGTTTCTTTATCGTTGTGATTCATTGTTTTATGTAGAGCCACTGGAAGGAATGTTAACTGAAAGAGAGATATATGGGCTCCTCCTGATTGATAGAAGGGAATGTACAATTGGAATTTTACGAGGCAACAGAGTAGATATACTTAATTATATGACTTCTCAAGTTCCAGGTAAGCACGGACGAGGTGGACAATCTCAACGAAGATTCGAGCGTCTAACAGAAATTGCAGCTCACGAATGGTTTGTGAAATGCGGAGAAAAAGCAAGTGATATATTCCTAGCAGAAGAGAATATTAAGGGTATTCTTGTTGGCGGTCCAGGTCCTACTAAACACTATTTTATTGATGAAAATTATTTGCATTATGAGGTTCAAGATAAAATTGTTGATCTTTTTGATACGGGTTACACAGATGAATTTGGTTTGAAGGAGCTTGTCAATGCAGCGTCAGGAACAATGACTGATCTGAAGATTTCCAAAGAAAAAAAGATAATGAATCGATTTCTAAAGGAAATAACAAAAACCGAAGGAAGCCTTGCTTTATATGGTGAGCAACAGGTTAGAAGTGCCCTTGAGATGGGCGTTGTCGATACATTGATCCTTTCAGAGAATTTGAGGAAGTATAGGGTTAAATTAAAATGTACCTCATGTGACTATACTGAGGAACTAACTCTTGGCGAAGATGCGTTAAACGACTTCAGTCCCCCTAATTGTAGTAAATGTGAAACATCAACTCCCATGGAAATAGATGAGAAGATAGACCTAATTGATGAGCTTTCAGATCTTGCTGAGAAGACAGGGTGTAGCGTTAGTCTTATTTCGCAAGATAGTGGAGAAGGGGACTCATTATATTCGGCGTTTAACGGCATAGCGGGAATCTCCCGATATCCAATAGATATATAATAATGCAATATAATAATCTCATATTGTGGATTGTAGAAATATCTTTATTAGGTTTTTGAAATATATTTTAGACATCATTTACATAATAATCAGGTTTAAACCGATGGTTTTATAAATAAAGAAATATATTATTTAATTTGGTATTAACACTATGTCGTCTAGAGAAGATTTCAAATCATTTATACCTGCTAAGAGAATTATACCTGAACTGACTATAAAAGCTGTCTTGATAGGTGCGATACTAGCTATTATTTTAGGTTCTGCAAATGCGTATCTTGGACTTTACGCCGGGATGACTGTATCTGCTGTCATACCTGGAGCCGTCATGGCTTTTGCTCTTCTTAAACCGTTTAAAGGGACTATTTTGGAGGTAAACATCGGTATGATGGGGGCTGCGGCAGGTGAAGCACTTGCTGCAGGGGTAATATTTACTATACCTGCTCTTGTTCTCCTTGGAACATGGACTGAGATTCACTATATTGAAACTACGATTATTGCTCTTCTTGGAGGTATTCTTGGTGTTTTATGGATGGTACCTTTGAGACGGGCACTTATTATCAAAACAGATTTACCATTCCCCGAGGGAGTAGCTGTTGCCGCAGTTTTGACAACTACTGTTGGAGATACTTCAAAAAAGAATAAGGGAGATGATGGTGGAGTTAGTGGTGTCTGGCTTATTGTAGGTGCCCTTACTGCAGGTTTATTTAAATTTGGACAAACTTCTCTTAAGATGTTTAGTGGGGCAGTTCATGGTATAGTTGATATCGGTAAATTTAATATTGGTGATGGTGAAAAATCAGGTGTTTTTTATGGGGGATTCGCCTCTTCACCTGCGCTGTTAGGTGTAGGATGGATAATAGGACCTAAGATAGCATCATTTATATTTGTAGGCGGACTTCTTGGTTGGGTTATTCTAGCACCACTTATTGCACTTGCAGTTGGTCTACCATCACCCACAACACCAGCGGCTGTAACTGATGCTCTTGCTTTTGGAAACGGAAATTTCGATGTAGGTAGTATGATATGGGGCTTTTACCAAATATGGGGCGACTACATTAGGTATATTGGCGTCGGTGCAATGGTTGTAGGTGGTCTCTATACTATCTTTAAACTAAGGGCGAATCTTGCCGAAGGAATAAAAGAAGCGATTGCTGGTATAAAAGGTGGCCAGATTGAAGCTAAAAAAAGAACTGATGAAGATCTTAATTTTAAATTTGTATTTCTTTTGATAGGGGTACTTACTATTCCAGTTTTCCTACTATATGTAGCTATTTCTGGATTATGGGGAGTTTCCCTGGTAATGTCTATTTTTGCAATTCTCTTTGCATTTGTTGCAAGTGCAATTGCAGGATACATGGCAGGACTTTTAGGGTCATCAAATAATCCAATATCTGGAGTAACTGTATCTGTGCTTCTTATCACCTCTCTGATTTTACTTGGATTCGGGCTCTCAGGAAACCTTGGTGCCTATGGCGTTGCAATACTCATTGCGGCGGTTATCTGTTGTGCTGCGGCTATTTCTGGAGATGTACTTCAGTCTATGACATGCGGTCAGATGATTGGAGCTACACCAAAAAACCAACAGATTGCAGAAATGATTGGAGTATTAGCTGCTGCGCCAGTATTAGCCCTAGTAGTATCAGCACTTGACCAAGCATATCATATAGGGAGCACAAATCTACCTGCTCCTCAAGCGTTTCTCATGGCTGGTATCGTGGAAGGAGTTTTAGGTGGACAGATGGTATGGCCGTTTGTTATTGCAGGTGCTGTTCTTGCCTTTGTTCTCATACTTATTGATATGCCCGTGCTACCTGTTGCTATTGGTATATATCTACCATTTACCCTAGTCATACCCATATTTGGTGGCGGTATTATAAGACACATTACAAATGGATTTATAGCAAAGAAATATGGAAGTGCTGATGAGGAAGAAATCAGTGAATGGGAACTGGCAATCAAACAGACAGATGTTAAACCAAAAGAAAAGATTATAAGAACAGGACTTCTTCTCACTGCGGGATTAATCGCAGGAGAGGCATTGACAGGCGTGATTGTGGCATTCCTTATAATAGGGGGCATAGATCTTGCGCTGTTCCCGTTCCCACCGATACTGCCAGGAGTACTGATATTTATATTCCTTGCAATCCTGCTAGCGTATATCCCATTGAGGGAAATGTTTGCAGATAAAGAATAAAAAAAAACAGAAAAAATACCGACTGCCTACAGTTGAAGAATTTCTTCGATACCGACCGAGAAGACTGGATTTTGAATGGTCAACAAACGCTGAGGAACTTGTTGAAATGACCGTACCGAAGTTCAAGGGCAATCTCGGTAAATCTTTTTGCAAGGTAATCAGAAAGGAGAATATGTTTACAGCAAACATGGACAAGCTCGGCTCTTTTGTGTGGAAAAATTGTGACGGGGAAAGAACCGTGGGTCAAATTTTAGAAATAGTTAAAAAGGAGTTTCCAGAAGAAAAAAATATGGATCAGAGACTCTTTTCATTTATTCAACAAATGGCAAACCTGAACTACATTGACTATTAATTCAATTATTGTGTTGGAAATAAGTTCTTTCAGTATCGCTGAAAGGGATTTGAATGTGAAATCATGGATGAATCTTTTTATCAATCACTATAATCTACAGTTGAGTATCAAAAAAATATAAAATTTTTTCTGTAAATTACTGTGGTAGATAATCGAAATAGAATACTTCTTAAATATACATTACATGCTTTTTAAAGTGAGCTGACAGATCTCTTAAAAAGAATAAAGAATACAGGAAGATGACAGTTTCTTTTATCACGTGAACTTATTTTCGAAATCATGTGAAGAATATATGTGAAATCATGTGAGGAAACGATGTGAACTCAAGTGTTTTCCGTCTTGAATATATGGGGAAAACAGAGAGAACAAATCGAGTAACTATTTTTTATAGCTATATGCAGAGTTTGACTAAAGTTTTTTTCTGGTTGATCTTTTCCACCATCTCTAATATTTCTCTCCTTAAGAAATTCCTTATGTCAAACACTATAATATTTAGCAAAACTTTCAATGAGTTTCTTATTTCTTATTTCAGGATGAAATAGCACCCCATAAAGCAATCTGTGCTTATGTTTTATTGCTTGAATGCATTCTTCTGATATTGCAATAACATCAAACTCGCTAGATTCTACACATAAATTGTGCAGTTCATATACCTCAATTTTTCCATTAAATCCAAAAAATTCTTCATTAAAATTTATTGTGTTGAGTCCAATTTCTTGCACCTCTTTTAGCTTTCCATTATATATAAGACCCAATATGTGCATCCCCCCACATATCCCAAGAACAGGTTTGTCAAATTCCTTAATCCAGTCAAACTTATCGATATCATCTAAGAAAGAATTGTCTTTAAGACTTGTTCCACTAATAATTACTTTATCGGCTTTTAAAAACATCTCAGAAGTTAGATTATTGTAATGAACAGTGATAAATTCAACGTTTAATTTTTTAAGAACGGTCTCTATTGGTTTTACAAATTCAAAATAATGAAATGGTATTTTACATATTTTGATGAGGAGAATCATGTTACCTCTATCTCCATTGTCCAAGAGTTTTGTTTTCCATAAATCTTTTTGTCACAAATTTCTAACGATCTTGTAAATAACGGGCAGTTCAAAACAAATGTTTCAAACTCTCCCCCCTCTCCTGCAGGATTGATTTTGTATGTGTCATGAAGC
>Ga0272442_10004044_pt1 | contig 20198 bp, 15 predicted proteins | sample SSMForm2O_FD_200262 | JGI IMG/M metagenome (GOLD analysis project Ga0272442, IMG submission 200262) | Marine sediment archaeal communities from Little Sippewissett salt marsh, Falmouth, MA, United States - SSM-Form-2O | ecosystem: Environmental > Aquatic > Marine > Wetlands > Sediment ... | reverse complement strand
TACCAGCCGTACAAAATTAGATTATAGTTGAATTGAAATACAGGATCAGTATACTTTTCACAGGGGGAATACACAATGAATATCCGCTCAAAAATTATTCTGATAACCCTGCCGCTGATTATAACACCACTGATTCTCACATTAATAATATCGGTACTTTCCGCCAGAAATGGAATCACTCTTGTGGCAACTGAATTGCTGACCTTTAAAACCGAAGTATTGACCAATTACATGGAAAGTCAATGGAACCTTCTCACTTCCAATGATCTGGAAAGTTCTGAGGAGTATATAGATATATCGAAAATCGCGGTACAAAGCTATTCAAAAACCCTGATAAAGAACAGCTCTGAAAGAATATTCGCGGTAGATTCTTCCGGTGAACTGAGGATGAGTACAGCCGGGTTGGATCTTACAGAAGAGGATAAAAACACGCTGAGGGAGATGATAGGCCGCGAGGTAACCGGCTGGCAGGATCTCGCGGTCGGAGGCATTGATCTCATCGCCGAAACCAGTTTCTTTGAACCCTTTGGGTGGTACGTCCTGGTTACGGTTGAGAGGGACACTTTTTACGGGACCCTGTCCAGAATACTGATACGTACCGGGTTGATATGCGCCGGTTCGCTGGTACTGGCCCTTATCCTGCTGATGATGTTTTCCAGGTATCTGACAAAACCTCTCGAGAATGTGGTGGAAGTTATCCGGAGTATCATCACTACCAACGACCTTTCCAGGAAAGTAGAGCTGCAGTATAACGATGAAACGGGAAAGCTGGGTCACTATTTCAATATTATGACCGGGGAGCTCGACAAGGCCTACGATCAGATGAAGCGCTACGCCCTGCAGGCGGTTGTGGCAAAACACAAGGAAGCAAAAATCAGGAACATATTTCAGAAGTATGTTCCCAAGGACGTGATAGAGAGGTTCTTTGAAAATCCCGAATCCATGCTGGTGGGTGAAAACAGGATCCTGACAGTCCTTTTTTCCGACATCAGGGGATTTACCACCATATCCGAAGGCCTGAATCCGGAGGACCTGGTGGACAGTCTGAACAAGTATTTCGAAACGATGGTCGACGTGATCACCGAGCATCGGGGCATCGTGGACAAATATATCGGAGACGCCATAATGGCTTTTTTCGGAGCTCCGGTCTCTCATCCCAATGATCCTGTACAGGCCGTGCTCGCGGGCCTTAACATGATTGAACAGCTGGACCATTTCAACATCTGGCAGCGGGAAAGGAACCGGGAAGAGTTCAAAATCGGAATCGGACTGAACCGTGGCGTAGTTACCATCGGGAACATCGGTTCGGAGAAGAAGATGGACTACACCGTCATCGGCGACATGGTCAACCTGGCTTCCCGGCTCGAGGGACTTACCAAGCTCTACAAGGAACCCCTCCTGATTTCCGAATCTCTCCACGCGAAAGTCTCGGGAGTGCTTCCCTGCAGGATGATCGACCGGGTGATTGTGAAGGGAAAAACCATGGGCGTCAGGGTTTTTTCGGTGAAAAAAGAACTCACCCCGGCCATGAAGGAGGCCTGGGACCTGCATGAAGCCGGCATAGACAACTACTACAAACGTGATTTTACCCGGGCCCTGGACCACTTCAAAAATGCGCAGCAACTGCTGCCCGAGGACCAGTGTCTGGCTCTCTTCATCGGCAAATGTGAGAAATACATTTCCACTCCGCCGGACGCAAACTGGTCCGGGGACACAGTCCTCAACCGGAAGTGAGCGGTACCCGGAGAAGGCGGAACCGGAAGTGAGCAGTTTCAGCGGTACGGTTTTCAACTGTAAATGTGCAGGTCCGGGTGCGGACAGACAGCTTTTTGCGACCCGGTCTGCACCGCAAAGTTATGTGTACTTATAGACGCAGAAGAAAATATAGTGTGGGCAGGACTATGATAAACGCGAAGGTAGTTACTATCCAGGCGGAATTCGCGAGATCAAGGTCGAAATCGTAGATCGACGGTGGAATCAGAGCGTTAAAAGCCACAGGCATGCTGGATGCGATTATTATGATTTTAAAGGGTATCCCGTCCATGAAATTGTGCAAACCAAACAGAATGCCAATAGAGGCCATGACCAGGGGTGAAATTACAAATTTAATAAGAGATATCAGAATTAACTCCCTGTAGTATTTTCCGATCCGGCTGACATATAGAGTGATGCCGATGGAAAATCCCAGGCAGCCTGTTATAAGCGGAATAAGCACGGCAGTTATCCGCGGCAAAAAGTCTGGCCGGGGAATGCCAAGCATGTTGAGTATAAAGCCGATTGTCAGTGAGATAAACGGTATCAGCAGATAGGGGCGGTTTTTTAATATGCCGGATGACAGCGAGAAATGGAGCGGACGTCCCAGGCTGATTTGTTCGGACATTGGATAGCCGATGAGAAAATTTATCGTGGTGATCAGCATATTGAACAGCTGCAAAAGCACATAGCCTTCTATTCCAAAAAACATATAGGCCGTTAAACCGCCGAAAGTAAGGACATTTGAAAACATTCCTGAAGTAAAAACTGACGCGGCCTGCTTCGGTGGAATCCGGAAAATCCTGTTTATTATCAGGGCGCTGCTGCCCCCTATAAAGATTAACAAAACTCCCAGAAAGGGTAAAATAAATAAAGATGTGTTCTCCAGAGAAACTGTCCAGAAGGAGCTTATTACCGGGATAGGATTCAGAATAAAAATAGCGAAAAACTTCAGTTCCTTTGAGAATTTATTCAGCCTTTCACCTGAACTGATATACCGGTCCAGAATAAAACGTCTGATCAGATAACCGAAAACCACGCTGCCGAGACTGAGTGATAAAATGAATATGATGCGTTCCATGCCGTGTAATATCCTCTAGTTAGTGTGTCCGGATAAAGTAAAATAATTGTACAGCGGGTATATTTCTTTCTTTACACTGAGGCCTGTATGAAAGAGACTGTTGGAGATGAATTGTATTCCAAATAGTTCCGCTGGTAAACCACTCGGATAAAGGCCGCTTGAATATAGGACAGGTCAGAAGAGCGGCCCGCATGCTCATTCGATGACAGCTGACCCCCATTCAAACTTGATATATATACCGGACCTGGAGCTCTATCAGTTAGTTGTATATCAGCCGGACAGGGACATGGCTAAGCTGATACCCGGAGATGAGCTTGCTCTGAACACCGCGCCTGGAAAATTGTGTTTCTATACAGTCCCCGGGAACCCCCTCCTCAGCCTTCAATTTCTTCAAACAAAATATCCTGTGCCCCTTCCCACAGCACTTTTTTTCCCAATTCGGGCAGCTGTTCGGCTCCTTCGATGATCGTCATAAAGTGGTTTCCCGCCAGCTGTCCTACCCTGCTGGAAAAAGAACATGAGCCGTATGGCATGAGTATTTCGGTTTCACTGATTCCGCCGGGGTAGAAGAGTATCTGGCCCGGCCAGGGATGGCTGGTGTGATTTTCATATCCTACCCCCAGTTTAAAATTCCCGAGTGATATCCAGTCAGCTTCTCCGCTCCACCTGCATTGAATCAGCTTGTTCCTGAAGGGCAGATGTTCAGCAAAGGCTTTACAGGTGCCCGGGGCCTTCTCACTCTCCATCCGCGCGGTGAAATAATAGTCGGCAACGGTAATTTTTATCAGCATAAATCAGCTCCGGTTTTCGAGATGCTCAATAGTTTACACAAAAAGCCGATATTGATCAGGAAAATATCCGGAATCATAACGGATTTCGGGCTGCGTGTTTTGTAGATAATCCGCGGATATCCCGCTGCTGGCGGCATGGGTATCAGATTTTTTTGCATTTTTCTCTGTGGTTCAATATGCTGAAAAGAAAATAGCTATTTCAGGGAGTTGTATATGAAAAAAATGGTCCTCCTGCCGATGTGGATTCTGATTGGTTTTATCGTCCTGTCTGGTCTGCTCAACTGTGACCCCGGAGAAACCTCTTCTTTAACAAAATACTGCCGGGATGCCGACCTGGACGGGTATGGGGATCCTGATGACTCAGTGATGGCGGAGGTACCATCGGGGCTGTATACGGCAACGGTTTGTACGGACTGTGATGACGCTCAGGCAACGGTTTATCCGGGAGCGACGGAAATATGCAATGACGGTCTGGACAATGACTGCGACGGCTTCACGGACTGTCAGGACAGTGATTGCACGGGCGACATCGGCCCGGGAGGCGGAGCCTGCCTGCCCGAATCGGAGGCATGCAGCGACGGTTATGACAATGACGGCGACGGCTATGTTGACTGCGCGGATGCTGAATGCCTGGGAACCCTTGAATGCATATTAGCCGGCGTTGATTATGAGGTGCTGTTATGCGGCGACAGTGTTACGGACACGAATGACTTCGACCTTGGTATTTCAGTGTATGGATGCAACGACCGTCTGAGTTTCCCGGGAAAAGAATCGATTTTTCTTTTTATCCCGCCGTCGGCTGGGGTGGTGACAATAGAACTGACGATAAACACAACGGAAAATCTCGACCTGTTTCTCCTGGAGGATGATCTCAGTCCTGATAGCTGTATCAGCTACTCGAATCAGCCGGGAACAACGGCCGAGTCGATTACCTTATCCGCTGAAGAGGACAGGTACTACTTTATTATCGTGGACGCTCTGCAGGCTTCCGACACAGGCAATTTCACTATTGAACTGAGCTGTAATTGACGCGTTAAAGTATCTGAAGTGTTTCATCATACGGGAGCATGACTCGCCCTCCGGCTGCCAACTTAACGTTGATTCGCTCCGGGCCGTCTCCCTCACCAGCGATCTGTCTTCTGTCTCGCTTCCGCGCCTGGCGGCGCGCGTTCACTCTCTTCTTACAGTCATTATTCAGCTCTGTGCCGCAAGCTGAGATATTTCGAAAAAAATATACATATTTCTGCTGAAAAGAGCTTGCTTGACAGCTATGAATGATAGTCATACTATAAAATATTGCGTATCCCGGAAAGGAATTTTCCTGGTGCGTAAAAGATAGTACCTGTGTAACGCTCTTCTTTGTAAGGAGAATCGCATGAAGTTACTCCACGAGTATATGGATTCCGAAAATATGTATTTCACCAATTGTAAGGTCAAGGAGGAGATCCTGGAGGGTATGGTGGATCTCTGCTTTTCCGCGGGGAAGGTGAAAGACCTGGATGAATTCAAGACTGCTATTTTTGAACGGGAAGCGATTATGAGCACCGGCATCGGGCTGGGTGTCGCGGTCCCGCACGCGAAGCTCGCGGGTATCGATGATTTTTTTATCACCGTGGGAATCCTGAAAAAGGCGATAGACTGGCAGGCGATTGACGACAAACCGGTCTCTATCGTGTTTCTGATCGGCGGGCCTGACGACCGTCAGAAAGATTACCTTCGCATCCTTTCAAAACTGGTACTGTTTACCAAGAATGAATCCAGGCGGAAGGCGCTCATGCAGGCCGTGGAGCCGGAAGAAATTATAAACCACTTTAAACCAAAAAGCTGAAAATCATGGAAATGAGTCCTTTCATCTACCTGTCAATCATCTTTCTGGCGGCTTTTTTAACCAAAGGAATCACAGGAAAGATCCGCATTCCCGAAGTTACCGGTTATGTACTCATTGGTGTGCTGATGGGAGTCTCTCTTCTCCACATCCTGGGCCCGGTGGTTCTCGATCACCTGTCGGCGATCAGCACGGTGGCCCTCGGCATCATCGCCTTCATCATCGGAGTGGAACTGCGGCTGGATATCCTCAGGAAACTGGGTAAATCAATTCTCACCATAGTCTTTTTCGAATGTTTCGCGGCTTTTACGGTAGTATACCTGCTGCTCCTCAGGTTTTTTCCAGACAATCCCTATATGGCGCTCCTGCTGGGCTCGGTTGCTTCCGCTACCGCTCCGGCTGCTACCGTCGCAGTGATCAAACAGTACAGGGCGAAGGGTGAGCTGACCTCTACAATCATGGCGGTGGTCGGAATAGATGACGCCATGGCTCTCATTATCTATGTATTCGCCTCAGGGGTGGTAAAGGCGGGGCTTACCGGGAGTGATGCACAGGTGGGGATGATCATCGCCAGAACACTTCTCTCCATCGCCGAATCGCTGTTTCTCGGATGGCTGACCGCATGGCTCTTCCGCCGGTTTCTCGGACGGAGCCGCAACACGGAAGCTATACAGCTACTGCTCGCGGCGGCGATCATGGGGCTGCTCGGAATCAGCGAACTGCTCGGGGTTTCGGAACTTCTGGCCGTCATGACCTTCGGTTCCATCCTGGTGAATACCGCTCCGTCCCTGGCAAAACGCGGAATCTCCATTATGGAAAATTTTTCACCCCTCTTTCTGACAGCTTTTTTCCTGCTCGGCGGCGCCCATCTGGATGTGCGGGTACTCGGACAGATAGGAATCATGGGGCTGCTCTATTTTGCCGCCAGGAGCACCGGAAAGATCTGCGGAGCTACCCTGGGAGCCTTCGTGGGAAGGGCCCCGAAAAAAGTGCGTAAGTTCATCGGGCTCACCCTCCTGCCGCAGGTTGGAGTCGCTCTTGCTCTGGCACTGTCGATTAACAAAGAGTTCACCCAGCCGGTATACGGCCCCAGGGGGACGGAGATGGCCCACCTTATCATCAATATCCTGTTGTTCACCACGGTGATCACCGAGCTGATCGGTCCCGTGCTGACCCGTTTCGCGCTCAGGAAAGCCGGAGAAATTCAGCCGCGCGCACAGAAATAGTCAAGGAGGAGCGTATGTTGTATCTGTTATTGGAAGTCTATGAGCCTGCGTATCGCGAAGATATCTATCTGGCTCTTCAGAGTATCGGTATCCACCGGGCCCTCAGTATCGATGCCCGGAATATCGCCGCGGCTCTTTCGGATGAACAAACCTTTTTTACCGGTTTTTTCAGTTCGGATAAGATCGAATCCGGTAACGTATTGTTGATACAAGCCCAGGTATCCAGCAGAGAGAAGGTACGGGAGTTTCTGTCAAATCTGAGGGAAGGGGGAGTCGATATCGACAAGCAGAACATCCTCAGTCTCACTGTGGTTCCCGCCCTTATCAGCTTTTCCAGTGAACACGGTCTACAGGAAGATGGAGGTAATACCTAAAAGTCCGGATAATCAGGATAGAGGTACTGCCGGCAAATCCCTGGTATGTATGAAACCTCGTTCTCTGCATATGAACTGATATATCTATCAAGACCCGGGAGAAGTCGTTGTACTTTCCATTTCGCTAAGAGAAAGGCGTATCGGTTTGTACTCATCCGGACGGTAAAATTCCCGTCATCTTCAGGAGCCCGGATATAAATACTGGTCCGAAGGCCTCCACTTTTTTCCTGCATCCTCAAATTCTACCATTGAAACCTCTTCTCGTTGGATTTTCAGCCTCTATCACCTCCACTTATTATTTGGGGCAAAGCAGTGCGGAAAAATTCCGCGGGTATTACAGATTTGTTTTTAACATTACGCGTATGTAATGAGCCTGAAATATAGATGAAACATGAGGGTGGTAGATTATGTATCGAGAGAAATACTGAAAAAGAAAGGAGCGGAAATAATGAAATTATCAACTGCATTTCATCTAAAAAAAATCCTTCCATTCGGCCTGGTCCTCGGGATCATGGTGATGGGAGTCTGTTTACCACTCACCTTGTTCGGGTACTCACCCGTCGATTACACCCTTGTCAGGGGGCAGGCCCAGGCTCCGGAACAGGCCCAGGCCCAGGATACTCCGCAGGAGAATTACGGATCGGTAGAAAACCTTCGGCAGATGCAGAACTCCTTCAGGAGCGTTGCACAGAAAGTGCTGCCCGCGGTTGTGGAGCTTAAAGTAGTGGAAATAGTGAAACAGCCGGTAACGCAGCAGGGATGGCCCTGGGGTTTCCCGTATCCGAAGGAAAAGGGAAATGAAGGTGAAGAGCGTGAGTTCAAAAGCAATGGTTTGGGATCCGGCGTGATCGTCCGCAGAGCGGGGGATACCTACTACATCCTCACAAACTCCCATGTGGCCGGACAGGCGGACGAGATAAAGGTGGTCCTGAACGACGAAAGTGAATATACCGCGACTCTGGTTGGGAAGGACCCGAGGCGGGACCTTGCCCTGGTAAAGTTCACCAGCAGGGAGAATATTCCTGTAGCAGACCTGGGCGACAGCGACCAGCTGTTTGTCGGAGACTGGGTACTCGCTGTAGGGAGTCCCTTCGGCTTTGTTTCAAGCGTGACCGCCGGCATCGTCAGCGCGAAAGGACGTTCAGGCCCTGCCAATAACATAAGTGAATTCATTCAGACTGATGCGGCCATAAACAGGGGGAATTCCGGCGGCGCTCTTGTAAACATTGATGGTGAGGTCGTGGGAATAAACACCTGGATAGCCGCTCCGTCCGGCGGGAACGTTGGATTAGGCTTCTCAATTCCCATAAATGAGGCGAAAAAAGCCATCGACGACTTCATTCAGAAGGGAAAAGTCGAGTACGGCTGGCTCGGGGCGACGGTCTCTGATGCGTCGGAGGATGTAGCGGAGGAGATGAAGCTCGGATCCGCTCATGGAGCGTTTATACCTGATGTGTATCTCGGCTCCCCGGCAGAGAAGGGCGGTATCCTCCCCGGAGATTTTGTTACCGAGGTAAACGGACATCGTATTACCGGCCGTGATGAGCTGGTACGGATCGTCGGTGATCTGAGGGCAAATGAGAGGGCTGAATTTTCTCTTATACGGTACGGGGTGAACCAAAGGGTCACGGTAAAGATTGGGATGCGGGAGGACCAGGAGACAATCCTGTCGCAGCAGAGCAAGTTGTGGCCCGGAATGATAGTGACCGCGCTGAGTGAGGAAATAAAGAAAGAGCTTAAACTTGATTCCGCGCTGCGGGGTGTAATCATCGCAAATGTGGAAGAAAAGTCAAAACCTTTTATCGGCGGCCTTCGTTCATACGATGTTATTACGGAGATCAACAAGAAAAAAATCAACGGACTCATGGATTACTACCAGGCCATAAACGATCAATCACAGGACAGGTATGAGATCGGCTTCAGCAGAGAAGGGAACGAGTATTATATAGGCATGAGCAAGTAAGAATGATAAGTCACGGTCCCGGGATAAATCACAAAAGAAGAGTTTGTGTGAGCGTGTATTTCGCAGCCCCCTCCAGTTCGTCATACTTCCATCTTCCCGGGACCGTTTTTATCTTTCTACTGAAATTATTCATCACGGGCGCGTGGAAGCTCGGCAGAAAAAAGCGGAGTGAAGTCTTCATGAAAAGCGGTACTATGTTATCAGGCTTTTCTGTACAGGGTGACGGTGAATTCCGAGCCGCTGTTCAGCGAACTTCGAACCGATATCCTGCCTCCGTGGGCCTCGACGATCGCCTTTACCAGTGTAAGGCCGAGGCCGAAACCGTGCTGTGTATTGTTTTTTTTACTTCTGTAAAATCTGTTCCAGATATACCCCAGCTCCGGCTCATCGATGCCGATTCCGTTGTCCCCGACCTTAACCTCGACGCGGTCGTCGTATTCATCCATACGGATTTCTATGCGGCCCCCTTCGGGAGAATACTTGATCGCGTTGTCGAGCAGATTGGAAACAACCTGCCGAAACCGGTTCTTGTCGACGGCAATCTCAACATTCCCGGGGAGTGTACTTTCTATAGTAATACTCTTCTCCTCCGCCACATAGGTGTGCAGCTCGATGAGGTCTTCTATCAGCCTGTCGAGGAAAAGAGGTTCTTTTTTGAGCTTGATTACGCCCGACTGGGCTTCCTGTATATCCAGTATCGCGTTGAGCATTTCCTGCAGGTCCGCGGCCTGAGCCGCGAATTCGGTCAACGCCTTCCTGAAATCAGCCGTTTCCCGCGGTGCCTGGAGAACAGTCTCCGCGGATAAGCGCAGCCTGGTAACCGGAGTTCGAAGATCATGGGCTACGTTGTCAAGGGTATCGCGCATATTGGTAATCAGCATATCGATTCTCTCGAGCATACTGTTGAACAGTTTTCCCAGAGTATCCAGCTCATCTCCGGAGTCAGTGACAGGAACCCGTATCTTCATCTCACCTGTATGTATAATCGACTGGACTGTATCGAGCAGCTGTTTGAGAGGCTTTAACAGGCGGCTTGTAATGAACAGGCTGGCGCCTATAGCGATGATGGTGAGAGGGATGAAGGTAAGCGCGAACACCCTGGAAAAGCGCCTGATGAAGGCATGGTATTCCTCCGTACTTACCCCGGCCTGAAGGCGGCTGCCGTCTTCGAGCACCACCGTCATGGTCGCTATCCTGTACGATCTTTCTTCACTGGATAGAAAAGAGATATTCCCGGATGTTTGAGCTTCCTGTTCGACACCATCAAGATCAAAAACCTTCCAATCCTGGGGGACCGCTTTATAAAGAATAGTGTTTTCATTATCGATGATCCTGAGAAAGAATGGTTCTGCACCGAGTATACCCCGTTTCAGGGCGAGTTCTTTTTCAAGGAACTCTATTCCCCCCGTTTCGTAGACCGCCCAGTTTTCCAGGAGCCTGAACTGGAGTTCTTCGCTGATATCATTTTGAAGTGATGTATGCAGCAGAAAAGAGCTGAAGCCGTATAAGAAGAGAAAACCTGTAATAATGACGGATGAGGAGAGAAGAACAAGCTTGACATGAAGGGGCCTGGAAGATATCCATCTATTGCCGGAGCACATACCCGACTCCCCGAACCGTGTGGATCAGTTTTTCATCGAAATCACGGTCGATCTTGTTTCTCAATCGATGGATAAGAACATCTACCACGTTGGTTTGAGGATCGAAATGGTAATCCCATACGCGCTCTAGAATCATGGTTTTTGACAGTACCATTCCTTCATTCCGCATCATGTATTCCAGAAGCGAAAATTCACGGGGATTCAATTCCATGCTTTTTTCTCCCCGGAACACCTCTCTGGTAAGAATATTGAGGGTCAGATTATGCACCCTGAGTTCGGTTAACATGCTGTTTTTCATGCTGGTCCGTCTGATGAGGGCCTGGACCCTGGCAAGGAGTTCTGAAAAGGAGAAGGGCTTTATCAGGTAATCATCCCCGCCCTTTTGCAGACCGCTTATCCTGTCGTCTATGCTCTTTCGCGCGCTCAGGATGAGGACCGGAGTCGTATCACCATTTTTTCTTATGTTCTCAATGAGTGTTAAACCGTCCATTCCCGGGAGCATGAGATCTATTACCGCCAGATCATACGTGTTCAGTTTCAGCATATAGAAACCTTCTTCGGCGTCCTCTACCCTGTCGACGGCGTATCCCGCCTGTATAAATCCTTTTTCAACAAAAGAGCCGATCATATTATCATCTTCGATAATCAATATTCGCATTATCTACTCCGCTTGTCGTCTCTCTAATCTTAAAATAAAATTTCCTCCCTGCCGATATACCTGCATCTCCACATACGGCTGTCCGCGGTTCAAGAACGTGTAGAGCTCCACAAGGTTCGATACTTTCCTTCCCTCCACACTGTGAATTATATCCCCGGTGTGCAGACCGGCTTCGACGGCCGAACCGGCAGTGTTTACCGACCCCACAATAACATTCCCGAAGGATTCATCTATCCTCAACTGCTCGAGTATGGTCCTCGGCAGGACGACGGGAATGAACCCCGGCCAGTTATCGATTTTCTCAGCTTCTCTGCTGCCGGCGCTGACTTGTATACTCATACTCATATGGGATACTCGTTCGTGGTCCAGCCGGAGCAGGGAAAGAGTGATCCGCGTGTCCGGGTCGGTCTCCGCAATCATTCCTTTCAACTGTTTCGGTTCGGTGATCAATTCTCTATCTTTCATAATGAGAATATCCCCGGGCAGGATACCTGAATGCTGGGCCGGTGAGCCGATTCCCACATTGTATATGAACACTCCCCGGTGTTCAGGTACTTGAAAGTGTTCCATAACTGTCACGGGAACAGGTCCTATCTCCAGACCTATCCAGGGGTTCGTGGAGATCTTTTCGGCGGAAACACCTGCAAGAGCACATAAGAAGAGGGAAATAATAATAAACTGCAGTTTTCTCTGATTCGGTTTCATGGCTTCTATCGATATTGTTCCTTTCCCTTGAAATATACCAGTAATTGATGTTAACAATATTTCAAAAACATTACATTTTTGTAATGTTTTTGAAATATATCATGCTTATTTTTTCGCTGGGCAGGATGACTCCCATGGAATATAAAGATAAATATCAGGAAAAACTTAAATTTGACGTGGTATGAAAAATGGGGAGAAGATCAAAAATTGTGGTGAACTCGAGTTGTCGATTTCATGAATAAGACTATTGAATCTTCACATCTAAAAAACGGTGAAGCTGCCAGTTCTACTCCCCTGAGATGCGCTCTTTTTTCTAAGGATATACTTCCACATTGAAATTCATAATTTCTCCCAGCTGTCTCAGACTGTCCGCATAGTCGCCATACACGACAGCCAGATGATGACCATATCTTCCCTTTGCCAGTTTCTGTCTCAATTCACGGACGTTTCCTTCTGTTTTTATAAAAATAGCCGGACTGCAGAATTCTTCTCTGAATTCGATATCGATTATCTCTCCCCGTCCGACAAACATACTGTCGGCGCTCCTGTTAAATCTCGCGAAAGTGACTTTTTTCTCGCTATTCTCGTTCATATCTATCTGTATTTTCCCGCCCCAGCCTTCATGGGTAAAATGTCCTATCTTATAGGGCAACGAGTCGTTTTCAAAGCCATTCATTTTCATTCCCGGTACGGAGTGATGGATTTCAAGAACTTCTTCATCGAATTCCGGCTTTGCCTTACTGACCATTCCCTTCATGATACCGATTTCTTCAACTTCATAGTGACCTTTTTTCACCAGAACCGGATTTCCCATAAACACCGATTTTTCCGATAGGTACATAAGTACCATAACCGCCATCCATACACTGATATCTTCCTCACAGGAGGTCGGATACTTCTCATCTTTTAACAGGGTGTGCGTAATACAAGGGACAAAGTGTTTCAGTGCCGGAATCCTAGTAGCACAGAGGTTCATACAGGGGATCGTAAATGCATTACATTCATATTTGTTCATCAAAGATTTCACCGCATGGTAAAAGGTAAGATCCTGTGCAAGGTCTTCCGCGGGGATATTCGTTTCAACGGACTTCTCGATAAGAGCTTCAGTATCCCTTTCCACGATTTTACCGTTTTTCCCGGCGACTCTTTCCATCTCATCGAACACAAGCCGGAAGCTTACCCTGCTGTTTCTAATGCCGTATTTTTCCTGCAGCATGGGCAGATCATGTATACTGCTGTTTACGCTCACCGGAATATGTTCCGTCCCCGAGAGAATGAGTAATTTGGTACTGGATATCGCTTTTTTTACCTGCAATACCCGAAGAAGCATGTTCAATTCTTCATAATCATGAACCATGTAGGCTTCTTCTCCTATATCGGTATAGTATGCAACCAGGTCTATGGGAGTAGGCCCCAGATTCATCATTACCATGGGTTTGTGATACTTCTCAATCAGACCCGGCACTCTGTAGGTAAACAGGAAGATATCGGTTTCGTGAATATCCTTCTCTACTTTTTTCAATTCACATTCTTTTACCACATAGGTTTCGTCCCATTCCATATATACAGGATCAAGGATCTTCGTATACTCAGGATCTATTTTTTTCTCTAATAAGGGTTTCCATCTGGCAAACTCTTCTTCGCCCAATTTTCGCTCGTATTCTTCTGTCAGCTCTTCCAATTTTCCGGTACGACACGGCCCTTCCCAGGCCGCAGTGTGAACACGATTGCTGAAAACCGGCTTGAGATTGATCTTCTTTTCCATTGCAGGAATCATAATATCCTCCAAGCAGATAATATTTTAAATATATTCTGATTATATAATCAATGCATCAATTTGATACCCCTTTTAGACTACTATAGGTAATTTTGTCCACCGAGGTACTTGATATCACAGTTTTTTCAAGGAGAGTTTCCAGGCGACGGCGCCAGCTCATCCATGAGGGCGCGGTATTGTAACATGAGGTTATGATAGTACGCCGCGTTGCCCGCCTGAGCCAACCGGGCGTTCTGCTCGTTGTCTCTCGACTGAATCACAAAAGTGAGAGATCCCCGTCCCTGATTGTAGAGTTTCAGTTCCTCCGCTGTGGTCTGCCGGGCGGATTCGATCTGCGCTCTGCCTAATTCAAGGATTTTCTCCAAATCACTGATCTGAATGTACAAACCGCGCTGCACCGCCTGCAGTTCTACTATAATGCTCCGTATTTCCTCCCGGATCTGAATACTCTGGGCTTCGATCTTTTCGATTCCGGCATCTACAGTCACATGTCCCGACGGGACACTGTACTCCAGAGATATAGTGACATCGGGATTCACGATATCAAGTGAATCGGTAAAATTATCATCGGAGCCCTTCAGATCTCCGGCTATACGCAAATTCAGATCGGAAAGCCGTTCATGTTCCAGACCGCCGCGCTGAGAAGCAAGCTGAAGCAGCATCACTTTCAGAGGTTTGAGCACGCGTGATTCCCGGGCAAGAAAGGCCGCGTCCGCATCCACATCAGGCGGCGGCGGCAGTGTGAACAGATCGAAAGACGGCGAGGCTTCGTAGAGACTCTTGTCGCCGGCCAGGACAGCCAGCTCCGCCTGTTTGGCCTTCCATTGAGAGCCCATCTGCAGCAGCGCCTGCTCAGCGCTTCGCACCGCGTCCTCTCCCCTGAGCACATCCACCCGGTCTACCAGGTTGGAGGCAAAACGGCGCTCTACCTGCCTCAATTGTTCCTGTGCCAGCTCCAGCCGTTTCTCTCCGATACGGATCTGCTCATCCGCCAGGGCCCAGTCCAGATACTTCCGGGCCTTCTCCAGGAGAAAAGTTTCCCGGCTTTCCTCCACCTCGACTTTCACGCGTTCGGCATTGTAGAGGCTGATCTCGTAGCCCAGACGATTAAGTACTCCTCCCCGGTTTCTGAGCAGAGGCTGAACATAGGAGAGGCTCAAACTCTGACTGTATGTTTCGGCCGGATCTGAGAGGCCGGCGAAACGCATGTTTGTATATCCTGAAGAAACTCCCAGCGACAAAGTTCCCCCGGTGGACCAGAAAAGCCGGCTGGCCCCCGCGGAAGCACTGCCCTGATCAGCTGCCTCGGCCCCGGTCATCATCCCGGCGGCACTGATTCCGCCAAGATGGCTGTACGATGGAGAGAAGCTGAAGATCCACTCCTGACCGCCCCGATAAGTCTCGGCATCCCTCTCTTCGACGTCTACTTTCAGCTCTTCCTTGATGAAAAACGGGTGATTCTCCTGCACCCGGTTCAGATACTGTTCCAGGGTGATCGTCTCGGCGGCGGCAGAGAATACCATTGTAAGCATCAGAAGCACTACCGAATATTTCCGTTTTGATATCACGCGTTTCATTCTTTCATCTCCTCTCTCGCTCCTCACCGGAATTGTGTCCGGTTCCGATTATTTCTGCAAAGCATCGATGCCCAGACCGGAAGCCTGCAGGACCTGGCGGAACGGATCATAGAAGCTGTCATCCTGTTCTTCCAGGCCCTCCCATTGATAGGCTCGACTCAGGGCTTCCTTACCTTCCGCTGTTTCCATGATTTCAAGCAGGGCCCGGACGATCTTTTCCCGCATATCCGGGGGAACCGCGGGTGAGAACTGCACTCCATCGTTCGGGATATCCGAAGTAACCTGAAAGACCAGTACTTTATCCATCACATCCGGATACTCCTCTTCCAACCGGCTGCGGGCATCGACGTATGTGGAGCCGGCGTCAACATCTCCGGTATAGACCGCTTTAACTACCAGCTCATGACTACCGAGGTCCAAAATTTCCCTGAGTTCTTTATCGGGATTGATTCCCGCCGCGCGCATGGTCAGCATCGGGATGACCCATCCGCTTGTTGAAAGGAGATCGGGTCGGGCAAACGACTTCCCCCTGAGGTCCGTAATCCTCCGGATCCCGCTGTCTCTATGGGCGATAAACTGGGCGTTATATGTCGGGCTGCCGAACCGTACCGATACCAGGGCGGCCTCGACTACACCGCGGTCCGCTGCCAGAATATATGCGAAGGTTGCCAGTGACGAAATGTGAACCTTCGGGGGATCAGTGGATAAATCCCGAATAACACCGGCATAATCCGCGGCAACGTTCGTCTCGACGAAGATACCTGTCTTATCCTGAAGCATGGCGGCGACAGCTTCGGCGCCCCCTTCCACACGCTCCGGATCCCCGGAGGGGACGAAGGACCAGATGACCGGATTGCCTTCACTGCCCAAATCCGGCGTTCTGTCGCACGCGCCCAGAAGGATCAGCATAATAACGGAAATAATTACTCCCATCATCAGATTTCTTCTCATATATATTTCCTCCACAGAATCGATAGTATAACCATCAGCTTCGGCAGCTATATCCGGGAATTATGTGCCTGAAATCCTCATACACATTTTCATCTCTTTTTCCGTTTCAACAGTTTCAGCATGTCCTGCCTGACTATGTACAGACAGGGGACCAGTACCAGCGTCAGAGGCGTGGCAAACAGGATGCCGTATCCCAGTACCAGCGCCATCGGCGCCATCCACTCGTCGGTACCGCCCATCCCATAGGCGAGAGGCAGAAGACCGGATACCGTGGTCAGGGATGTAAGAATGATAGCCCGGAGACGGTCAGAAGCGCCTTCGGTAACAACGGTCAGGATATTTTCTTCGGGTCTCTCTTCTATCAGAGTGTTGAGATGACTTACCATAACCAGTGAGTCATTGACAACAACGCCGGACAGCCCGATTGTACCGATAAGCGCGAAGAAGCCCAGGGGTTCCCCATGCAGGGCAAGGGCGAAAATTACACCGATAAGGCCAAACGGAATGGCGACCACCACAAAGAGGGGCTGGGAGAAAGAATTGAACAGAAGGACAAGCAGGAAGTAGATACCCAGGAAGGCAATAAGAAATGTCGTGGACAGATTGATCACGGCATTCTCGCTCTCTTCCGCCTCACCGCCGACAATGATGTTCATTCCCGGCCAGTCTTCTTCAAGGACAAAGTGTTCGAATACCGCATTCCTTATCTCCAGGGGGGTGGTGATACTCTGGTCGATATCACCGGTAATTGCGATAGCCCGTTCTCCGTCCAGATGATGAAAAGCGTTCGGGCCGGGGCCTGATTCCAGCCATGCGACTTCGCGAAGCCTGATGAGACGTCCCTGACGGTTGGGAACCGCCAGGTCCCGAAGGTACCGCAGGTCTTTCCTGGCGGCATCGGCCAGCTGTACGCGAAACTCGACATCTTCGTCTCCGTCCCGGATATTTGTAACAACCTCGCCGTCATAGGCCGCTCTCACGTTCTGCGCCACATCAGCCACCGTAAGCCCCATCCGGGCCAGCTGCTCGTGGTTGATCTTGATTTCGATCTGATCCTTGCCGGGTTTATCATCGCGGTCGAGATCCTTGACGCCGTCGATTTCCCGCAGATACGCCACCAGCTGATCGGCAAGTTCCAGCCGCATTTCATCATCGGGCCCGACAACCCTCAGATCAATCGGCCGTCCTGTCGGCGGTCCCCCGCCGGATACCTCAAAAACTACTCTCTGCTCCCCTTCCAGCTTCTCTATCAGTGCCCGGAGTTCCTCCACAATCGCATGAGCCGTTCTCGTACGCTCATCGAAAGGGGTAAGTCCGATAAGAACAGTGGCATAGTTCTCCGCTCTCCCCTTGGTTTCCGAACGGCCGATCCGCGATACAAAAGTCTGAAGTTCCGTATCGGGGAGCTCCCTGATAATGTTCTCGATTTCGATAATACGCTTTTCCGTAGTCTCGAGACGGGTTCCGGAAGGAAGCTCGACATCTACCATAATGTAATCGGCAGCCTGGGTTGGAAATAGTATAAATTCCATAAAGCTGCCGGCATACCAGAGAGCTCCCGCAAAGACAAGAAGAAAAAACGCGATCAGAGGGTAACGCAGGCGCAGCAGGCGTGATTCAATTTTACCGAAGGCGTTCTTGAGCTTCTGAAACCACCGCCTCGCCGGAGGAGCACCGTGGGGCCGACCGGCAGCCTTCTCCAGCCCTCTCTGTATATGAGCCGGCAGGGCAAAGACGGACTCGAAGAGAGAAATTCCCAAAGCAAGAATTACTACAAGGGGAATCACATAGACGAATTTACCGATCATTCCGGTCATGAAAAACATAGGAGCAAAAACCAGACAGGTAGTCAGGACCGTTGTCACGACAGGGAGAAAGACTTCCGCCGTTCCTTCGACCGCAGCCTCGAGCGGCGGCGAGCCCCTTTCAAACCGCCGGTTGATATTTTCCGAGATAATGATACCGTCATCTACAATGATACCGATCATTAAAACCACCGATGTGAGGGAAAGTATGTCCAGAAAGGCGCCGAACATGGGAAGCAGAAAGAACACCCCCAGGATCGACACCGGAATTCCCATGGCTACCCAGAATGCCGTTCTCCGATGGAGGAAAACAGTCAGCACGAGCATGACCAGTATCAGTCCGATAGCCAGATTGGTGGTTACAACGTTGAAACGTTTCTGCACATAGACGGACAAATCCTGAGAGTACAAAGTCCTTACGTTTCCATATTTGAACCAGAATTCTCCTTCCTCCTCGTCCTCCTGTCCCAACAGGCGCTTCAGAACGGATTTGATGCCTTCCTCACCCTTTCCCGTACCAGCCGGGGTAAACATCTGCCTGGCTGACTCCTTTCGAACAAGGTTTTTGATAGCCCGGACCGTACGGATGATATCGGCATCTTCATCCTTGAATACAATAAAGGAAATCGCCTTGCGGCCCTCCAGATGAGAAATGACGGTTTCTTCCTCAAAATCATCACGGATTATAGCCAGGTCCCTGATCTTAATCAGCGGACCCTCAAAGGAGGATCGAACAATAACATCTCCGACCTCCATCGGATCGCGGAAATGAGCTAAAGTTACCACATTCTTTTCATCAGTGAATGACTCGAAGGTACCGGCAGTAGCCCGGATATTTCGTGCCTGTATAGCTCTGATAATCTCATATATCGGGATTTGATATCTGTCCATCGCCTCGGGCGATACTTCGACTTTGACCTCCCTGGCTCTGTACCCGTATTTCATCAGCATTTTAACTCCGGGTACATTTTTGAGTTTCTTTTCAAATTGCCTGGCGATTTCCCTCATTTCGTCATAGGGCAGGTCTCCGGCAATCCCGACCTCGATTACATTTATCCAGGACGTGTCGATGTCGATGATAAACGGGGATTCCGTAACTTCCGCGGGAAAATCGGTAACCCGGCCGACAGCTTCATGGACTTTGTTTTTTACTTTTTCCGGATCCTTGGCATCAGGGTCCAGAAAAACACTTATGGATGAGACATTCTCCATCGATGTCGAGGTGATACGGTCGATCCCGGTTACGCTCTTCAGCTCGTCCTCAATCTTGTTCGTAACGTTTAACTCGACATCTTCAGGAGACGCTCCGGGGTACATGGTCGAGATCTCGATTTGTCCGAAGTCCACATGAGGGTAGAGGTCTCTTTTCAGTGTCAGAAGCGAGTTGAGACCGATCAATATAATCATGAAAGTGATCAGGGTTGCCAGGATGTGCCTCTTGGCGAAAAAGGCGATGATTAATCTCATACCTGCTCCTCCTTATCCGTTCGGCCGTTCATGTTTGATTCCTTCAGATCAGAATCGTGGTGTCGAAATCCTGGATTACTTTTTACATACCAAAGGGTATTACTAGTAGTTAAGAAATGTTTATTATAGGGCAAGTATATGCTTAATGCAAGTTCAATTAAGGAAGCTGGTGTCCATTGTTAATGTCCATTCTTGTTCACAATTTCATCTGGATCCGCATGTCTTATATCGAAATTAAGCAGCTTTTTCCAAGAAACTCTTTTACATTATTTTCTTTCGATCTCTGATGAGCATCAGAGGCGGGAAGACATAGATTCTCTTCACCACTTTCTTTGAAACTTTTAAATAAGCAGCTATATGTTCCTCTATTTTCGTTCTACACTTTGCATTAAAAACAGCTATTTAATATATCTAAAATTTACAGATAAAATTAACAGATAAACCTACGTACTATTAGATATAGCGGAGAACATTGGGATGTAAAAAAAATGTCTGACTTATTTCATTTTTCGATATTCAGAAAGAAAGATTGGAAAACGAACAGTATCGTTTCATAACCCGGAGGAAGTCGACACGAAGCCGGCGACCGGAGGGCGAGCCTGCATCTGCTAAAAAAAGATCGTTCTACTCATGCGGGTCGATCAT
>Ga0272442_10004042_pt1 | contig 20204 bp, 23 predicted proteins | sample SSMForm2O_FD_200262 | JGI IMG/M metagenome (GOLD analysis project Ga0272442, IMG submission 200262) | Marine sediment archaeal communities from Little Sippewissett salt marsh, Falmouth, MA, United States - SSM-Form-2O | ecosystem: Environmental > Aquatic > Marine > Wetlands > Sediment ... | reverse complement strand
GAATCAGTGCCGCTGTCCGCTGCATCCTCACCGCTGTTGCTGCAGGCGGACAGAAGAAGATAAAACAAGATGTATATCCAGATTCTATGGTTCATGGTCTGTGCTCTGATCAGTTAGTGCATGAAGGTTAGCATATTCTTGGAGAAAAGAAGCAAATCGTGGCCACCCGTTCGACCGTGTTAATCTGCACTGAACAAGCAGCAACTCAGGCTCTGGATACAGTCACATTGTAAATTCCTTAAAAATTAAGTTTCCCGTAACGAAAAACTGTTTCCGTAACAGGGGGTTTCGTTTCCGTAACAGGATTTCGGCTCCCGTAACAGGGGTTTTGGTCTCCGTAACAGGGTTTTGCGTTTCCGTAACAGGATTTCGGCTCCCGTAACAGGGGTTTTCTTCTCCGTAACAGGCTTTTTCGTTTCCGTAACAGGATTTCGGCTCCCGTAACAGGCTTTTGCCTTCCCGTAACGTTACGGGAACGCTTTTCCGTGATCCGGGAAGCCATCTCCGTGATCCGGGAGGCCATCTCCGTGATCCGGGAGGCCACCTGCGTGATCCGGAAGGCCAAATCCATGATCCGGGAAGCCATCTCCGTGATCCGGGAGGCCATCTCCGTGATCCGGAAGCCTATTTCGTGATCCGGAAACGTTCATTTTTACAAATTTACAATGCAGCTGTAGAAATACGGTTGCAAACCGGCTGCAATCAGGTCTGCGCGCGTATCTCGTACAGAAATTCCTCGAGGGTCGCATATATGGGCAGTCCCTCCCTCTGCACCGTGCCGCGTTTCTGTATGAAGTGTGCATCAGGGAAAAAGGACTTTATAAGTTTTGCAAATTCCCAGAAATTACCGCGCAGTGAGTCACCCGCCTTTGTAAGAAGATCGTCATATGGAAGATGTTCCCCGTCAATGAAGTACCCCCTCAGTACCCTGGGCATCTTACTCGCATCCTGCCCTGCCACTATCACCATCACGTATATGGGCGCATCAGGTATTCCGTCATGAAAATACACGGCGTCTTTAACCGGGTTGAGCTTCTCTATACTTCCGGCCGCAATGAAATGTACGTCATCGATGTGGATGAGCATGGGCACATTGCCGTAGGCAACGGCTTCGAGCCCTTCCGGTTCCAGGCCCGTGACCGTTACTTCATTGAACTCGAACGCATCCATGCCGCCCCATATGACAACGGATATCTCCTTTGTATTCAGGCGCGGTTTCGACTCCGTGTACCGTGCAGAGCCGTCCGTGTACTCGGGCTTTGTGCTGTCTTCAAGCACGTCAATGGCCCCGGATGCGAACCTGCCATCGAACCTGGGCGACGGCACGTGCTTTACCACGTCATGCGTTATCCCTTCATCGATGATATCCTGAGCAGCGCAGGCATCCCTTATAGTGGGATCGTCGTCAGTTTCAGGAACTGATCCGGGAGGTTCGAATCCGGGCACAGGCTCCTGATCAATGTTGAATCTGCTCAGGTCCGAGAATTTCTCAGGCAATGCGAGCGAATCGAACCCGTCTTCCTTCTTCCGAGCCATATTCCGGGCTTCCTCGATCCTCCTGGTGTCCATTGCCTCCACGCCGCGAAGCGCCCTCTGCCTGTCCTTTTCATCCTCGGGATCCGGCTTCGCTGTAACAGCAGGATGTTGTCTTACGGGGGCCGGAACAGGTGCGACAAAGCCCATGCCCTTGCCGGCTTTGTCGGAATCATGAGCACGATCGGGATCAGTCCCTGCTTTCTCTGTTTTTTCCTGTTTCTTTTTCCGCTCTGCCTCGGCCCGCGTCATTACACCTGGTCTGGGTTTTCTTTCACCCGCGGCATCAGCATTTTCAAAAGCTATAAGACGATTCGGATCAACGTCCTTGTAAAATGATTCTATTGGTTCGTAGCCTAAAAAGCGCTTCTCAAAATCCGTTATCAGAAACACTGCGCCCACGGCCACGCCCGAGACAAATCCACCGACATGCGCCCAGTGATCCACGAAACCGAAATCGAACCAGAATCCGAATATCAACTCGGTAAGAAACCACAGTGGAAGCATTAAAAAAGCGGGCGCGTTGAAAGTACCCCACCTGGGACGCCACAGAAGTATGAAAAAGTACATGAACTTGATTTTCGCCCTTGCCTGTCTCATCAAAAAAGCACCCATGAGACCGGCTACTGCTCCGGATGAACCTATATGCGGTACAACACTGTCGGGATGCACCATGTGTGAAATGAATGTAGCCAGGATGCCGAATACCATGAACATGCCCGCGTAAATCGCCCTGCCCCACATATCCTCCAGGATTACGCCCGCAAGCCAGAGGAAGAGCATGTTGAATATCAGATGGAATATATCGCCATGAAGAAAAATATGAGCAACAAGGGTCTGGATCCCGGGATTTTTGGGTACATAAGCGTATCTTTCAAGAATCGTCCTTGTCACAAAGAAATCATACGACTGCCACATCGCATCCATCATTGTCTGGGCGTCGTCTCTTCTCTCCTGCGTGACCTCCTTGAGGCGAATGAGAAAAGCGAGCTTCCTCTCCCTGCTGCGGGTCATTTTCTCCTGCATTTTGCCCATTCTGCTCTTGATATTCTGAGGATTGTGTCCGAAGGCATTGGCAATCATCTCGGCCATGGCAGCTGAGTTATTTTTGCCCTTTTCAAACTCCGATTCCCTGATAAAGAGATCGACCTCATCCGGTGAACGATCAAACCATTCGACCCATTCACGGTTTGCCTCGTACATGTTCCTGAACAGGCTGCCCTGAAGGTTCAGGAATTCTTCAGAAAGTTCGACGTAGTCGTGTGTCGAATAAAAATTCATGAGTTCGGTCAGGCGGCGTATCTTTTCTTCCTGCTGTTCCTCGATTTTATTGCACGTTCCGAAGAAGATGACGGTACACAGAACGATAATACCCATGGTCACGTACGGAAGATTGTAGACCGTAAGCCTGTCGTGCGTGAACGGGATTATGAACATACAGCAATAATACTAGGAAATGTGTTCTTGTGTAACAAATATATGTGTCAGATTGAACACTTCTTCTGAATTAAATCCCCATATCCTGCTGACACATGAGCCATCCTCATACATGCTGTTGATAATTGAGCTCATCAGCCCTGTCTCTTCCTCATGCCCGAACCAGGGCCAGTCGGTTCCGAACATGACGTGTCCTGTTCCGTGGATTTCTACAAGTTCACGAAACTCATCCTGTTCAAGCGTATGTGTCGCATTTGATGTATCGAGGTACAGATTGGGCGCAGGTTTCAGATGGCGCACTATCTCTTTGAAATCAGCCGCAAGGCCTCCCATGTGCGCTCCCACGAAGTTGATTTCCGGAAATCTCTCAACAACCATCGCCAGTTTTCGCGGTGTTGTCACATGAGCATGATCGGCTCCGAAGTAAACGTCCGCCTTCGTGAATGTATCAAGAACCACTGCGGGTTTTTTAGCTCCCGACGCAGCCTTCTGTATCAGTTCAAACATCCGGGCGGTGCATTTTGAGCTCAGATCGAAGCGCTGGGAAAAACTCGAAAACTTGAACCCTGCTGCGCCGAGTTCAAGCACGCGCGTAATCTCAGTTTCCATGTCCTTCATTTCCGGATGAAGCGTTGCGCAGCTTTCAATCCTGCTGAACCCGGCCGCAGCAGCGAGGTGCCTGTCGTTTTCGCGTTTTACCCCACCGGGCATTGCCGTCGGCATCAGAATGCAGGCATCAATTCCGTTTCGCGCCGCTGATTCTTCAAGCACTTCAGGTCCGATCCTGTCCCGGGCCCCTTCAACGTCGAGCTTTATCTCCTCGATGAGACCGCTCTTTGCGGCGCAGTTTTCAATAATCCGGGGCAAAAAAAGATGACAGTGACAGTCAATCTTCATGCAGGCGGCTTCTCAGATATCAAGAGCCACACGGGCCTTGCGCACGACGTTGGGCAGAATGGTCTTTACAGCCCAGCCCGGTCGTCCGAGCAGGGACACATAGCGCCGTGCGAATCTGGCCGGATGATGGAACACGTAACCCAGATTATATTTGAGCCCCTCTGTCTGAACCATCTTGTCCAGCTCTTCACTGGTCCAGTCGGGAGTCTGGAATGTGGAGTAGAAAAAACCCAGGTTCTCAAACTTGAACCCCGGGTTCAGGTATCCCTTTTCATCGACCTGGCGGTACAGTTCAGTCCCCGGAAGCGGAGTGGCGACAAAGAAGTATGAAAACTGAACACCTATCTTTCTTGCCAGTTCAAACGTGGAAAGGATTTCTTCCCTGGTTTCCCCGGGAAAACCTACTATGAAATAGGCCACGCACCTTATTTTGTGCTTGTGAAAAACACGCGCCATTTCCACTGCATGATCCACATTGAGAGGTTTTTTAATTATGTCCCTTAAGACCCGCTGGCTTCCGGATTCAATTGCAAGCGCAACCTCGTAGCAGCCGCTTTCGGCCATCAGGGCTATTATCTCCTCGTCCATCGTCCACATGGCAACGCCGTTGGGCATGGTCCACGGCATTACGAGGTCCCTGTCGATCATGCCCCGCATGATTGTCATGGCCCGTTTTCTCTTGGCAGTGAAGTTGTCATCCTCGAACTGTATTTCATCAACACCGTACCTGTACTTGAGATCCGCTATCTCGCCCAGCACGTTTTCGGGAGATCGCACCCTGAATCTGTTTCCCCAGAAACGGGTGGATGAACAGAAAATACATTTCGAAGGACACCCGCGTGATGAAATGACGGGCACGTTGAATCTGTTGTCCGATACTATCGAATGAGAGACATCCACCTTTCTGTAAAGGTCGTTTCTCAATAGATCACGTGCTGGATACGGAAGGGTGTCCAAGTCCTCCACAACCGGCACCGGGAGATTGAGCCGCGGTTCTCCTTCGAGATTATGGGCGAATCCGTCCACCTGTGCCGGATCTCCACCGTCCCTGAGAGTTCTGAGGAGATTCTGCATGGCTGTCTCGCCCTCTCCAAGAGCGATAAAATCAAGATCCGGATTTTTGATCAGGTCAGAGGCAAGAAACGCAGGGTGAGTGCCTCCTGCAACGGTGACGATGTCCCGGTCGATCTCCTTTACTGCCCGGCAGATGCGGGGAACCCATGGCCAGTTGCAGGAAAACTGGCATGTTATTCCTACGACGTCGGGTCTGTACAAGGAAATTCTCTTCTTAATCTGACCGATATTCAGGCCGTATGAAATGAATCCCTCTTCCTTCTCCTCCTGGATTTGATCATACGCTTCGATAGCGGGATCCATTATAAAGACGTCGAATTCGTCACGAATCAGCGCAGCAATGTAGCTAACCCCCATGGGCGGCATCGCAGAGCGGATGGACTGCCTTACAACCCTCATCGGTGTGGACATCAGAAAAACGCGTCCGGTGCCTGCTGGAAATTTCGTTTTCATATCTTTTCCCTGACAGCTTCTACCACAAAATCCTTGCTGATGTTTACGAGAAACCGCATGCGGGCGTTTGCCAGCGCGCGCATACGGGCGTAAACACGCTCGAGCACCCGGGCCACGGAATCCGGAACGGTCTTCACTGTATCGTCTTCTTCCGGAATGCCCGTAAGCATCTGCCCCATACCCGTAAACGGATTAAGGGGTACGGCGGGCGGAAAAAGCTGCATGCTGTCCGCCCACACTCTTTTTACACTAAGATGCCGGCTTACGAGCTTTTTCGCAGAAGCTACTGAATATCTTCTGCGCCTTATCGCGCTCATACCGGTCTTTCTGCTGATTCCGGTTGTAAAAGCCGAAGCCAGTCCCACGGGATGCAGTGTATTCGGAAAATGCACGAAGGCATTTCCGGACGGTTTAAGCAGTCTGGCTATTTCTTCCAGCGCCAAATCAGCCTCCTCACGGGACAGGTGCATGAGCACGGAATGACACCAGATCAGGTCGAAACAGCTTCTCTGAAGCGGTATTGAGTCTGCTTCGGCCTGAACAGGGATCAAAGCGGAATCCTGCTCTGCTGCATTGTAAGTGGCCTGTTCAAGCATTTTCCTTGAAACATCCAGGGAAAAAACCCCGGCTCCGAGCTTTTGAGCGGGTACTGAAAACTTCCCCCAGCCGCATCCTATATCCAGTATGCGCATGCCGGGCTTGATGTCTACGTAATCCTTCGACCACTCAATGGTACCGAGTTCCTCAGGAGCAGCATTGCGCGTACAGGCGTTGAAGCCGTCGGTGGCGAGAGCGGGATCCCTGCCGGCCAGGTCTTCCCAGAGAGATCTTCGTCTACCTCTGTACTCGGCAGTCATAAGCACACCATATCACATCACAACATAATTATGTCATGCCCGGTTGAACCTGCTGAGTCAGATCATAGAAGGATTCCCGGAATCCCCGCCCTCTTTGAGACCGAGCACCTGATGGAGCTGAAGCTGAAGCCTTGCAGGCGGCCGGTACTTCATCATCCAATGTGCAAGTTCCATGGGATCGAGAATACCCCATGCAGGAGAAAGCAGTATGGCTTCCACGCTGTCCGCAAGGTAATGTCTCTGCATCATCATGAGTGCCCAGTCGAAATCTTCACGGTTTGCTACAACAAACTTGAGCTCGTCATTCGCTCTGAGCAACTCAAGATTATCCAGCAGGTTGCGATCACACATTGCCGATGAGGGACATTTTAGATCCATTACTATCTTCACCCTTGGAGGAACATTCTCGATGGAAAAAGCCCCGGATGTTTCCAGAAGAGTGGGATAGCCGGTTTCGGCCACTTTACTGAGCAGTTCAAGGCTGAGCTTCTGGGACAGCGGCTCACCGCCCGTCAGGGACACAACCACACCGAAGTTGCCCCTCGGTTTTGCATAATTCCTGATCCTTCTCTGTATCTCCTCCAGCTCCAAGTCCTCGCCGGCCAGTATCGAGCGCACTTCCGGAGTGTCGCACCAGGTGCATCTAAGTGGACACCCGGCAAGCCGTACGAAAACGCACGGCCTCCCGGCCCAGGTGCTTTCGCCCTGAATAGAAAAAAATATGTTGTGAACTTTCAGCTTATTATTCATTGTCTGCAAGTTTCCTTTTTTTCAAATGTCGAAGCAAGCGGGTCGCTGACACCGGCCTTGTCAAACCCCCTGGCCCTGAGCCTGCACGAGTCACAGATTCCGCATACGCGTCCGCCCGGCTGTGGATTGTAACAGCTCCACGTGAGCGAGAAATCCAGTCCGAGCTGTTTTCCGAGCCCTACAATGCCCCCCTTGTCCATGCCCTTCAGGGGAGCAACAATCCGCATGCCATCTCCGGCAGATGTCATCTTTGTAGCCAGAAGCGCCATTTTCTCAAAGGCCTGGATAAATTCCGGTCTTGTGTCCGGGTATCCTGAAGTATCGACTTCGTTTACCCCCGTCCATATCTCATGAGCCCCGAGCACTTCGGCCCACCCGAGCGCAATGGACAGGAAAATAGTATTCCTGGCCGGAACATAGGTGCTGGGTATTTCACCGCGATCCATGTCCCTGTTTACGGGCACAGGCGAATCGTCAAGCAGTGAGGAACCACCGATGCGGTTAAGGTCGATATTGAAAACCATGTGTCTCTCAGCGTTGAAGACACGGGCGAGCTTCTGCGCCGACTCAATCTCGGTCTCGTGCTTCTGGCCGTAGTTGAAAGTAATACAGCAGGTACTGCGGCCTTCCTTTGACGCTTTCGCGAGGCATACGGCCGAGTCAAGACCACCTGAAAGAAGTATTACAGCACGCCTCATACGGATCAGTCCTCGAGGAATGTCGGGAGTCTGGCGGCAGCGAATTCGTTTACGAGTTTTTCAATCTCGTTGACCGTGGTCAGCTTCATGGCCTCGGCAGTCAGCCTTTTTGCCGGTTCGATATCGATCTCGCGGACGGCCTCCTTGATACTGGGAACGGCCGAGGGCGCCACTGAAATCTCTCTCAGACCAAGGCCCAGCAGAATCAGAAGGTTAAGGGGCTCCTCTGCCATGGCCCCGCACATCGAAACCTTGATACCGGACTGGGCTCCTGCATCAACTACAGTGGAAATGGCAGTAAGAATGGCCGGGTGAAGAGGATGATACATGTAGGCAACGTGTTCGTTTCCCCGGTCGATAGCAAGGGAATACTGTATAAGATCGTTTGTTCCAATGGAAAAGAAATCGGCCTCTTCGGCAAGATGACTCGCCGTCATTACAGCTGAGGGGAGTTCAATCATCGAACCTACCGGTACGTTTTCTGCAAACGGGATGTGGTCCCTGCGCAGTTCGTTTATGGCTTCTCGAAGTATGGAGCAGGCCTGTCTGAACTCGCCTACGCCGCTGATCATGGGAAACATGATACGGATTTTTCCATGAACTCCGGCACGCAGCATTGCTTTGAGCTGCGTTTTGAAAATACGCGGCTCCTTGAGTCCCAGCCTGACGGCCCTGAGGCCGAGGGCCGGGTTCAGTTCCCTCGGCATTTCGAGCCTTGATGCGAATTTGTCTCCGCCGAGGTCGAAAGTGCGCAGTGTTACGCTCCCTGGTGCCACGGTTTCCACGACCGCCCTGTAAACGCCGTACTGCTCATCTTCGTCAGGAGGAACGGCACGATCGATAAATAGAAACTCCGTGCGGTACAACCCGATACCGGCTGCTCCGTGATCCATTGCCAGAGCAGCCTCGCCCGGAAGCTCGATGTTCCCCATAACGAGAACGTCAACATTATCCTTTGTTTTTGCCGGAAGATCCCGTTGATCAAGTCTTCGCTGCTCGCGCTCCTCATAAACACGCCGTTTTTCCTCGTACTCCGCCAGCTCATCAGCGTCCGGCCTCAGGATAACCTGCCCCCTCGTCCCGTCGACTATGAGAAGATCACCCTCCGCCACGCGCTGGGTTACAACCTCGAGTCCCACCACCGCGGGAATGCCCAGCGCCTTTGCCATTATTGCAGTATGAGATGTCCGGGTACCAACGTCCGTACAGAAGGCAACGGCCAGCTGGTTAAGCATGTGAACGGTATCCGCCGGTGAAAGTTCGTGTGAGATGATAATCGAAGGATCCCTGAATCTTTCGGAAAAGTCCGCCCTGAAACCCATTAGATTGCGCAAAAGCCGGTTGGTAACGAATACGACATCAGCACTGCGCTCCCTGAGGTATGCGTCGTCGATCCTTGAGAAAGACTCCTTTACTTTTCTGACCGTTCTCTTGACCGCCCACTCGGCGTTTATCCTGTCTTTTTTTATTGCACTCACCGCCTCTTCCGCCACCATGTCGTCCTTTAGAATGAGAAGATGGGCATCCAGGATCATGGCGTGATCGTCAATATCACTTGTCTGTATCTGATTCCTCAATGATTCGAGCTGTTCTATTGATGCATTTATGCCCTCGTGCAGCCGTTCAATTTCGGTACGTATCTGCGCAGGCTCAAGCTGGTAGCGGGGAACCTGGATTTCTTCGCGTTCAACGATCACGGCCGGACCGATTGCAATACCGGAGGAAGCCCCTATGCCGCGAAGACGAACCCTGCTCATGATATCTCTCCGAATCCTGAACTGATCAGATCACCCAGGGCTCCAAGAGCTTCTTCGGCGTCCGGCCCCTGCGTCCTTACCGTTATCGTAGACCCCTTTGAAGCAATCAACATCAGCATGCCCATGATGCTTTTCCCATCCACGGCTGTCTGATCCTTCTGAACCTCGACCTGTGCATCAAAGCGTCCCGCGGTCTGTACAAACAGAGTTGCGGCCCTGGCATGCAGCCCAAGCTCGTTAATAATTCTGAACTGTTTTTCCAGAACCGTCATTATGCCATCCACATGAAAGCTCCGACAGCTCCTGTAATAGAAAATATCAGGAGCGCCGGGCCCGTTATCCACTGTCTTCTGACAATCTCAGCCCCAACAAGTGCCAGAAGGCCCGTAACAACCGTCACGGCAATACCCGTATCCGCCGAAGCAGAGTAGCGGGCTGATGCCACCGGTAGGAGAATGCCGGCGGCAAAAGCCGCCAGCGCCCTGATCGGGCCTGCTCGCCGTGCACTGAGGCGTCTGGCCACCAGAGCCACGGCTTTTTCCCCCATTCTGTACCCGAGAAAAACCCCCCCGCTTCTCACAGGAATCTCATAATAACCATACACGGCGAAAAATACCAGTAATCCGAACCAGGGATTAAGCATGATTGCAGAAAGCGCCGCCAGGGCGGACGCCAGAGGAGCGACCGCCGCCCAGAAAAACGGATCGCCCAGTGAGCCCAGAATGCCCATGGCCGACCGCGTCATTGTCGCTATCCTGTTTTTCGGAACGCCGTCTGCTTCCATATTCAGTGATGCCCCGACGATTACACCTGCAAGGTAAGGATGTGTGTTAAAGGGCTCCTCGTGACAGGCGACGGATTTCATCAGTGACTCATCATCGCTGTAAAGCTCTCTGAGGCCCGGCATGATTGCATACATGAAGCCCTGGTTCTGCATGCCGACCTGATTCCACCTGGCCTGAATCATCATCGATCTTGCCGCCATGCATACGAGTGCTGATTTTGATATTCTGCTTTTCATATCAGCAAAACCCCCACAACCATACCTGCTGCAGCCCATAGAATGTGTCTCTTCGAGCCAAGGGCTCCGATAAGGGCTGCCGTGCCTGCAGCACACGGAAGCAGTACATTTATCCACTGCCCGGCCTGAAGGCTGTGCAGATCGAGAAGGTCTATCGAATGCGCCATTGCCTGCGCGAGCAATCCTCCGGCCGCAGTGTAAAAAGTTCCCTGACACCAGTGACTGAGCACTGAAAAGGCGAAAGTTCTGTCTAATTCACCCGAAGATGCTGCCTTTGCGAGATTCAGTCCACCCGCTCCACGCTGCAGAAAGTTCAGATCGAAATGTTTGACTGCAAGGGACATAATGGCGGCTGCCAGCAGGATGCCGGCCGTATACGAGGACAGGATGTACGTTTCTTCACTCCTGCTGAGCAGTATCATCCCGCACGCGGCTGCCGCCCCTCCAGCTGGCCAGTCGTGCCTGCCGGGAGCCGAACGAGCGCCCAGAAGCTGAAGGACAATGCCGATCCAGACACCGGTGACAATATTACCGGCTACCGCACCTCCGATTGTGCACAGTACCAGCGGATGTGACACTCCGGCCTGACCGAAGGCTCGTCTGTCCAGAAGAAAAAAGCCTCCTGCAAGAGAGACTATTGCAAACTCAAGCCAGAGATTCATATTACGTCCTCCGGCCTGGGTGGAATCAGTGCAGTATCGCCCGGAACCTTCCTGACTTCCACAATAATTCCCCTGCGCATGAATCGATAAAGCGCTTCCAGTTCAGGTACGGACAGATATATTCCATCCGCTATCGGCAGTCTGCCGGGCATTGAATGAACGTTGCCTATGTTGAGACTTCCGAAGCGGTATCCCGCCATGTATGCACGCACGGCGTCATAAACGTCCGCCATCAGCACAAGCGTGTTTCTGTCCCGATTTCGCCCCTGTGCCCATACTGGAAGGCCCAGAATCGGTATCACTTTGAAATCCACACCACCGGGAATTCCAAGAGTATACAGCTCCTTCAGCGCAGGATCTGAAGCAGCCCTGTCATCAGCCACCACCAGTTCACTCACACTGAGGTACGGAAGCCAGGCCTGAATTACCTGTCCGTGAAGCAGCCTGTTGTCTATTCTTGTCAGGATGTTCCTGTCGGACATCAACCCGTCTCTTCCTCCTTTTTAGGACGCAGAAGATCTCCGGCCACGGATATGTGACGCCTGCCGTATTCAGCAGCTTCCTGTGCCACCTCGGAAAGGTTTTTATCCTTATTACGCATGTTAAGCACCCTGATGAGGGCTGGCAGGTTAATGCCGGTAACTACTTCCACATGGCTGTCTTCCAGCAGGGTGCAGCCTATGTTTGTAGGGGTGCCCCCGAACATGTCTGTGAAGATGATGACGCCTTCGCCCGAGTTACTGCGTTTAACGGCTGATGTAAGATCATTGATTATCTTGCGTCCGCCGTCCTCCGGCATTATTCCGACAGCTTCAAGCTGCTCCTGGCTTCCAAGTATCATTTCTGCAGCATTGATAAACTCGGTGGCAAGCTTCCCATGAGCGCAAATGACAACGGCGATCATGATTCCTCCTTGAACTTTTTCTTTTTTGCGGCGACATCCGATAATGCATCACGATTAATATCCCGATGCATGACCTTAATCGTATGATCAGACCCCAGTCTTCTCGACAGCTCTTCCGCAATAGTAACAGACCTGTGTCTTCCACCGGTGCATCCCACGGCCAGAGTAAGATAGGCCCTTCCCTCGCGTCCGTAATGTGGGATCAGAAACTGCAGCAGTGATTCGATTCGTTTGAGAAATTCTACAGCGGCCGCTTCCCTGCTTACGTATTCCGACACTGCATCATCCCTGCCGTTCAGATTTCTGAGTTCGTCAACGAAATAGGGATTGGGAAGAAACCTGACGTCAAGAACAATGTCCGCGTCGGCGGGAACACCGTATTTGAATCCGAAAGAGACGATGCGCGTCTGCATCCTGGGTGACTCGGGTGCGGAAGGACCGAAACGATCGACCAGCTCGCGCCTTAATTCATGTACATGAAAATGCGTGGTGTCTATGATCATATCGGCTGAATCCCTCAGGGGGGACATCAGCAGTCTCTCTTCACGGACCCCGTCAGACACGGTCCTGTCCCTTGCCAGCGGGTGTGGCCGCCTGGTCTCGCTGAACCTCCGCAAAAGAGCTTCATCGCTGCAGTCAAGGAACAAAACACGTACATCATGTCCGGCGCTGCGCAGCGATTCAATACCGGGATTTACGTCATCGAGAAATCCTCTGGCCCGTACGTCTATGCCCACGGCCAGCTGTCTTAAGTCTTTTTTTTCCGAGGAAAGCTCGGCAAGACGTGGAAGAAACACCGGCGGCAGATTATCGACACAGAAATAACCGAGATCCTCAAGCGCGGCCAGAGCCTTGCTCTTGCCCGAACCGGACAGGCCGGTAACAATGATTATGCGCAGGGACCTCATTCGGTTTCCTTGCGGAGTTCTTCTATGTCCAGCATCTCGGCCGGCGGAAGGGATTCATCACGCTTAAGCTTCTCGTTTACTTTTTCGGCAAGCTTGACTGCCGGGTTGTGACCCTGCTTGTGGAGCAGCATGTTCCTGGCCGCTACCTCAACTATCGATGCCGTGTGTCTTCCGGGCGCAACAGGAAGAACCACCATGGGAATGGGCACCTTGAGTATTTCGTACGTCTGCCTCTCAAGCCCCAGACGATCGTATTCATTCTGATCATTCCATTCCTCAAGCCGTACAACAAGGTCGATCACCTTCCGCTGCCGGACCGCGGAAATCCCATACAGATCCTTTATGCTGATTATTCCAAGCCCTCTGATTTCCATGTGATGGCGGATCAGCTCGGCACCGCGTCCAATGACTGTTGCAGGAGGCCGCTTGTAAACTTCGACTACGTCGTCGCCTACAAGTCGATGTCCCTTCTGTACCAGATCAAGGGCGCACTCACTTTTTCCTATACCGCTTTTTCCCGTAATCAGTACGCCGACGCCTATAACGTCCATCAGAACACCGTGCACTGTCCGTGTGTCGGCCAGAAGGTTGTAGAGATACTCGTGTATTTCCTCGATAAAGACAGCCGTCGGTTTCGGGCTCTTCAGAACCGGGACTTCGGTTTTTGCTGCAATATCCACAAGCGTCTGCGGAGGTGTTCTGTCCGCAGTGACTACTATGCACGGGGGCATCGTCTTGACGAGATGCTCGACCGCCAGGGTGCTTGCATCCATTGAAAGCGATTCGAGGTAGGACACCTCGTTCTGTCCCCATATCTGTATATGACCGATTTCGATCATTTCCAGGTAACCGGTAAGGGCGAGACCGGGTCTTTCGATAGTGGGGTGCTCGATCAGTCTGTCCATACCTTTTTCCCCGGTCAGAACGAGCAGCTCAAGTCTTCCCCTGAGATCCCTTACGAGCCTCCGGATTGATAATCTGGGTAAGGTTTTCTCCATCCCCTCACGAATGCGCTTCGTCCGCTTCCTTCAAAGCAGCATAAGCCTCCTGTGATGACTGTGACGCCAGAAGCTTCTGTCTGAAACCGGGGTCACGGAAAAGCCGGGAAACACGGGCCAGTGCTTTCAGATGCTCTCCCGTGGAATTCTCAGGAGCAAGAAGAGCAATAAATATGTTTACGGGCTTTCCGTCGATCGATTCGAAATCGACTCCAGCGCCCGTCAGCCCGAGCGCAGCATATACCTTGTTGACTCCCGCCATTTTGCCATGCGGAATAGCTACTCCCTCTCCAATGCCTGTTGAAGCCAGACGCTCTCTTTCGATCAGCACCCTGGCAATGTCGTCGGATTCAACGGTTTCACATTTAAAAGAAAGTATTCTGGACAGCTCATCCAGTATTTCTATCTTTGTTTTTCCCTGCAGGTCAGTAGATACCAGTTCCGGATAAATGAACTCTGCTATCTTCATGCTGTCTGCTCCCTTGCGCATACACAGGGCTAGTTCATGTACAGAACTGTTTTTTCCGTCAAGACAAATCTTGGAATATTTGGAAAAATACCCTGAAAAGGCAGGTCAGAGTCCCTCTCCACTGGAATTCCTGCTGCTTTTTGCTCTGTCCTTTGTTCTGCGAATCTGTTTCTCTATTTTATCCATCACTTTATCAATACACGTGTACATATCCTCGCGTTCTTCTTTGCCCTTGAAAGTCAATCTCCCGGCGCTGATTGTTACGTCGGCTTCGTGAAGATACCGCTCCACGGACAGAACGACATGAGCATCAACGGGACCCTGCAGGTACTTCCTTACCTTGCGGACCTTGTCCTCAATGTGCTTCTTGAGTGCATCAGTTGATTCAAGATTGCGGAACGTAATCGAAACATTCATGATTCCTCCTTTATATCTGGCGCCGGAAGGGCCCGCAGGCTGCGGACCCGCCCGTTTCCGGCGCATACATTTTGGCTGTTACCTGATATCCCGTAATAAGTCCGGACGGACATCACTTAAAAAAACCTTTTTCTTTTCGATGAGGGCAGGATGCCGAGCATCTCCCGGTACTTGGCTACAGTGCGTCTGGCAATAACGATGCCTCTATCCTCGAGCTCCCTGACAATGGCCTGGTCGCTGAGAGGCTTTTTATTGTTTTCTTCGGAGATTATCTGCTTTATGTGATTTTTTACGCTCTGGGACGCAATGTCCTCGTTGGATGTACGCCTGATGCTTGAATTGAAAAAGTACTTGAGTTCGAAAAGTCCCTGCGGAGTGTGGACATACTTGTTGGTTGTAACCCTGCTGACCGTGGACTCATGCAGCTCCACCGCCTCTGCCACGTCCCTGAGTATCATGGGCTTGAGATAATCAATACCCCTGTCAAAAAAATCGCGCTGTTTTTCAACTATGCACTCGGTGACGCGGACTATGGTTCTCCGCCTCTGTTCGATGGACCGGATCAGCCACTGGGCGGAACGCATCTTGGACTGAACATACTCCTTGGCTCCGCTGTCCCCTGAGCGGATAGCTTTTCGGTAAAAGTTGCTGATCTTGAGCCTCGGCATGCCGTCGTCATTAGGTGTGACATAGTATTCATCGCCTATCCTGGTTACATACACGTCAGGAGTAATGTATCTGGGATCTTCGGTTATGAAGTTGCGCGCCGGCCTGGGCTCGAGACCGCTTATGATCTTGGCCGAGGTGTAGACCTGCTCGACGGGTATACCCAGATCCCGCGCGATTGCCTGGTAATTATGCTTTTCCAGGTTATGCATGTGACGATCCACTATTTTGCACGTCAAGTCGTCCAGACCGTACTGAGTACACTGTATGAGAAGACACTCCCTCAGGTCCCTTGCCGCAACTCCCACGGGATCGAGAACCTGAATATCCTTGAGCACCTCCTCGGCGTCCTCTAATTCTATACACGCTTCCTGGGCAAGATATTCCAGCGGGGGCTCTTTAAAGTAGCCGTCAGCATCAAGGTTGCCCAGGATGAGGGTGGCAAGTTTCTCCTCCGCCTCGGTAAAATTCGCCAGACGAATCTGCCACAGAAGGTGCTCGACAAGTGTTTCCGGTCTCGTAAGAGAGGCCTCGAATGAAGGGTACTCGGAATTTTCGGTAATGCCGCTTCTGGGCGCCGGCGCTTGGTTGGCATAATTCTCAAGATAACGCTCCCAGTCCACTTCCTTTGCACCCTCGACGGTCTCGGGTTCAGACGGCATGGACGAAGATTCAGCATCCCGGGATGAATCAGATCCCTGCCCCATCTCGGCCAGGACCGCCTCTATGTCTTTGACTCCCACTTTTTCTTCGTCGGACTTTTCCTCTTTACCGCCGGTCTCGTCACCGTCCTGCAGGTCTTCCAGAACCGGATTTTCGTTAAGTTCTTCCCTTATGAGCTCGGCAAGCTCCATTCTGGAAAGCTGCAGCAGCTTGATTGCCTGCTGAAGCTGGGGCGTCATAATCAGCTGCAGCTGCTGCTTGAGCTGCTGTCTGAGCTCTATGCCTACCATCGTGTGAACCCTGGCCGGAAAGTCTTTATACGGACTGTGAAATTTCTCAACATTCTATCTTCTTAATTATAGTAATCACTGTATGTGCATAACAAGTATAATGTTAACAAAAACCCGCCCGGAAGTTGATTACATTACTTTTGTTCAGTTAAAACTTGAAAAAAATAAAAATTTGTTTTTCATTCTGGCGCTTTGATAATCCGTTAGTGTTATTACTGATACACGTTCACCCGTGCAGGGTGTCACGTGGAGGAAAAATGGAGAACTCAAAAGGGTTTCCATGGATAAGTCTGCTGGTAGCAGAGGACGGGGCCGACATTGCGCTGTCGATTTTGATGGAAACCGGCGCACTGGGCATAGAGACGCGTGACGGTACGACCATGATCAAGGCTCCGTCAGGTTTCGTGCAGATGACGGCCTTTTACGAGAATGAAGATATACGGGAAAAAGCCGTTATGCAGACGGGCCTTCAGGTCGAAGCGGAACTGAGAAGCGGAAACCTGATCGACGAATCATGGCGCGACTCGTGGAAGGAGTATTTCCGACCGGTCAAAGCCGGCCGCAGTCTTTTGGTCTGCTGTCCATGGCACGAAATCGAAGCCGGAAACAGGCTCACTGCCGTTATCGATCCCCGTGATGCTTTCGGAACGGGCGGACATGCCTCCACGATTCTCGTCCTTGAGGCACTGGATGAAATATACACGGGCAACGGCCTTCCGAAAAACATCCTCGACGTCGGATGCGGCTCCGGCATCCTGTCAATCTGTGCACTGTTGCTGGGAGCTGAACACTGCACTGGAATAGACATTGATGAAGACGCCGTAAAAGCCGCTGTCGACAACGCCGTTCTGAACTCGGTGCAGGATCGTTTCGAGGCGCTCTGCTGTACGGCAAAATCCGTCAGCGGGGAATTCCCGCTGGTTCTTGCCAACCTGGAGTACAGGATATTCATACATAATGCGGCCCTGATCACGAAGAAGGTAAAACCCGGCGGAAAACTGATTCTGTCCGGCATGCTCGAGGGATTCGACAGGGACGCCGTGCGCCTGTTTCCGGGCTTTGTTTGCCTGAAAACAGAAAAAAAGGAAGGCTGGGTATCAATGATACTCGAAAAGGACAGGTCTCAATGAAGCGCATTATCACGGACAGAAATCTCGCTGAAAGCGGAACGATTACGCTCGGACCCGAGCAGACGAATTACATGAAAAACGTTCTGCGTCTCAGAAAGGGCAGCCGGATTCTTCTTCTGGACGCTACAGGCAGGCAGTTCAGTGCCGAGGTCCGCTGCTTTTCGCCCGGTGGCAGGGGCACGACGCTTGCCTACGGCGCTCCTTCAGACCCTTCAGGGGGCACGCTGCCTTCGGTTACCGTTCTCATGTGCCTGCTTAAAGCGAGAAAGATGGAACAGGCCATCAGACAGCTTGCAGAACTCGGAGTACACAGAATAGTGCCCGTCCTGGCTCAAAGAAGCGTACCCCGTATCCCTCCAGGAAAGACGCCGGATCGAATCGCAAGATGGAAAAAGATATGTGCCGAAGCGCTCAGGCAGAGCGGCAGGCGTGACATGCCCGGAATAGAGGCCCCGATCCCGCTGGACGATGCGGTGCTTCAATTCAAATCAGGCTCTGTCGATCTGGCGGCATGGGAGGGTGAAAAAGAACGCTCTGCAGCATCCCTGGTTTTCAGTCATGAAGCATTCAAGGATGCCACCATACTGATAGGTCCCGAAGGAGGACTTGAAGCGGACGAGGCCGTCACGGCCCGGAATGCGGGATACACGCTGGTATCCCTGGGCCCCAATATCCTTCGTTCGGAAACTGCGGCCGTGGCCCTGGCCTCACTGGTACTTCTGGGTCAGATATCAAACTGAAAACTCAGGCGTGCGAGCAGGGTCAGATATACCGGCACGTTCATGAAATCGGTCACCAGCCCGTGGTAGGCTACCTCGGCCCCGGCGCTCAGCCACCTGTAAATCATGTAGTCAGCCCCGAGGGCGAGCTTGAAACCCCATTCAATGCGGAACTCGCCCATTTCGTTGCGTTTGAAATACGGTCCCACGCCCAGAGTCATGAAAGGTACGACGCGGAATACGTCGAGGGCGTATTTGGCCCCGGCCAGCACATTGCCCACTATTATGGTGTCCTCACCCCACTTGAGTTCCTTTCCCTGCTCCTCGGCTTCGACTATTTCCTCATCCGACGGGGGATCCGGCGGCTCCATGAAACTGCAGAAAGACGAAATGAATACGCCCCATGTATCATCAATTCCGTAGCTGATGTGCAGTCCGGCCCCCCCTCCGAGCAGGTCATTTCTGTCTCTTTCGATGTGGGAATAACCTCCATCGATACCCAGCTGAAGCTGACGTTCGTATGCCAGGGCTCCGGCCGGATACAGGCACATGGCCAGGGGTATTATGATGAAGGCAGCAGCCCGTAACCTGAAAGGCGCCGGATTCGTCCCATCCTTAATCCATCTGCCGCAGTGTTTCATATGCATCTTCATACCATGTATGCGTCTTCATACCACGGCTTGAGCATTCGGAACAATGCTGCATAAAATTCGGCTAAATCAAACACGGGGCTTTACATATGCTCCTTACTCCGGAATAATTTCCATATTGTGAAACTGTCCATCATCATACCTTCATACAATGAGGCGCCCACTCTTATGGAGGTTGTGAGCCGGGTAAAGAACATAGAGATCAAGGACCTTTCGCAAAAGCCGATTGAAAAGGAAATCATAATTGTAGATGATGGTTCAGAGGACGGAAGCAGACGGGTGCTCAAGGACATCGTCCACAGATGGCCCGACGTAAGGACGGTTATCAAACCGCGAAACATGGGAAAGGGGGCGGCTGTCCGTGATGGTTTCGCCATTGCCACCGGCGACATCGTCATGATACAGGACGCGGATCTGGAGTACGATCCACGGGATTATCCGGCCCTGCTCGGGCCCATAATGCTGGACAGGGCTGACGTGGTATACGGCTCCAGGTTTCTGGGAGGCCCTCACAGGGTTCATCTCTTCTGGCATTCTGTCGCGAACAACCTGATCACGTATCTTTCAAACGTAACGACGAACATGATCTTCACCGATGTGGAAACCTGCTACAAGGTTTTCCGCAGGGAAGTTCTGGACGGTCTGAAACTCCATTCGAACCGCTTCGGTTTTGAATGCGAGATTACGGCCAAGATAAGCAGGGGCGGCTGGAGGGTTTACGAAGTGCCCGTATCATACTGGGGAAGATCATATGATGAAGGAAAGAAGATAGGAACAAAGGACGCCGTCGCCGCGGTCTGGCACATAGTCAATTACGGTATTCTGGACAGGCTGCGGGAGTCAGTCACGAAAAAGCGCTGAAGCATCGTTACCGCCTGTTCGAGCCGGACCTGAACCACATCACTGCAAGAGTTACAAGAGCAAGGCCGAAGAGAACGAACCCCGCCGTCCTGAGGACGAGCACGGGAACGGCCCTGGGAAACACGTAGATTATCTGATGACCCCATAATCCCGTAAATGCGCCGATGATGTTTCCCGTGGTCATGCATACGGCAGCGGACAGAAAAAGCACGGCAAACCGCCTGTGGGACAGTCCCCTTAATCGAGGCATCTGAAGGCTCTGTGCCAGGGCCAGACTTAGAAGGCCGATGAAAAAGGAGCTGTATGCCAGCCTCAGGATGGGCCCCTTAAGCGGGCCGATGAAAAGGGGTGACATGGGGCCCTGATCGGCACACAGGCCCCATACAAAGG
>Ga0272442_10004041_pt1 | contig 20208 bp, 13 predicted proteins | sample SSMForm2O_FD_200262 | JGI IMG/M metagenome (GOLD analysis project Ga0272442, IMG submission 200262) | Marine sediment archaeal communities from Little Sippewissett salt marsh, Falmouth, MA, United States - SSM-Form-2O | ecosystem: Environmental > Aquatic > Marine > Wetlands > Sediment ... | reverse complement strand
AGCTGATTTAGCCTTGTTTTTATTCAGAATTAGACAAAACCGGCCCTGTTGAGTGTTTGAAATCGAGATCGGCACTTCCTCATCAACAATTTTCCCCTTCGAAACACTAATTGCCTCTGCCTCTCATTCGGTGTCTGACACCGGATTATGGAAATAAAAAGCCGGCCAATATGGAGACGTCGGCCGGCTTTAAGACTAAGCATTGATTATGTATTTCAGTCTGCTTTCACCTCTATCTTTCTGGGCTTGAGCTTTTCCGCCTTTGGCAGCGTGAGCGTGAGCACGCCTGCATTGAGATCAGCTCTTATCTTTGACTGATCGATAGCGTCACCCACGGTGAATCTCCTCATGTACCCGCCCATCTGATACTCCATGTAAACGGGATTGAGCCTCTCACCAACCGGCTTTACCTCCCCGGTAAGAGTGAGAACGCGGTCTCTCAGATCAATATCAAGATTCTGAGGGTCTACTCCGGGCATATCAGCAACAAGCGTAATCGCCTCCTCTGTTTCCATTATGTTCACGTTCGGCTCAAAGAAGATTCCACTCCTCGTGGGCTCGCCCTCTGCCCTGTCTATTTCCTGTTTCTTTCTTACTTCGATTTCTTTTTTCTTTGTCATGGTATCACCTCCTGACGCCCTGATCAGGCAGACTTGACCTTTATCTGACGGGGCCTTACTTCCTCGGCCCGCGGCATCATGACTTCGAGAACGCCATTCGAATAAGCGGCCTGAATCTTGTCTGGGTTGATCGGCTCGGGCAGGTTTAGCGAGCGGCGGAAACTCCCGTGATCGATCTCCCGTCTGTGATAACTGGCCCCTTCCACCTGTGCGCCCTCGGCTCGCTCACCGCTTATGGTAAGAACCTCGGCGGTTGCCGAAATGTCCAAGCTGCCGGCATCCACTCCGGGGACTTCAGCCCTGACAACGTAAAATTCACCGTCATCGTAAAGGTTAAGTGCCGGATAAACCCTGGCGGTCCGGGCTTCACCGCCCCCGAACATACGGTCCATCTCTCTGTGGAGACGGAACAACTCATTCCATGGATCTCTCATTGTCCAGCTCCATCGTGACATGTCTAACCTCCTTTTTCTCTAAGTGGGTCAAGTACGACCCCTGTATTCTGAATCCTTACTTCGAAAATCATCGTAATCACCGGCAACTGCCGGTAAAGCTCTCAGCCTCAGGATTCTTCAGTGAAATCGGCGTCTATGACGTCCCCCGGGCCTCTGCTGCTTCCCGGCGTACCACAGTACTCCCCTCCTGCTGCAGGGCCGGCCTGGCAGGGCTGCTGAGGATCCGGCTGCTGCTGCCTGTACATCTCCTGTGCCAGATTGTGTGAGGCTGCCGTAATCTCGTCCATGGCCTTCTCGACCTGCTCTGCGCTTCCGGACTCAAGGGCCTGTTTAGCCCTTTCAAGGGTGTCTGACACCTCCCGGCCGTAGTTGAGGTCCAGCATCTCACCGTTTTCCCTGAGCATTGTCTCAACCTGGTGCACAAGGTGCTCCAGCTGGTTCCTCTTCTCTGCCTGCTGTCTCAGCATCCTGTCCTCTGCCTCATGCTCCCTGGCATCAGCCACCATCCTGTCGATCTCGCCCGAATCCAGTCCGCTCGCTCCGCTGATGGTAATTTTCTGTTCACTTCCGGTAGCCTTGTCCTTTGCAGACACATTAACGATGCCGTCCGCATCTATATCGAATGTGACCTCAATCTGCGGCGTGCCCCTCGGCGCCGGCGGTATTCCCTCGAGCCTGAACTGACCCAGAGTGCGGTTGCTCGCTGCCATCTCCCTTTCGCCCTGCAGCACGTGAACATCAACAGAAGTCTGCCCGTCCGCGGCCGTGGAAAACACCTCACTCTTCTTGGTTGGAATCGTGGTGTTTCTTTCTATCAGCCTTGTCATCACTCCGCCCAGGGTCTCAACACCCAGACTGAGCGGGGTCACGTCCAGAAGCAGCACGTCCTCCATTTCTCCGCCGAGCACGGCTCCCTGCACTGCGGCTCCCATTGCAACAACTTCGTCCGGATTCACGCTCTTCGAAGGCGTTCTAGTAAAAAATCTCTCCACTTCCTCCTGAACCTTCGGAATTCTCGTGCTTCCTCCTACGAGAACGACCGCGTTTATGTCCGAAATGCTTTTTCCCGAATCCTTCAGGGTCTGCTTCACCACAGACATGGCCCTCTCGATGAGGGTCACCATCATCGCGTCAAGCTTCGCCCGCGTAATTTTCACATTAAGATGCTTCGGACCCGATGCATCCGCTGTCAAAAAAGGCAGGTTTATGTCGGTTTCCATTGTGGAGCTGAGCTCTATCTTGGCCTTTTCAGCCGCGTCTCTCAGTCGCTGCATCACCATGGGATCCCGGCTGACGTCCATGCCCTCGCTCTTTTTGAATTCATCGACAAGCCAGTCGACGATGAGCCTGTCCACGTCGTCTCCTCCAAGCCTGGTATCTCCGCCCGTTGCGATAACCTCCACGACATTGTCGCCCACTTCCAGTATGGAAATGTCGAAAGTACCGCCGCCCAGGTCGAATACCGCGATTATCTCGTCCTTTTTCTTCTCAAGGCCGTAGGCAAGAGCAGCGGCCGTGGGCTCGTTGATAATGCGCTGCACGTTGAGCCCCGCGATCCTGCCGGCATCCTTCGTGGCCTGCCTCTGGGCGTCATTGAAATAGGCCGGGACCGTTATCACCGCGTCACTGACCTTTTCGCCCAGATAGTTCTCTGCAGCCCTCTTGAGCTTGGAAAGTATCCTGGCCGAGATCTGTTCGGGCGCATACGCACCGCCTCCCATCTTTACCTTCAAGTCACCGTCTTCTCCCTCAATCACTTCATAACCGACTTCCGTGGCGTCTTTGCCGGCTTCCTTGAACCTGCGACCCATGAACCGCTTGATTGAATAAACAGTATTGCCGGGATTCGTGATCGCCTGCCGGCGTGCAATCTGTCCGACCAGTTCTTCACCTTTTTCATTTACGGCGACGACACTGGGCGTGGTCCTTCCACCTTCATCGTTGGTGAGCACCCTCGGCTCGCCGTTTTCAACAACTGAAACAACTGAGTTGGTTGTTCCGAGGTCTATGCCTATTACCTTTGCCATCTTGAACCTCCTTTATCTCAATCCCGGCTTATGTCCCGGGTTCCCGTTCTATCGTGCCCCAAATGTATGCACGCCCGACAGGCGGTAAAGACCACACTCAATGGGATCCGCACCCAGAAGAGCGACACTGCCTGAAAAGCCGGAGTGTAACGACAGAAACAGCACGTGATGATTATGAATTTATCAGTGAAATAGCCTTTTTACTGTTAATTTCATATCAATTTGGCTATTTTATTACGTTTTTCGCACTATTTTGCCTGTTTTACTTTAATTTTATCAGTAAGAATTATTGTCCCGAAGTTTTTTCGTTACAGTAACGACTGTAACGAAAATAATACTTTACATGTGTTTTCTCTTTTAATATCATAAGCTTATGTCTAAATTAAAAATTACAAAAAAAGATTACAACCTGTTAAAAAAAGACCTTGAACACATCATCTCATCGGGACAGCGCAGCCTCGAAAACGCCGTAAAGGAAATCGCCGTCAGAACCCACTGGGAAGCGGGAAAACGCCTCGATTCAAGTGTTGGTAAAAAGACGGATGCAGCCGCGAGCAGCATCATCGCGGACCTGGAGCACGATCTGAACCTTCACAAATCCGTCCTGTACCGCTCGCTGCAGTTCTTCCGCACCTACCCCGGAGGGCTTCCCCGTACGCAGGAGTTCAACAGCCTTTCATGGAGCTCGCACATCGCACTTCTCCCGCTCTCGGATGAAAACGAAAGGCTCTTCTACATGAGCCGCGCGGCAGAGGGAAAATGGTCCAGCAGAAACCTGAGAGATGCAATCAGTGCAGATGAGTACGGAATAAAGAAAAAAGAGAAAAATGCAAAAGCACAGCTCAGGCGTCCGGAACCCGGCCTTTACACCTATGAGTGTGAACTCGAGAGAGTCGTGGACGGAGACACCATCATTGTGAGAATCGACCTTGGTTTCGACGTGATCAAGCGTGAGAGAATCAGGCTGAGGTCCGTGGATGCGCCCCCGCTCGAAACCCCACAGGGGGAAAAGGCGAAGAAGTTTGTCGAGAAAAAACTCAGGGGCATCGGCAATGTGGTACTCAGGACCCACTGGCATGACAGGTACGGCCGCTACGTGGCCGATGTGCTGTACGAAAGGAACAATGAGAAAAAGGAAGACGTGATCAAAAAAGGACGCTTTCTCAACCAGGAACTGCTGGACGCCGGCATGGCTGAATTCATGGCCTGACCGAAACATGTCCTGTACCTCATTGAAAACCGCTCTTTACCTGTTCTCCGACCGGTGGTAAAAATAATCACTTTTTAATTTACGGAGGAAACCAATGCGAGCCTCTCAGAGCAACGTTCATTTCTGGGCAGCAACAGATGTCGGCAAGGTAAGGGATCACAACGAAGACAACTACCTGATAGACAAGAACCTCAACCTCTTTATCGTGGCCGACGGCATGGGCGGTCACGCAGCCGGCGAAGTGGCTTCGGCCATTGCCGTCAACGAGGTAAGAGACGTTATCGCGGGCAACGAGGACCTCATAAAAAAATACGACGAGGGTGACCCCTCTGTCGCCAGGAAGGACATCCTCAACCTGCTCGAGCATGCAGTGCAGTCCGCTTGCCACTCCATCAATCTGAAGGCGACAGTGGACACGGCAAAGAGGGGCATGGGAACCACGCTTTCGGCCCTCATCGTCATAGGCGACAGGGGATTTATCGCTCACGTGGGAGACAGCCGCATCTACCTCCTGAGGCAGGATCAGGTGCTGCAGCTGACCGAGGATCATTCCCTCATCAACGAGCTCATAAAGCGCGGCAAGATGACAAAGGAACAGGCCGAGCATTCTCCTTACAAGAATGCGGTCACAAGGGCGGTCGGGGTCTACGAGAGCGTGGAGGTGGACACTCTCGATTTCGATGTCCTGCCCGGGGATCAGTTCCTTCTTGCCTCTGACGGGCTGACCTCCTACCTGAAGGACAAGGAAATATCGCCTCTGATGTCATCGAAAGAGGTGAAGGAAGTTCCCGAACTCTTCATCGGCCTTGCCAACGAACGCGGCGGAAAAGACAACATCACGAACATAGTCGTGAGAATGGCCGACGACGAGGGAAAAGCAGCGCAGCTTCGCAAGGAAATCAACCTCAAGACCGAAACTCTCCAGAAAATGCCCGTTTTCAGGTTCCTTAGCTTTCAGGAGCTGATGCACGTCATGAATATCACCGAGCTGAGGAAATTTGAAACCGGCGACTTTCTCATGAAAGAGGGAGAATCCGGTGATCAGCTCTTCATAATACTCGAAGGCTCTGCAAAGGTGGAAAAGGACGGTGCTGCAATCGCAGAACTGAAGCCCGGGGATCATGCAGGAGAAATGGCCCTGATCGATTCGGCGAAACGTTCGGCCAGCGTGTTTGCGGCCGAAAACACCAATGCCCTGCAGATCAGGCGCGCCGATTTCTTCAGAATAATCCGCAACGAGCCCGTGATGGCCACAAAGCTTCTGTGGAACTTCCTCCAGGTTCTTACCGACCGTCTCAGGGCGACAAGCGAAGAGCTGTCCGATGCAAGGGGCCATGAGGAAATCGAAGACCTCACCGAAGAGCTGTTCGCCATGGAAGACTCTCATGAATGCTGATCTGTTAAAATTATTAATAATCTGCACCCTGTTTCTCGGGCTTTCTTTCTGCACCACAAGGGAAAAGACTCCTGTTCCCCCTGACACAGACGGAGAAAAGGAGAACGCTGAAAAACCCCGGGTTCCGCCTTCCACTCGTGCGAAGACGGCCCCTGAACCTTCAGTCGCCGCAGAAGGCCGCATCCTGAAAGTAACGGGACAGGCCGGCGTAAGGCCCTCGAACAGCGCAAAGGGCCTGCCCGCTTCTGCAGGAAGAGATCTCTTGATCGGGACAGAAGTCCGAACTGCCGATGACGGAATGGCCCGTGTTCTTCTCGTCGAACTCGGCATCGCCAGCCTGAAGGAAAATACTTCGTTCTCAATCGGAGAATTCGGACGCTGCGCCGCGGTTATTCACCACGGATGGCTCGAACTTGAAGGACCCTCCAGCATCCGTTCCATGAAAACGCCATGCCTGCTTGCGACCCCTACGGTCTCGGTATGGGCGCCTGCATCACAGGCCCTGATTGCCACAGCGGAGAACGGCGCTTCCATGATTGGATGCATCAGAGGGAAAGTGTACGTTTCCGGCCGTGAATCCGTCATAACCCTTAAATCCGGTCAGGAGGTTGAGGCAGAGGCGGACGGAAGTACAGGAAAAATCCACGAAATGCCGGAAAAGATCGAAGAAGCCCGGCGACTGTGGGGCAAATGGGTCAACAGGTCTGATTCGTTATGGAACGAGCGCGAAGTCGCTGAGCGGGCATCAATTCTTGTCTCCAGGATCAGGAGCGACATCAGGAAGTTCAACTCAAGAATCGAAATCATACTGGATCTCAAACAGAGAAACAGGAAGAACATGGATTCTCTGAAAAATCTCCGGAAAGCTGAAAAGGTAAAGGAGCTTGCAGAAGAGCCTTCCATGCGCAGCAGGATCAGGCAGGAGCTTGCCGATAATTCAAAGATGATGCTGACCGAGCGGCAGCGGGCAATCGAGACATGGTACAGGGCTTACCTGACCCTTTCTGTCCTGAAGGAGTTCGTGAATAAAAGCGATTCAGAACGGATGAAAAAGTTCAGGTCCGAAGCAGTTGCACTTCGACGTACTCTGGCAGCGGCAAAGGAAACCGTTCCCGAAGTGATAAAGAGGAATCCCCGCAGGAGAACGAGGCCTGCAAAGGGTTCCCGAACCGCCGAGAATCCCATCCGCAGAAAAGTTCCCGGAAAGGACGGCAGACTTCACTGAACTTCCTGATATTACTGCTGGAGTGTTACCAGGGGAGCCTCGAACGCAATATTCTCGATGCAGAAGCTGTCGGCATCTTCAACTTCCTTGGAGATGTAGAAGTCGTCTATCGTGACCTCGACGAAGTTAGCGCTCAGGACCCCGCTCATGTAAGCCTCGGCATCAGGCCCTGCATCAAGCACGATCTCATCGATTTCCAGCCTGCCTTCGCATGCCATGTAGAAAACAATGCTGTTTTCGTTGGACAACTCCCCTTCTGAATCGTATTCGACATCGTCGAAATATCTCACACAGTGCCCGCAGGTGGCGTACTGGGTTTCGTTACCCGTAAGCTGAACTTCGACCGGTTCCAGCTCCACGCCCGTTGTCTCGGGATAGATTTCAATGCGCAAGATGCCGTCGCTCCGGGGTGAGCCGCCCTGCTCCGAATAATTCTCGTGGCCCCAGTACGAAACAAACCGCGGCAGGTCCTCGGTGTCGTTCCGGGGGTAGTGGAAAGCCTCCTGCTTCGTGATCTCCATGTCCCGTGGCACGCAGGCATCCGGCTGGCATGCAGTTGGCGGATCGTAGCCACCGCCGTCTCCCGCAGGCGTGTCACCGTCCATATCTGCGTCGGCGTCAGCGTCACCTCCCGTGGGCCAGTGCACGTCGCCGGCACCGTCAGCGGATGCATCCGTATCCGAACCGCCTGAACCGGTGCAGGCCGCAGTTGAAATGGACAGTGCAACAAACATCAGGATAAAAATCATCGATTCCAGGGTGTTCAAAGTGATCATCTCCTCTCAATCCGGATTCTGCACTTCCATCACGTCCCTTTCGGGATTGGGCCTGCCGCCCAGAAGCTCCCTCAGCACAGGGGGAATGCGCAGAGGTCGCTCGGAAGGATAGTCGTCCGGTTTCAGATAATCAACCGCCTGGGCGATTGCAGCCATTGCATGATAGTTATAGTCATTCCTGAGGCGCGCATGCCCCAGCGTGTACCTGTAGCCTCCCATCGCCTCTTCGGGCACGGGAAGGAAAAAGGTAGTCGCATAGCTTTCGTACTGCAGCTGCAGGCAGAAGCGCATACCGTGAACCACCACCTGTCTCCTTGTCTCGACGTTCCTGTTCACGCGACGTGCCAGATCGTACGCGGCCGCGGCTCCCTCAGTGTACTGGCAGGAGTTGATGGCCGGAAGCTCCCTGTGAACCTTGAACGATGCACCCGCGTAATCGGGATACTGGGCCCGGTTCAGGTACCAGAAGAACTCCTTGTCGATCCAGTCCTGCATCTCGAAAGCCAGGTTCGCATAGTGCGGATCCCGCGTGATAAGATGCAGATCATTCAGCGCCGTAACGAGCCAAGGAACGATTCCTATCAGATTAACCCTGTGCTCCTCGTCGTAAATGCCCCCGGGTGTTCTTTCGTGCAGAAGCTTCCGCCAGGCCTTCATGTAGAAAGGAAGCGCCCTGTCCACGGAATCCTTGTACTTTTTGTCCCCGTAATGCTTGAACATCCTCGCAAGTGCGAAAATGAACTCCCCGGGGGCAATGGTACTTTCCGCGCCGTAATACGGATGATCGGGTGGAACATCGTACTGCCAGTAATGACCGTTGGGATCCTGCAGGTAGATTATCTCGTCGGCAAGACATCTAGCCACCTGATCGTACTCTGAGATGTCGGCCACGTCCCCGAGCTTGAGAATGGAGAGTATTGTAACGGCATTTGTTCCGATCTTGGCATTGTAATACCTGGCCGGTGTGTCCCTGTGGCAGATCACGCACCTGCCGTCCTTTTCCCTGACGAACTTGAGCGTGAATGCAATACCCTTCCTGGCGCTTTCAACGTATTCGGGCCTGGGCTTTATCTTGTTGACCATCAGGAGCGTGTAGGGATTCAGTGCGTGGCGAACTATGTTCGCACCCGGAGTCCATCTTTTCCCTGGACGGTTTGTGGGAGTGTACTTGTAAGCGTACTGGCCGTCCTCCAACTGGTTGAACATCAGCCAGTCCGCCCCCAGTTCGAGCGAACGCACAAGAGACGTCCGGCTAACGTCCCAGATGCTTATGAGGGGAACTCCGCGGTAAAGCTCCACTATGTCGGTCTCGCCCTGCTTTTCCACCCAGTTGATCGTTCTGAAACGACCGAACCTGTAGGAAGTGTCCCGGTCCCATTTTGACTGAAACAGCACCTTTCTTTCCCGTCTTTTAAGTTTCTCGCTCTTGGGATCCCTGAGAAAATCGCGGATGCCGCTTTTGAGAAAGAACCTTTCAATGAACTTGATCTCGGAATTCATTTCCATATGCACGGCATAGGAAGGTTCGAGGTAATAGAAAACGTCGTTCTTGCGCGCGTAAAGACCCTCGAGACCAAGCTCCAGGTACCAGACAAGGTTCCCGGCTCCCTTGTCCGTCAGGGCGCAGATGTCGTAAAGAACGTCCACTTCTATTTCCATCGCAGCGACGGCGTCCTCGATCTTCGCAGGCAGCTGCACGGAATAAATGCTCGCCGTCCTTCTGCGGACATCCTCCCATTCCTCCCTTATGTCGGCCGCTGCCCTGTCCACGGCTTCAAGCAGTGTCTTCGCGCCCGCGATCTCCCTTGTAACCTTTCTGCCCTTCAGCAGTCTCTCCGAACGCCATCTCAGAGACACGATTACCCTTAAGGCATCCTCACCCACCGCTGCCCGGGAAGGGGTAAAATCGAATTCAACCGGTTCTCTGCCGGTTAGAAGCGATCGCACCCTGGACGTTATTCTCCTCTTTATGTCCACGGGAATCTCGAAAGGTTCTGCAACGCGGTAAAGCGCAAAACCAGAACCGAGAACCACGGGATGAAACCAGGCCAGGCTCACTGCGTCCCTCAGCCTGATGCTGACCATGCTCATTTTTTCCTCCACCCATGGCTCCACAGGCGGCACCGTACGGTCCACGAGAACGAAATCAATACCCTGTTTCAGCAATTTTGCAGCTACAGGCTCGTCATCATCTGCCTCGAAATCAGCGTAGCTCAGATGAACAATGCGATTTTTAAGATCGCTGAAATTTATCATGGGATCCTGTGCACCCAGGTACCCGATCTTTCCTTTTGTCAGCTTGATCGCACTGCTGATCTCATTCTTGAGCATCGGATCTTTACGATCGACAATGGGCCTCCTCGCCAACACGGCCTTGCTCGAAGGCATGGCATATGGCGACTCCTTGAACTCCTTCCCGGGTTCAGGCCCCTTGAAATCCGGGTCTGTCCCAGGTCTAGGCGGAGGCTCCCAGCTCTCCGGTATGGGCTTCTTGGGCGGCCTGGAAGTCCAGTAATAGCTCTTGCCGTTTCCGCATATCTCATCAGGATCGGTATCGAAATCCGCCGCAACCGGAAGCGAACCGGAATTGTCCCTGTAAAAAGCGTTCAGTTCCGACTCGGAGGGCATTTCCCTCCCAATTTTGGTTTCGGGATCGCCCGAATCCCCGATCCCTCCGCCGGGTCCTGCAATAAATCTTGAATAGACAAAATAGCCGGCCAGCAAAATACAGGCCGCCATAAAAATGATATTCCAGATATTACTGAAGAAGGAGGCCTTTTCTCGGCTCCGGGCTGTATTTTCCCCGCTTGTATGAACGCCCCTGTCTCTTCCTGTCTTTTTCTTCCCGCTGCCCTTCTTCCTGCTCATGAAACCTCCCTGTTTACCCTGGAATTCTATTCACCGCATGCGCGACGGTATGCATGCCTGATCTCTCTGTCTGCGAGTATTTCGTATGCCTCCTCAATCACGTAAAGCGCCTCTTCCACCATGGGCACTAGATTCTCAAGGTCAGGAGACAGATAATTTTCCACGGATATCTCTCTCTTCAGCCTGCGGTATGCCTGCCTGATTTCGTGTCCCGATGCATCCGGAGGAATACCCAGGATGCTGAAATAACTCCCGTTGCGTACGACTTCTATCTTTTCCTCGAGCTTCGCTTTTTCCATTATCACGTCCCGCTGTCTGGGGCTGCGGATCGGGGTGTAAGCGACCGGTTCAGCTCCTTCTTCACGGACGAGATATTTAAGATCGGGTGCTTTCTCCAGGCTTATGTGACCGAGAAAATAAAGTCCCAGAACCACGCAGGCCACTGTCTCGATATCCTGATCCGAATCTGCGGCAATATCATCGAGTGTGCTTTCTCCGCTGCAGAGATCGGCTATGTGCTGTTCCCCGGGGACAAGGCCGGTCTCTTCCATGTGACACAGCCCGCCGTCTTCCCTGCGCGGCCTGATGGACCTGCCTCCCAGGATGTCGAGCGAAAAAGCTCCTCCGCATTTCCTTCGTATTCCCTCCATGACGAGCGCCCCCGCCGGCAGATCAAACCTGATCCGTTCTGATTCCGGCGGAGTTGAAGGCATGAAAGCCCACTTTCCGTCTCCCCACAGAAAACTGCTGAAAAGAATCTCTTCGTAATGACTTCTAACAAGGGGAAAAAGTTCCCCCTGCCTGATTATGCCCTGTTCGAGCAGCAGTATTCCCGCACGCCTGCCGGATTCTTCGATCATGCGTCCGCTTTCGCGATACTGTGATTCAGTGAGCCTGCCTCTTGCCCTCAGGATTTCCAGCAGGCGATCTTCGGGCGCACTGGATTCCGCGGTCAGCGGCTGCCCCGAAGACATTACAACGCTTCTGGTTGTTTCTCCACTTACGATTTCGAGACATCCGGATATTCTCGACGCAGCGGCCAGGGACAGAAGCAGAGGAACCGGAATATCATCTATCGAACCTCCCGATTTTTCACCCTGTACAAAAATCTTCGTCATACCCGAATACGAAAGCACGCGGCCGGACTCCAGAGTGTCATGGGTAGCGGCCCGGACTTCCTGACCATTTGCCGCGTCCGCATCGTTTGATGATTCAACCTCTTCGTATTCCGGCACCTGAGCAAGTTCGCCGTCAGTAAGCATCGTAGGAGCAAGCTCCGGCATTTCCAGATTTTTGTCGCTTCTCAGACTGGTGTCGGCGCTCGTGTCGACTTCCCCGGGATATGTGCCAATTCCCGTTGCCTCAGGTGGTATTTCCTGCCCGACTTCCCTGGTCTGTATTTCGTGTACAGCCTCATCCCCGGTATCCTGTTCCTGAAAAAGATCGGATTCTGACCCCGCAGCGTCTTTTTCGAAAAGCGGGTTTGACGCATTGCCCTGCTCGATACCGCGCACCTCATCACCAAGGCCGAGCGATGCAAGTGATTCAAGCCCTTCCCTGACACTGTTCTCGTCCGGCGGAAGCTCGGTATTGAGACCTGAAAGCCTTGCCTCAACCGCCCTGATTTTCCTGGACAGTGACTCGGAAAGATTCAGCTGCCGGCTGATGAGCTTTTCGCCGGATTCATCCTCCAGAAAACATTCGCCGGATTCACCTCCCTGATCCTGTAATGCCTCCCGCTTCTTCCCGTCGTCGCCCCCGTCCGTTTTTGAAAACCGCTCAAGAACAGAAATGATTTCTTCAACGCTTCCATCCGCCGGGATAAATCCATCCGCACCCAGCTGGGCTATCGCATCAACCGCCCTCTGAATCCTGCTCTGCCGCGTACCCTTCAATACGACAGGGAGAACCGCGCCACCGGGCATTTTCCTGAGGGTTTCCACCATCTGCTCTGCTGATCTGCCCTTGAGCAGGATCAGTGCCAGCAACGGTTCGGACATGCTGAGCACATCGCGGATTTCATCTGCACTTTTGAAGAGCTTGACACCGTACCCGGCATCCGACAGAGCCCGGGCCGTTTCCGGCTCGTCGGGCGGCCAGAAAAGTACACTTCGCCTGCTGGTCAATCCGTGCCTTCCAGCTTGATATGGTCGGTCAGGTCCTGAATGTCCTTTTCTGCTGATTCAGACCCGCCGTCAGTGATTTTGTCGGCGTACTTCGGTTTCTCGCCCTCGCGTGCTTCAATCTGTTTAAAAAGGGACTGTGACTTCTCGATGAGTTCCTTCCCTTCCCTGTTCTTTCCCTTCTCAAGCAGCCATGTGCCATAGGCCTTCAGTGTCCTGGCTGTTTCCGATGTGTTCCCTATCTTCTCAAAAACATTTATCGCCTTCTCGAAAAGATCACGGGCGTCGCCCGAAGTTTCCTTTTCCTGGTCGAATATGGTTGAAGCAGCCAGCTCCGCAAGCTGTCTGAGGGCCTGCCCCTCGTATTCCGGAATATTAAGCAGCCTTGAAAGATCCAGGGATTTCTCTATGTATTCCTCTGCCGCTGCCGTATCTCCCCTGCGTTTTGCCAGCGTACCCAGATTTCGATAGAGATCCGCAAGCAGCATCTTGTCGTCCAGCTCTCCCGCAAGCTCTTCGCTCGCCTTCAGGTGTCTTGCCGCCTGCTCCAGGGCGCCCTCTTCCATGTAGGTCTGTCCGAGGTTGTTCCTGACAACGGCCAGCATCCTCGTGTCGCCCACCTCTTCGATAATGTGCAGGGCGCCCTCCCATGTCTCTATTGCCTCTCCGGCCAGCCCTCGATGATAATAGACAATGGCAAGCGCATTCAGGGATATCGCTATTCCTCCACGATCGTCTATCTTGCGCCTGATATTAAGGGCCTCCTCGTAATACCTGCTGGCCTCCCTGTACGATGCCCTTGCCGTCTCGATATGACCCAGATTGACCAGCGATACCGCAATGCTCCTCTGATCACCCAGCTTGCGCCTGAGATCGAGCGACTCTGTAACCTGTCGGAAGGCCCTGTCCAGGTGTCCCTGCCTGCGGGCCAGGTCGCCGAGATCGTCAAGAGATGCGGCAACCCCTCTTATGTCATTAGCCGCTTTGAACAGTGACTTGCCTCTCTCCAGAAAAGCTCTTGCTGCCGGAAAATCTCCTTTTGCCCTGTAGATGCGCCCGATCTTGTTGAGAGCGGCACCCGCCTTGCCCCTGTTGACCAGCACGAATGCCTCGTAAAGCATCTCCGAAAGTCTTTCCAGTGCCTCATCGTAATTCCCCGTCAGCTCGAAAACCGAACCCAGATCATGCAGGGCCTGAATCCTCTTTTCTCGATCCTCTTCGCCGAAACACGAAAGTCCTTTTTCAAAAAGTCTGATTGCCTTCTGGTTAAGAAATTTGCTCTGGGCATGCCTGGCCGCCTGCAGGTAACACTCCCCCGCCCTGCTCCTGTCACCGCTCCTTTCCCAGTGATCTGCGATTATTTCAGAGAAAACATCCAACTGATCACCGCTTGCATGCGTGATCCACTGCGCCGCAACCCGGTGATATCTGGACCTTCTATCGGGCTCGATTTCTTCGCAGATCTGATCTCTCAGGCCTGCACGCGTGAATGCATACTGGATTCTTCCCGGAATATCCTGGTCCGCAAGCGAAACGATGAAGCCTCTTTCCCTGAGACTGTCCAGGGTGGATTCCACGTTGAGCACCTCAGAATCGTCCGGCCAGATATGCGCGGGCCGGATTTTCTCCGGAACATCACTGTCAGAACGACCGAGGGCGATTACGGCTTCGTCCCAGAATATCTCGCCCGTGACCGCCGCACGCTCCAGCACCATTCTCTCCCTCGGTTCGAGCTTCTGCCGCCTTGCCTTGAGGGCGTCCTCGAGTGTGACGGGAAGATCGCTTGCTTCGAGCCGTTCCAGATTCACCGCCCAGGGATCCTGCGAAGTGTCCACGACACCGGACTCGACGAGCAGCCTGGCAAGCTCCCTGATGGAAGCCGGGTTCCCGGCGGCCCGCTCCACTGTCGCAGTAACGAGCTCTTCGGGCGGACGATGCAGACCCGGGAGGTTTCTCAGGAAAAGCTCCCCCATGGTTTCATCGTCAAGCGGTTCCATCTGTATTACGAAGGGCTCGAGTTCCCCGAGCGAATCCAGTATCGAGGAAGCGCCCGAGATGAGCACGAGCAGCGGAACACCACTGAGATCAGCCACGACACGGTTGAACAGAAAGAGCTGTTCCGGGCCCGTACGATGGAAATCATCAAGCGCCCACACCAAGGGTCCGTTCTTTGCATCGGCCTTGAAAAAGTGCGTCAGCGCAAAGTGATACCTGGACTGAAGCTGTTCCGGATGATCCTCCAGGGTTTTCAGCACGGGGCTCTGCGGAAATGCCACCTGTGCCATATGTCCCGCGATATGGGCCACTTCGGTCACTACGGCCGCTGATTCACTGCCCAGAAGCTTTGCAACCTCCCCGGTGACTGCCAGGCGTTTTGCAACCGGCTCATCTCTTGACTCTGTGTCGAGCCGCTGTTTCAGGAGTACGCTGAAAGGAGCATGTGAATCCCTTTCCACCTCGAGACAGGGCACTGAGAATATGCGCTTTGCCGGAACCTTGCCCGCGATTCTGCCCAGGAATGATTCAAGCAGGTGGGATTTTCCGAATCCCTGGGGGCCCGTGATAAGAACTGTAACGACAGTTCTTTCGGAGAGGCACTGCTCCAGTGCATCCTGCATGATTTTCAGTTCCCTGCGTCTTCCCAGGAGTATGTCTTCAGGAAGCGGTGTCCCGGAATCCATGGGCAGAATGCTGGACCTGAGGGGCGCTCCACAGACGGTGCACACAGTCTCTCCAGCCGGATTAGCCGTGCCGCAGGCCTTGCACGGAGGCCCCATGGCGCTGTCCCGGCCTGCCTTCAGCCTGCACGAGTCGCACAGATCATGGCCGGTGTTGACCGGTCTGCCACACTCTCTGCACTTATGTCCTTTAAGCCTGGTGTTGCAGCCGGCACACCTCCCGGCACTTGACGGGTTTGCCTGCCCGCAAACGGGACAGAGTAATTCGCTTTTTCCTGCCATCAGTCACCCCCGATTCTTCACGGGTTGTTTCAACAATTACTGTTCCCCGTAATTCTCACATTACGGATGGCTTCCGGTCAACGAAAGCCGCTATTAAAAGCATTTTTGTGCAGGTTCAGGAAATATTCCACTCTCTGGCGCAATCCGGACACACCTCCGCACCCGGCTTGCCGCAGAACCTGCATTTGACATCAGCAGCTGCAGATTTCGCACCGGACTTTTCTGATGGCTTTCCCGCAGGTATTGACGATTTTCTGTCCTTTTCAGGAGGAGGAACACTTGTACCCGGTACGCTTGCCCCGGGAACGCTTGCTCCCGGCACGCTCGCACCCGGCGTACTTAAGCCCCTGCCTGACTGTAACGAATGGGGAACCTGTGAAATACCCGTCCCCATCTTTGCCTTGCGCTGTGTCACCCAGAAATACCTGTCCGCTATCTGCATTACAATCGGCCTGACCAGGGCAAAATAAATTATCGTGAATACTATGAGACCTCCAACCGCACCGCCGGTGTAAGGAACGTGTCCCTTGTAAAAGCCGCTCATCTGCAGAAATATCCAGTAACCCGCGGGCACTGCTGCAACCAGTGTAATAAGTCTTGCAATCCATTTAGCCACGACAGCCTCCGATAAAATCATGCAACACGACAGACACTATAATTAACAGAATTCATCTGTTGATCTCAAGTCCTACTTCGTTCAACATACTCGGCGTAATAACGGCGGCATGCCGGGAAGGACAGCAAAAATGACAGTTGCGGTTACGGGTGCAGCAGGACATGTGGGAGGCAACCTGGTACGCGCTCTCCTGAAGGACGGAAGAAAGGTGCGCGTTCTAATCAGGGAAGACAGCAGGGCCATCGAAGGGCTGGACGTGGAAGTTCACAAGGGAAATATTTTTGATCCACAATCCCTTGCTTCCCTGTTCGACGGCTGTGAAAGCGTTTTTCACCTGGCGGCCATGATCTCCATAACGGGGGATCGTGACGGAAGGGTACATAAAACAAACGTCGAAGGCGTAAACAATGTGGTGAATGCCTGCCTTGAAAGCGGGGTTAAAAGGCTGGTTCATTTCAGTTCCATACATGCCATGAGCCCGGATCCGGAAGAAGAACCCATTTGCGAACAGCGTGACCTGACCGGAGAAAACGCCCTGATAGCCTATGACAGAAGCAAGGCCATGGGCGAAAGGGAAATACAGGCGGGTGTGAAAAAAGGCCTCGATGCGGTTACAGTGAATCCAACAGCCGTGATAGGCCCGAATGATTTCAAGCCATCGAGGGTGGGCGAGGTAATCATCATGCTGTGCAACAGGACCATGCCCGCGCTCGTTGACGGCGGGTTCAACTGGGTCGATGTCAGGGACGTGGTACAGGGGGCGCTTTGCGCCGAGAAAAAGGGGAAAACGGGTGAGCGCTATCTCCTGTCAGGGACATGGGCTCACATCAGGGATTTTGCTTCCATCGTCGAGGAAATATCGGGAATCCGTAAACCCGTCATGTGCACGCCAATGTGGCTCGCCCATATCGGGGCTCCCTTTGTGGGCGCATACTGTAAACTTGCGGGCAAACGCCCCCTTTACACGCACGAATCCCTCAAAACACTGTGCCATCACCGCCATATCACCAACGAAAAGGCCCGCAATGAACTCGGCTACAACCCGAGACCCCTGAAAGAGACCATCAGCGACACCATCGACTGGTTCAGGGAACACGACATGATAAAGAATTGAATTCATGTTCCGGAATGTCCCGACAACCTGATTTCACAGAAAAAACAGGTAATTTCCAATAGAGCGAAAAGCCACTACGGGCTATAATCCCTTTTAGAGTTTCATGATTCATTCATGCAGGCGGAGGGGAGCATGAACAGTACAATACGGGCCATTGTTATGTTTTATTTTGTTCCGTTTGCTTTGACAGCCTGTTCGGTCGACAGCACGCAAAAGAACAGTGATGCAGGAACAAACCCGGCCGCAAATGACGGGGACGGTGGGGATGCCGACATAGATACTGACACTGATTCAGACGCGGGTGTGGATTATATTTACGAATGGCACACTTTCATGGGTTCCGCTGACATGGACAGGGCGTATTCCATCGCGATTGACAGCAGCAACAATATTTATGTCGCCGGGTATTGTGCAAAAACATGGAACGGGCCTTCTGGCCAGAGCCCTATCAATACTCATTCGGGCGGCTGGGATCTGGCCGTCATAAAGCTGGACATGAACGGCGATTACGTGTGGCACACGTTCATGGGTTCCGCTAACGAGGATATCGGCACCGGCATTGCGATTGACAGCGGAAACAATGTTTATGTCGCCGGATCCAGCCATTCAACATGGAACGGACCTTCTGGTCAGATCCCTCTCAATCCTCATTCCGGTGATTGTGATTTCACTATTATCAAGCTGGACAGGAGCGGCGGTTACGTGTGGCACACGTTCATGGGTTCTGATTACGATGATTTCGGTTCCGGCATTGCAATTGACAGTGGAGACAATATTTATGTCTCCGGAACCAGCGAGAATTTCTGGAACGGGCCTTCTGACGCGGGCCCTCTCAATGCTTATTCCGGCGGTTATGACTTCATAATAATCAAGCTCGATCTGAGCGGCGATTACGTGTGGCACACTTTCCTGGGTTCCGATTATTGCGATTCCGGCTCCGGCGTTGCAGTTGACAGCAGAGACAATATCTATGTGACTGGATCCAGCGAATCTTGCTGGGAAGGGCCTTCGGGTCAGAGCGGGCTTTATGATTATTTCGGCGGCTATAATGGCTCCTATGATCTGACGATAATCAAACTGGACAGCAGCGGCAATTACGTGTGGCATACGCTCATGGGTTCTGCTTATTCGGATGACGGGTACAATATCGCAATTGACGGAAAAGATAATGTTTACATAGGCGGATCCAGCACGGACACCTGGAAGGGACCCTCAGGTCAGAGTCCGCTTAATCCTCATTCCGGCCGCTATTATACTTTAGTTGATGTTACAATAATCAAACTGGATAAGAGCGGCGGTTACGAGTGGCACACTTTCATGGAGTCAGGTTCAGGCGCCCTTGGCGTCGCAATTGACAGCATCGACAATATTTATGTAACTGGATCTTACACCGGGACATGGAACGGGCCTTCTGGTCAACCCCCGCTCAATGCTCATTCCGGCGCGCTTGATTTAGCCGTTATCAAGCTGGATATGAGCGGCGATTACGTGTGGCACACTTTCATGAGTTCCACTTTCGGCGGCGGCATCGCAATTGACGCGAGCGACAACATTTTCGTCACTGGATCCAGCTATAGGACCTGGAATGGACCTGCGGGCCGGCCCCCGCTCAATGACTATTCCGGTGATGATGATATCCTGATATTGAAAATGGAACATCAGGGAGAACCCTGAAAAAACTTCAGGCACGGTGAATGTCATATTATTTAAAACAAGAAGCGGATTGGCGTGATTCTGCATTACGCCTGCCGGTAAAACAGTTATAATAAACAGCATGAAAATCAGAGCACTTAGCAGAATCACAGTGGTGCTGTACTTCTGCCTGCTTACGGCCCCTGCATTGCTGGCTGGATGCAGTAATTCAGTTGATTCTTCGGCAGAGAAAAATGATGCAGGAACCGGCCTTGATGCAGCAATCGCGGACGAAGATACAGGTCCTGACGCCGGTGACGGTGACAACGGCGCGGACGGCTCTGTTGATGGTTCTGCGGACACCGGGTGCAGGTGGAGAAAAATCTACGAAGGGGCAGGATATTTTCATGGAATATGGGGCGCTTCAACAAGCGACCTGTTCGTGACAGGGGGAAGTGAATCAGAATCAGACAGTATCGGGATCATCTTACACTATGACGGTGTTTCATGGTCCGGGATGAACATTCCTGAAGACATTCCCGGTCTCGTTAGTATATGGGGCAGCAGTGATACAGACGTATTCGCGGTCGGCAATAAAAGCGGTTTGATCTTGCATTTTAATGGAGATGAATGGGAAAAAATGCACGAATATGGGGATATGCCTATGATGGACATATGGGGAAGCACTGGGTCTGATGTTTTTGCAGTGGGTTATAAGACAGGTGGTGGCGTAAACACAAATAGAATTCTTCATTATGACGGAACCAAATGGTCCTTTATGCCTCCAGATTTTAGTGGAGGTATGTACGGTGTATGGGGAAGCTCCGGCAATGATGTGTATTTTGTAGGGGGGAAACAGATATCTACTGCAATTATTCTTCACTACGACGGTCATGAGTTGTCTGAGATGAAAACAGACATACAATTTAAAGTATTCATGGATATAATTGGTTTCTCATTTTCTGAGATATTCGCAGTAGGTGTTATTGAAATCACAGGGCCCGACCCCAACTATTACAACTCAGGCATCATTCAATATGACGGAGATTCATTTGTGATGATCAAAGACGGAATAAAGGAGATGTTAAACTGCATCGGCGGAAGCTCAGGCCTGGATATTTACGTGTCCGGAATAGAATTCAACGAAACAGATGGAACGACGCCTGAACGGAGTGTGATTTATCAC
>Ga0272442_10004039_pt1 | contig 20216 bp, 13 predicted proteins | sample SSMForm2O_FD_200262 | JGI IMG/M metagenome (GOLD analysis project Ga0272442, IMG submission 200262) | Marine sediment archaeal communities from Little Sippewissett salt marsh, Falmouth, MA, United States - SSM-Form-2O | ecosystem: Environmental > Aquatic > Marine > Wetlands > Sediment ... | reverse complement strand
CACCCTGGCTTCGCTGGGAGGACGAGGAAGCCGAAGGCGAGGCCGAGTAACCGCCCCGCTTGCGCCCCAACTCGCCCCCCGCTATAATCCCGCCTAAGGCTTATGGGAATCCCACTTAGGTGATAAACGGGTGATAAATCGCCTCACCACCATCATTCTGCTTCTCGCAGCAGCCGCGCCGTCTCACGGCGCCGCGGAGCCCGAGCCCGTCACCATCATCAACGACACCATCTCCGGCGGCGAATCCTCCACCGAGCTCGAACGCCGCGCCAACTACGAACTCCAGGCGCTCTTCCGCCGCAAGTACCCTCACATCGACATCCAGGCGTGGTCGCCCCTCGCCCTTCCGCCGGGCATGGCCTTCTCCGGCGCACAGATGGCGATGGCGATGGTCGGCGATGCCGCACCCGACATCTTCTGGGGCACCTCGGACACCTTGCAGAACTACGCCCGCAACGGCTTCCTCTACCCGCTCGACGAGTATGTCGAGACTTGGGAGCGCCGCGCCGTCTTCGAGGGCCCCTTGGGGCAACTCTACCGCTGCGAAGGCCCCGACGCCCAGCGCCACATCTACGCCCTACCCATGCAGATAGGCACAACCGCCCTCTTCTACAACAGGCGCCTCCTCAAGGAAGCCGGCTACGACCCCTACACCCCACCCGCCGACTGGGACGCCTGGTGGGACATGTGCGTCGACCTCACGGACAAGGAGCCGGACGCCAAGGGCCGCCCGCGGCGCGTCGGCCTCTCCGTCGGCCAGTACAGCCGCTACGGCTTCTCGCTCGTCCACTTCATCCCGCTGACGGGCGGCGACTGGATCTTCCGCGACCCCGACAGCGGCAAGTGGGTCGCCGATGTCGACACACCCCAAGCGGTGCGGGCATTCCGCTTCCTCTACAAGCTCGCCCACGGCGAATTCACCAAGGGCGGGCAGGTGTACGAGGGCGTCATCGACATCGACTTCACATCCGGGCGGACCAAGATCCTCCACGAGGACATCGAGTGGGCCCGCACGGGCCGCATAGGCATGCGCACCTGGTCGTTCTATTCCACGTCCAACTCCAAGTGCTTCATGGACCCGGAGGAGTGGGGCGTCGCGGGCATCCCGGCCGCTCCCGACGGCCGCCGCGCAAACCGCCTCGTCGACAGCTTCTTCTGCATGCGCTCAACCGTCGCCGACCCCGCCGTCCGCGACGCCTGCTGGCTCTTCATCTCCTTCATGTGCAGCACCGAGGCCGACGAGTTCCGCACGCGCTTCTACGTCGAAAACGGCGCCGCCAAGTACGTCAATCCCGCCCTCCTGCGTCAATTCGGCTACGACGACGAGGCCGCCCGCATACCGCGTGACTGGCACGACGCGTACGAAACCCTCTTCTCCGAGAACTTCATCTTCAACGCCGACGTCTCGGGCTACTCGGCAATGACGGCCGACCTCAACCAGCTCGTCCGCCGCATGTTGGCCGAGCCTGGGATGGACCTGGCGGCGGCATTGGGAGCTCAGCAGGAGCGCATCAGCCGCGCATATCTCTACTCGCCCACGCCTGCAGAGCGCGCCTTCCACTTCCGCATCGCGCTCATCGTCATCTTCGGTGCCGCCTTCATAACGATAGCATCGGGCTTTGCCATAATGCGCTCCTGGATAAGGGCCAACCGCCAGCGCCTTCAGGGCCTGCGCGCCGTCGGCAGGGTCCCCGCGCGCAAACACCTCCTCGCCTGGGGCCTCATGCTCCCCGCGCTCCTCTCCGTCCTCCTCTGGAAGTACATCCCGGTCCTCTGGGGCCTCCTCATGGCCTTCATGGACTACCGCATAATGGGCCAGAGCGCCTGGGTCGGCCTCGACAACTTCATCCACATCTTCCTCGACCCATTCGTCCGCATCTCGCTCCGCCAGACGTTCCTTTACGTGTTCATGTCGATGACGATGGGCTTTGCGGTCCCGGTCGTGTTGGCGTGTCTCTTGGCGGAGGTCCCGCGCGGCAAGGTCGTCTTCCGCACGCTGTTCTATCTCCCGGCGGTGACGGTCGGCCTTGTTCCCGCGCTTCTATGGATGCAGTTCTACGAGCCCACCGAAACGGGCCTTCTCAATCTCATCCTCGGCCACCTGAACGAGCTCCTGGCCTTCCTGCATCTGCCGCAGTTTGCGCACCCGGTGGCCTGGCTTCAGACGAAGTCCACGGCGATGGCGTGCGTGATAATCCCGGGCATCTGGTCGGGGATGGGCCCGGGTTCGATTCTCTACCTTGCCGGTCTCCGCTCGATCCCGGAGGAGTACTACGAGGCGGCCGACATCGACGGCGCGGGTCCCTTCAAGAAGGCCTGGCACATCACCATCCCGTCGCTCGCCCCGCTCATACTCGTCAACTTCCTCGGCAGCTTCATCGGGTCGTTCCACAGCTCGGCCAACATCCTCGCGATGACGGGCGGCGGTCCCGACTACGCCACCCACGTCATCTCCATCGAGGTCTTCAAGGCGGCGTATCTGCTCATGGAGTACGGCAAGGCAACCGCTCTCTGCTGGATGCTCGCCACCATGCTTATCGGCTTCACGGTGATCCAGATGCGGATAATGAACCGGCTCGAGTTCAGAAGGGCGGCGGACTGATGCCGATAATCGCCAGGGTCGGCCGCAAGTCCCTCCGCGTCCGCTCGATCGTCTTCGGCATCTATGCCGCGCTCCTCATCGGGGCGCTGACGGCCTGCTACCCATACTGGCTCATGATCGTCACGGGCATGACGACGGAGGCGGACTATTCCGAGTGGCGGCCGCTGCCGCGCTATTTCCACAGCGACACCTCGCTCTTCCACTCGTTCCTTTCCGAGTACGTGGGTCCGGGCTCGCGCTGCGACGGCTCCTTCACCATGCCGATAGAGGAGGCGGAGCGGCGCTTCCAGCCCGGCGCGCGCCTCTGGCAGGACATACAGATCCCCAGCCTCGCACCGCCGACGGCCCAAATGCAGCGCCTCTACGCCGACTGGGTCGAGTTCGTCGAGAACCTCCCGCGCTACTGCTTCGACGTCGGCTACAAGGGCCCCAGGGCGGTCCCCGGTCCGTCCGTCCGCCGCTTCCGCGACCTCCTGCGCGATCACTACGCCTCCGATGCATCCATACTCGACGCGGCGTTCGCCTCGCAGTCCGGCACGTTCGACACGCACTGGCCCCTGCTGGAGCACCTCATGCGCGCCAGCTACTTCCCACAGAACCTGCTCCGCCACGTCGACTACTACATGCTCAAGGGGGAGTTGCCCTTCGAGGAGCGCCAGCCGGTCTACACGGCCGGCGACTTCGGCCGCCATCTCTTCTACATAAACGGCCTCGCCATCTTCGACCGGATCGGCGGAATAAACGAGAAATACGGCCTTTCGGCCGGCTCTTTCACCGACATCCATCTGCCGGCGGTTCGGCCCGAGCATCCCGAGCTGGCTGGGGCCTGGGAGGGTTTCGTCCGCGGTCAGTGGCCCGCGCGCTTCGTCCGCCTCCGCGGCGGCCGGGCGGAGTACGCAGCCTTCCTGCGCAAGCTCTACGCCGACGTCGGCGCCGTCAACGCCGCTTACGGCACCGCCTTCTCGTCGTTTGACGCCCCCGATCTCTTCCCGACCGAGTACCCCGAGTTCATGCCCGCGTCGTATGCCGAGGCGGGCATCCCGGACGTCTTGGCCAGCAAGGAAGCGGCGTTCGACGCTGCCGCGACGGTCGAGGCCGCGTTGGCTGGCCCGCGGCGCAGGGCCGTCGAGTGGTCGCGCTTCGTCGCGGAAAGCTGCCCCATCGAGTACATCGAGCTTTGCGCGCCCGAGCACGAGTGGCCGCGCTTCCTCCGGGGCCGCTACGCCGACCTGGAGTCCCTGAACGAAGCCCATGGGTCGTCCTACTCCTCTTGGGCCGATGTCCGCCCGCCGCTGCGCGAAGCGGCCTGGACGTACTTCCACGCCCACCGCGGCCAATTGCGGCGTCACTACGCAACGCGCAACTTCGGCCGCGTCCTCTCCTACGTCTCGGTGAAGGGCCGCGCCCTCTTCAACACGGTCGTCCTCGTCACACTCACAATCGCCACGCATCTGACCATTTCGCCCATCTGCGCCTATGTCCTCTCGCGCTTCCGCCTCAGATACACCTACAAGGTGCTTTTGTTCCTAGTGGCGACGATGGCATTCCCCGCAACGGTGGGTTCCATCCCCAGCTTCCTCATGCTGAAGAAGATGGGCCTGTTCAACACTTACGCCGCGTTGGTATTGCCGGGCCTTGCCAACGGTTTCGGCATATTCATCCTGAAGTGTTTCTTCGACGGCCTCCCCCAGGAGCTGTTTGAGGCGGCGATCATCGAGGGCGCCTCCGAGATGCGCATGTGCTGGCACGTGGCGGTGCCGCTGATCCGGCCGATATTGGCGGTGAACGTCCTCGGCTCGTTCACGGCGGCCTATGGCAGCTTCATGTGGGCGTTCTTGGTGTGTCGTGAGGAGCGCATGTGGACGCTGATGGTCTATCTCTTCCAGCTCCAGGCGCAGTCCAAGCACGTGCCTTTGGTGATGGCGGCGTTGTTCATCGCCTCTGTGCCGACCTTGCTTGTATTTGTCTTCTGCCAGAAGATAATCATGCGCGGCGTGATCCTCCCCTCGTTCAAGTGACGTTTCCGTCGGGCGGCGCCGTCCGGGCGACGCCGTGCTGCCGAGTCGAAGGTGACGGCGAGTCTCTAACGGGGGTCGTCCATCGCTGAGCTGCATCGCACCGACGCCATTCTCCTGTCCCCGAAGAAACGGCGAGTCACTAAGGGATTGGGCGGGTGCTCCCCCACGTTTCGCTCATCTGGGCGAGAGGTTCCCGCGTCGGCTCCGGCAACGACACGGCCATCTGGCGTGGTCGCGAACGGGATGCGCCCCCCGCCCGGCTTGACTTGTCGCACCGACGTGTCAATATGTGATGCTGGCGGTCGAGGTCAGCCGGCGGAACTGAGGGTAGCGGGGTGGTGCTGCAGCATGAATACGTGGAATAGGAGAGCTGCAACTGTGTTGTTGACATCGCTGCCGCTGCTGTTCGGCGGCCCAGCTGGTGGGGCGGAGGAGGAGGCCCCCGAGCCTAAGCCCCTACAGTTCATTGAGGGCTCGTGGACGCTGGCCGCTTTGCCCGACACCCAGGTCTACGCCATGCGCCATCCGGAGCTCTTCGAGGCGCAGACCCGCTGGATAGCCGACAACCGCGACCGCTACAACATCGTCTACGCGCTTCATCTAGGCGACATCACGAACAACAACAACCCGCCGCAGTGGGAAGTCGCTCAGCGCGCGATGCGCCTGCTGGACGGCCGCGTGCCCTATGCCATGGCGCCGGGCAATCACGACTACGGCCCCGACGGCTCCGCCTCCACGCGCGACACGCTCTTCAACGACTACTTCCCGCTGGAGCGCTATTCCGGCTGGCCGACCTTCGGCGGCGTGTTCGAGGAAGGCCGCCTCGACAACAGCTACCATCTCTTCTCTGCCGGCGGCGCCGACTGGATAATCCTCGCATTGGAGTGGGGCCCGCGCGACGAGGTCGTCGCCTGGGCCTACAAGCTCCTCGACCGCTATTCCGAGCGCCGGGGCATCGTCATCACGCACGCCTATCTCTACTCCGACGACACCCGCTACGACTGGGGCGTCTACGAGGGCGAGCAGCACTGGAACCCGCACGGCTATCCCACGGCGGCCCTCCCCGGCGGCGTGAGCGACGGCGAGGACCTCTGGCTCAACCTCGTCTCACCGCACCACAACATGGTGATGGTGCTGAACGGTCACGTCCTCAACGACGGCCTCGGCCGCCTCTCGTCTGCCGGCGCCTGCGGCAACACGATCCACCAGATGCTCGTGAACTATCAGATGAACGCCAGGGGCGGGGAGGGGTTTCTGCGCCTAATCGAGTTCCTCCCCGACGGCCGCACGGTCCACGTGAAGGCATATTCCCCGGCGCTGGACGAGTACAAGACGGACGAGCAAAACCAGTTCGTGCTTACGCTCGACCCGCCGCTGCGGTAACTCACCTGGCGTCCGCGATCTCTGCGCGTGCGGGCGTGGATGGGTTCGCAGAGCGTCCTCGCGGGCGCGATCCGGCTTGACTGCCGGCCCCGGCGTGTCAATATGTGGCGCTTGGTGTGGCGGAGCGGCGAGGGCGCAGACCTGTCAATCGTCCTCGCGCCTAACGGGAGGCGGATCCGGTGAAGCTCCTGCTCATCTTCGTGGTGTCGGCATTGCTTGCGGGCCCGGTCTGGGCGGCTGATTCTCCCCGTGCCCTTGTCCTCGAGCACGCCGACCGCTGGACGGGCCTCGTGGGCGCGGCCGCCCAACTCGAGCGGGCGGGCTTCGACGTCGCCCCGCTCTCCTTCGACAAGCCTCCCGGCTCCTTCTCCGCCGACCTCGTCCTCGTCGGCAGTTTCGCCAGCGAGCACGAGGCCTACGCAAGGTGGGTCGAGGCGGCAACAGCGCCGCTTCTGGCCTTCGTCGAGTCCGGCGGCGTCCTGGTGCAACTCACGCAGGCTGATCAGACCGAGTGCGCTGTGCCCTTCTTGCCCGAGGGCTTAGCAGCCCGCCGGTGCGACATGGACTTCCCCGATCTCATCGCCTGGATGCCCCGTCACCCGCTTCTCCTCGGCATGGAGGTCGACGGCAGGCAGCCCCCGCGCCTGCGCCTGCCCGGTCATGGCGGCCACCCCGCGTCCTGGGAGACCTTCGAGCGCCGCAGTGGCTTCGCCGTCCTCGTCTCCGCCGACGAAGACCGCGCCTATCCCGCTCTCCTCGAGGCCGCTCACGGCCGCGGCCGCATACTCCTATGCTCCTTCCACTTCGACAAGGTCCGCAAACCCGACGGCGCCCCGGCCGCACCCCTTGACTTCATCGCTGCATCGGCCCGATTCTTCTCCAACCTGAAAGGCTACGTACAGATGGTAGATAGCGGCGACGCACCCGGCGTAGAGCCCACACCGCCCCACGTGGCCCCCGACCCGCTCCCGTTCGTCCCGGGCTCGTGGACGCTGGCGGTGCTCCCCGACACGCAGAACTATGCCCAGAGCTACCCCGATCTCTTCGAGGCCCAGACGCGTTGGATCGCCGAGAACGTCGACCGCTACAACATCGTCTACGCCCTCCACCTCGGCGATGTCACGAACAACAACGCTTCGGCGGAGTGGGAGGCGGCGCAGCGCGCGATGTTCCTCCTCGACGGCCGCGTGCCCTATGCCATCGCGCCCGGCAATCACGACTACGGCACCGGCTGCGGCTCGGCCAACACGCGCGACACGCTTTTCAACGACTACTTCCCTCTGCAGCGTTATTGTGACTGGCCCACGTTCGGCGGCGTCTTCGAGGACGGCCATCTCGACAACAGCTACCATCTCTTCTCCGCCGCCGGGGCCGACTGGCTGATCCTCGCCCTGGAGTGGGCCCCTCGCGACCGTACCGTTGCCTGGGCCAATGAAGTCCTCGACCGCCACCCCGACCGCCGCGCCATCGTCATCACGCACGCCTATCTCTACTCCGACGACACGCGCTATGACTGGGCGAAGTACGGCGCCGAGCAGCTCTGGAGCCCGTATTCCTGCCCGACGGCCGAGCTCCCCGGCGGCGTCAGCGACGGCGAGGACCTCTGGCGCGACCTCATCTACGCGCGTGCAAACGTGTCGATGGTGATATGCGGCCACGTCCTCCACGACGGCCTCGGCCGGCTCGCCTCGACGGGCGCATCCGGAAACACGGTCCAGCAGATGCTTGTGAACTACCAGATGCACGCCAGGGGCGGCGACGCCTTTTTGAGGCTGATGGAGTTCCTCCCCGACGGCCGCACCGTCCAGGTGAAGGCGTACTCGCCCGACCTGGACGAATACCGGACGGACTCGCAGAACCAGTTCACGTTCATGCTCGACCCGCCGGCGAAGTAGCCGCGGCTCCGACGGCGGAAACGGCGGAGTGGGATAAGTGGGAGTGAGCACTCCGGGCGTGCATCCGGCCCCCTCGTTCTTCTGGGACGACCACGCGTTCCGCAGAAGACGTGAGAAGCGTGGAATAAGCGAAGGCGCCCCTTCGGGTGCGCGTACGCGCGTCTCGTTGGCCCCGAACGACCACTCTCCGCTCGAAGACGGAAGACGGACACGGCGATAGTGGGATAGGTGGGGTGGGCGCTCGGGCGGCTCCTTGGCCTGTTGGTCATGCGGGGATTGGAGCTCCCGGCGGCGGACCTCTACTCTCCGAACGCCGCCACCCACTGCGGCGACGCCGCCTCGGCGGTTCCCTCGGCCACCTCGTCCCATCGGGCCTTCACGTCGGCGACGTCTATCACCGCCACCTGGCAGTTGTCGTCCTCGTCGAGGATGACGGTGGCGATGTGGTCCCCGTCGGGGCTGAAGTTGGCGTGCGGGTGGGACGGATGCCCGTGGGACATGGGTATCCAGCACAGGTGCGCGTAGCTCCGCGTGGGGATGTGCCCCATCATGATGCTGTGCTTTTCCTGGCCCCATGTCTCCCCGGCGAACCACAGGCCGTCCGGGCTTACGGTGATATGCCCGGGGCAGCATTCGGGGTTGTAGTAGAGCGATCGCACCCGTCCCGTATCGAAGGTTACCTGCCCCACGCCGTGCATGTAGGGGAATATGAGCGACTTGCCGTCGGGTGCAAACACTTCGTGCGTGAAGTGCAGCCCGGCGGGCTGGCGCACGAGGCACCGGTTGCCGCTCCCGTCGGCCCTAGCCTCCCACAGCCTCGACATCGCCTCGCTCCCGTCCGGGGGCGTGCCGCGCATCTCGTGGCTGTAGCAGAGATGACCCTTGTCGGCCGGGTTGATCTGCGGGTGATTGACGTGGACGCCGTCGACCGGGTCTTGGGCCCATGTCCCGCCCTTGCGCCGGGGGTAGGCAACGACGATGACGGGCTCGCCCGCCGCTCTACATTGCACGGGGTCGACGTCCAGGGAGAAGACGACGCTGACGTACGAGTCGAAGAACCGGTTCTCGACCGAGGGGTACGTCGCCCACCACGCAACGAGCGTTCCGTCGTGCGATATAGCCGGCGGCCCGCAGATGACGCCCTCGCTCTCTTCCATGACCATGCCGCTCTGCATGGTGGCCAGGTGGAGAAGCGTCATCCTGCGCCCGCCGAGGTCGTAGTAGACGACCGCATGAGCGCCCGGTGCGTAGTCGAACTGATAGCACCCGGACGGCTCGCTCGGCGAATGCGGCTCGATGGCCGCCAGGTGCGTTTCTCTCAGTGTCTGGATGTCTATGGCGGTGAGGTGGCGGACGCCCCCGCCGACCTGCCCACCGGGCCCCGGCCCGGAGGACTCGACTAAGAGTGTGGTACCGTCCCGGCTCCAGGTCCGGGATGTAGGGTATGCGTGGTTATGGGTATATGGTGCGTGGGTGAGGGTGCGCGGCAGGCATATATCGTTCAAGGTGTGGCCTTTCCGCCGGTGGTCGTGCCGAGACTCCGGGTGAGAGTTTCGCCCGCAAGAGCCTGTCGCGCAAGCGATTTCGGTGTGGGGTGGGGGTCGCGGTGGAGTGGTGGCGGAGGCGGCGGGAGCCGCCGGGGGGCCTTTTGGCACGGCTCTTGCTTGACAAGGGGCCCGTACCTGGTGTATATGTAAAATGGATTTTCCCGCGTCGTATGGCAGCTGCCTCCCACGTGAGACGGCCCGGGTCTAGATGAGGGTTACATGATCAGTATGACCGGCTACGGCCGGGGTCAGGCAGACGGCCCGATGGGCTCGTTCGTCGTCGAGCTGCGGTCCGTAAACCACAGATTCTGTGATATCTCCGCGCGCATTCCCCACGAGCTCTATCCACTGGAGCACCGTATCAAGAGGTACATCGGCGAGCGGGTGAGCCGCGGCCGGGTGAACCTGGTGATTCTGCGTCCGCACAACCCGGCGGTGCCCGAGGTGTCGGTGAACACGGGGCTGGCGTGTGGGTATGTGGAGGCGCTGAGGCGGGTGGGGGAGGAGCTGGGCGTGCGCGACGACCTCGGCCTCTCCTCGATAGCCTCGCTGCCGGACGTGGTGAGCACGCAGCGCCCGGCGGAGGACGAGGAGGCCCTCTGGGAGACGGTCCGCTTCGCGCTCGACGAGGCGTTGGCCGCTCTGGGGGCCATGCGCGAGGCGGAAGGCGGCGCGCTGGCCGAGGACATCGCCGGCCGGATCGATACCATCGAGCGTGAGCTTGCCGAGGTGAAGTTGAGGGTCCCCCAGATCGTGGCGGATTACAAGGAGCGGCTGGAGGCGCGCATAGCCGAGCTGGCCGAGGGCGTCGAGGTCGACGAGTCGCGGCTGGCGGGCGAGGTGGCTTTCTTCGCCGACCGCTCCGACGTGGCGGAGGAGATAACGCGGCTGGAGTCTCACATAGCCGAGTTCCGCAAGGCGATGGATGGGCCGGACTCGGTCGGTCGCATGCTCGATTTCTCCCTGCAGGAGATGGGCCGCGAGGTGAACACGATAGGGGCCAAGGCGGGGGATTCGGACGTCCGGCAGTCGGTCATAGCGTTGAAGGCGGAGTTGGAGAAGGTTCGGGAGCAGGTCCAGAACGTGGAGTAGCGGTCTGCCCGACGGGGGCCGAATGGGGAACGGCGGCGGCAGGCGGGGTCGAACACTACGGGGGCAGATAGTCGTGGTATCGTCGCCCTCGGGCGGCGGCAAGACCACGATATGCCGTGCGCTGATGGAGAGGACCCCTGACATCGTCCGCCTGGTGACGGTGACGACGCGTCCGCCACGGCCGGGCGAGATCGACGGCGTCGATTACCATTTCATAAGCCCCCGCGAGTTTCTCGCCCGCCGCAAGCGCGGCGCGTTTGCCGAGTGGGCCAAGGTGCACGAGTACTACTACGCCACGCCCAGGGCCGACCTGGAGCGCCAGACGCGGCAGGGCCGCGACGTGCTGCTCAGCATAGACGTGCAGGGCGGTGAGCGGGTGAAGGAGGCGTACCCGGAGGCCCTGATGGTCTTCATCATGCCGCCTTCGCGTCACGTGTTGCGGCGGCGTCTTGAGGGTAGGGGGACGGACGCGCGCGAGGTGGTGGATCTCCGTTTGGCCAACGCGGAGGCGGAGATGCGGCGGGCGGCCTTCTACGAGTACGTGGTAGTGAACAGGAGCGTCGAGGAATCGGTGGATCAGCTCGAGGCGATAGTCCTCGCCGGCCGTACGACGGCCGGTTGCCCCAGCAGCCTGGGAGGACCTCTATGACGGAGAAGACGAGGGAAGAGCTGATGGTCCATGCCGAGAACGAGTTTCGCTTGGTCATCATGGCGTCGAAGCGGGCGCGTCAGCTCAACGAGGGTGCCCGTGCGGTTGTCGAGAACAAGTCGTCGCAGCCGACTGTGACGGCCTTGCGGGAGATCGCGGCGGGCAAGGTCCGGATAAAGCGCAAGGAGTAGCGTCGCGGGTGATGGTGTGGGGTTGAGGCCCGGGCCGAGGAGGTCCGGGCCTTGTGAATTACGCGTTGTGAGTTAGTGCAGAGAAAGGGCCCGCGGCCGTTTGAGGCCGCGGGCCCGTCTGTTGGCGATCCTGCTCAGTTCGGGCCGGCTGGCCCGCGGGCCACCTCGACCAGCTTGGCGAAGCCTTCGGCGTCTCGCGCCGCGATATCGGCCATGACCTTCCGGTCGAGTTCGACGCCGGCCTTGCGCAGCCCGCCCATCAGCGAGCTGTAGGTCATGCCTTCGGCGCGGGCTGCGGCGTTGATCCGCGCGATCCACAGCCTGCGGAAGTCGCGCTTGCGGGCCCTCCGGTCACGGAAGGCGTACGCCTGGGCCCTGTCGACGGACTCCGTGGCCGTGCGGAACAGGCGCGATCTGGCGCTGAAGTACCCCTTTGCGAGCTTGAGCCGGCGCTTGCGCCTTCTTCTGCTGGCGACGGCTTTTCGAACGCGTGCCATGTTTCTTCTCTTCCTCTCCCTCTCCCCGGCTTCAGCGGGCCCGTTGGTGGTTGCGCCTTACGCGGCGGGCTCCTCCTGGCCCTTAGGACTCTTCCGTCCATCAGGGCTCCATCCGCCCCCGCGCCTCTGTGGGCGCCGGCCCGTGAGCCTGTCGGTCAGCCTATGCCGAGTTGCCTCCGGACCGCGCGCAGGTTCGCCGAGCCCACGAGTGTGGTCTGGCGGAGGTTCCTCTTGCGCTTGGATGACTTGCGGTCCTTGTGGTGACTCGAGAAGGCGTGACCTCTTTTTATTTTCCCGCTGGCGGTGAGCTTGAACCTCTTAGCCGCTCCGCGGTGAGTTTTGATCTTCGGCATGTCTTCGTTCCCACGGTGGCGTTGCGCACGGGACGGCCTCCGTCCGTCCGTCCCGCGCTTTGGCCTGTTTGGTCAGCTTGTCTTTTTGGGAGAAAGGGCCATTACCAGGCGGCGGCCTTCCTGCCTGGGCATCTGGTCGACCTCGGCGAGGTCCTCTAGGGCCTGCACCGCCCTGGCGAGCACCTTGTGACCGTTCTCGCGGTGGGCCATTTCGCGTCCGCGGAACATAACGGTCAGGCGCAGTCTGTCGCCCTTTTCGAGGAATTCGCGCGCGTGCCCTATCTTCACCTCGAAGTCGTGGATGTCGATATTGGGCCGCATGCGGATCTCTTTGAGCGTGGTGGACCTACGCTTTTTTTTGGCGTTACGGTCGCGCTTCTCTTGCTGGTAGAGGTATCTGCCGTAGTCCATTATGCGGCATACGGGCGGTTTGGCCTGGGGGGCGACCTCCACCAGGTCCAGGGACGCCTCCTCGGCGAGCCGAAGAGCTTCGGCCGGGCTCATAATGCCGAGCTGTTCTCCGTCGGCGGCGATGACCCGCAGCTCTCGGGCGCGTATCTCCGAGTTTATGCGCGTTTCGTCTGCTATGTTTCTACCTCCTGCGTTGGCGTGGGCGTAGGCCCCCTTGCCTCACTGGGCTCCCGGCCCTCCCGGCGGCCCCGTGACCTAGCTGGGGCCCCTGGCCCCCCGGGCCTGCCGCACGCGCGGTATTGTATACCACAACCTAGCCCCGCGCCGCAACCTCGCCGAGCAGCCGCTCGGCGAACTCCTCGACGCCGGCCGGTCCCTGGTCACCCTCGGTCCTGGCCCGCACGGCCACCTGGCCGGCCTCCCTCTCCTTATCGCCCACTATGAGCATGTACGGCACCTTTTGGGTGGTCGCCTGACGGATTTTCCAGCCCATCTTCTCGCTGCGCCTGTCGACGTCCACCCTCAGGCCGCGCTCTCTGAGCCGGCCGGCCACGGACTCGGCGTATTCCAGGTGGTCGTCGGTTATGGGGATGACGACGCCCTGGACGGGCGCCAGCCACACGGGCAGGGCCCCGCCGGTGTCCTCGATGAGCCCGGCGATGAACCGCTCCATCGACCCCAAAACGGTCCGGTGGATCATGATGACGGGGTGCTCGGCCCCGTCGGGCCCTATGTAATTGACGTCCAGGCGCTCGGGCAGGTTGAAGTCGAACTGTATGGTCGGGCCCTGCCAGTATCGCCCGAGGGCGTCCTTGACTTTGATGTCTATGGACGGCCCGTAGAACTTGGCCTCGCCCTCTGCGTGTACGTAGTCGATGCCTCGTTCGTCGAGGGCCTGGCGCAGGACGCTCTCGCCCAGCTCCCACCCGCTGTCCCCGCCGAGGTATTTGTCTTTGTTCTCGGGGTCTCGGGCTGTCTGTTCGATATGGAACTCGCTGTATCCGAACGACTTCATCATGAACAATGCGAAATCGAGCACGCCGAATATCTCATCCTTGACCTGCTCGGGGGTGCAGAAGATGTGGGCGTCGTCCTGTGTGAATCCGCGCACGCGCAGCATCCCGTGCAGGACGCCCGAGCGTTCGTAGCGGTACACGGTCCCCAGCTCGCACAGCCGTATGGGCAGGTCGCGGTACGAGCGCAGTTGCGACTTGAATATCTTGATGTGGAAGGGGCAGTTCATGGGTTTGATCATGTACATCTGCCCGTCGACGTCCATGGGCGAGTACATCATGTCGGAGAAGTGGGATAGGTGTCCGGACTTCTCCCAGAGCCCGACGCGGGCTATGTGGGGCGTGAATATGAGTTGGTAGCCGCGCTTTTGGTGTTCGCTGCGCCAGAAGTCCTCGATGACGGCGCGCACGGTCGCGCCGTGTGGGTGGAGTATGACCAGGCCGGGACCGACCTCGTCGTCTATGGAGAAGAGGTCGAGGTCCTTGCCGAGGCGGCGGTGGTCGCGCTTTTTTGCCTCTTCGATGAGTGCCAGGTGTTGTTTGAGCTGTTTGCGGTCGGGGAAGGTGGTGCCGTAGATGCGCTGGAGCATCTGGCGCTTTTCGTCGCCGCGCCAGTAGGCCCCGGCGACCGAGAGCAGCTTGAAGGCGCCTATTTTGCAGGTGCTCTCTACGTGCGGCCCGGCGCACATATCCTCGAAGTCGCCGTGCCGGTAGAAGCTGACGTTATCGCCCTCGATATCGTCGAGCAGTTCGAGCTTATAGCTCTCCCCGCGCTCTTGGAGGATGCGGCGAGCTTCGGCCTTGGGCACCTCACGCCGCTCGAACGGGATGTCGGCCTTCACGATTTCGGCCATCTCGTTTTCGATTGCGGCCAGGTCGTCCTCGGTGAAGGTGCGCGGCGCTTCGAAGTCGTAGTAGAAGCCGTCCTCGATGGCGGGGCCGATGGCCAGTTTGGTCCCGGGCATCAGCCGCACGACGGCGTCGGCCATCACGTGCGAGGCGCTGTGTCGCATCGCGTCGAGGTTGTCATGCGGCTTCTTGTCGCTTGCCACTATGGCCGTCCCATATCGCAACTGCGGCGGGGCCGTGTGCCTTTGGGCCCCGCCGGCGGGGTGCGCTTTGTGGTGGGCGGTACTGGACTTGAACCAGTGACCTCTTGCATGTCAAGCAAGCACTCTAGCCAACTGAGCTAACCGCCCTCTTTTCGGCGTGTGTGTGAGCCGGTCTCGGGTTGCCGGGGAATTGGAGCGGTTTTCGCGCACCCGCGCCGCTTTCGCGAACCCCCGCGGCTTTCGCGCGCCCCGCCCCTTACTCCCCCGCGGCGCCCCTCTATTGCCCGAGGTGCCGGAGGCCGGATTTGAACCGGCACGGAGCCACAGGGGCCCCAGCGGATTTTAAGTCCGCCGCGTTTGCCAATTTCGCCACCCCGGCTCGTGGGTTCGCGCCAGCCGTTTATCTCGTGGAGGCGGCAGCCGGATTCGAACCGGCGATCAAGGATTTGCAATCCTGTGCCTTACCGCTTGGCTATGCCGCCGCTGCAAGTGAGAAGGGTAGCACGAGGGGCGGGGGTAGTCAACTGGGAATGGCTAGGGGGAGAGGGCGTAGCGGGTGCTGACCGCGGGCGCGCATACGCATGGGGAGCCGCCCGGACAGGCCCGTTGTGTGGGCCACTGCGGCCCTCAACGACTGCATATATGGTGTTGCCGGGGGGCTCATACAACCTGGTGTGCCTTGTGGGAGGCGCCCCCGTTGAACGGCCACACGTCACGACGTGTCGAGTAAGGGGGAACCTTCGCCTGCTGCCCGGCAGGTCGCGCGTTGGCGAGGCCCCTCCCGATCGGCACAAGGCAAGGCAAGGCAAGGCGAGGCAAGGCAAGGCGAGTCGAGTAAGGGGGCGCATTCACCTGGCGCCTGGCAGGCCGCACGTTGGCGAGGGCAAGCCCGACGGAACGTCACGACGAGTCGAGTAAGGGGGAACCTTCGCCTGGTGCCGGGGGGGCGGTGAGTCAGCGCCGGCGTCGCTGGGAACGGCTTCGGCAAGTGATGGCCGCCTGCCGTCGGCCGAGTGGCTGTTAGCGCGAGTCAAACCGGATCGGTCGGGCCTCCGGCGCAGGTACTGGCGCTGCCCCCGTATCCCCGCCGCTTGACAGCAGAGGGGTTGCGCGCGATAATCCCCGTCTCCACTTCTACTGCTGCTGAACGCAATTCGGCCCGACTTGAGAGGGCCTGATAGGGGAACCCCATGCAGGGCAAGGGCAACAGCAATCCGGGCAGCGTCCTGAAGGCGCGCCTTGGTCCCGACCAGTACGCCAAGCTGGCCAGGATAGAGAACACCCGCCTGCACGCGTTCTTGGCGGACGCCATCGAGCTCTGCCGTCCGGAGTCGGTATTCATCTGCACGGATGCCCCCGAGGACATCGCCTACGTCCGCGGGCAGGCCGTCGTGACGAGCGAGGAGCGCTCTTTGGCCATGGAGGGTCACACGGTCCACTTCGACGGCTACTTCGACCAAGCGCGCGACAAGGCGAACACGCGTTATCTGCTCCCGCCGGGGGTCGACCTGGGTTCCAGCCTCAACTCGATAGATCGCCAGGAGGGCCTGTCCGAGGTGCGGGGCTTCCTCGCGGGGTCGATGAAGGCCCGGGAGATGATCGTCCGTTTCTTCTGTCTGGGCCCGACGAAGTCGGCGTTCTCGATAAGCGGCGTCCAGGTGACGGACTCGTTCTACGTCGCGCACAGCGAGGATCTTCTCTTCCGGCCCGGGTTCGAGCAGTTCAAGTCGATAGGTGATTCGGCCGGTTTCTTCCGCGTGATCCACTCGTCCGGGCGCCTCAAGGGCATGGTCAGCGCCGACGTCAAGAAGCGCCGGGTCTACATCGACATAGCCGATGACTGCGTCTACAGCGTGAACACGCAGTATGCGGGCAACACGGTGGGGTTCAAGAAGCTGGCACTGCGTTTGGCCATCCGCAAGGCCGACCGCGAGGGCTGGCTTGCCGAGCACATGTTCGTAATGGGCGCGCACGGTCCGAAGGGCCGGGTGACGTATTTCTCCGGGGCGTTCCCCAGCGCCTGCGGCAAGACGTCCACGGCGATGCTTGAGGGCGAGACCATCATCGGCGACGATGTGGCCTACCTGCGGCCCATCGACGGCGTCGCGCGGGCGGTCAACGTCGAGCGCGGCATATTCGGCATCATCCGCGACGTCAATCCGAGCGACGACCCGCTCATCAACGAGGTCCTCAGCAGGCCCGGCGAGGTCATCTTCTCGAACGTGTTGGTGAAGGATGGCGTGCCGTACTGGCTCGGTATGGGCCGCGAGCTGCCGGCGAAAGGTATGAACTTCTCGGGCGAGTGGTTTGCGGGCAAGCTGGACGCCGACGGCAACGAGGTCCCGCCGGCGCACAAGAACGCGCGCTACACGGTGGCGCTGGCCGATCTGGCCAACCTCGACCCGCTGGCGGACGATCCGGCGGGCGTGCCGCTCGGGGGTATCATATACGGCGGGCGCGATTCGGACTGCTGGCCCCCCGTCCAGCAGTCGTTCGACTGGACCCACGGCGTCGTGACGATGGCGGCCAGCCTCGAGTCGGAGACCACCTCGGCGACTTTGGGCCAGGAGGGCGTCCGCAGCTTCCAGCCGATGTCCAACCTCGATTTCGTCTCGCTTCCGCTGGGCCGCTACATGCAGAACCACCTCGACTTCGCGGGTAAGATGAAGGCTCCGCCGCTGGTATTCGCCGTGAACTACTTCATCCGCGGTCGAGACGGGCAATATCTGACCGACATCCACGACAAGGCGGTATGGCTGAAGTGGATGGAGCTTCGCGTCCACGGTGAGGTGGCGGCGCTGCGCGGTCCGACGGGGCTCATCCCCGTCTACGACGACCTGGCCGAACTGTTCCGCCGGGTGCTGTCCAAGGAGTACACGCGGGAGCAGTACGAGGAGCAGTTCAAGGTGCGGGTGCGGGAGAGCGTGGCGAAGATGGAGAGGATATCGGGGCTCTACCGGGCGCAGGTCGCGGACACGCCGGAGGTCTTCTTCCGCGTGGTGGACGATCAGGTGGCGCGTCTGCGCGAGTGCGCGGGCCGGCACGGCGACTACGCCCCGCCGGGGCTTCTGCCCGCCGAGTGAGTCGCCCGGCCGGCTCCTGGGCCGGGCGGCCGGTCCATGCGAGTCCCGACGTACCGTCGCCCCCGCCGCTGCCGGATGTTCTTGACCGTCGTCTGGGCCTGCTGTACCTTACGAAGAGGTAAACCGAGCAAGCTCAGGACGGGAGAACGGTTCTCATGTCGACGGCGGTTCTCAGCTCGAGACAGCTGCTGGAAACCTTTCTGCAATCGTCGCCGGACATCGTCCTGATCCTCGCCTCCGATCACACCATCGTACTGGCTGGCGGCCGAGCTGCGGCCGCCGCTGGCGCCCCCGATCCCTCCGACCTGACCGGTCTTCGCTGCCACAGCGTCCTCTGCAACAGCGGGGAGCCGTGCGCGGGCTGCCCCGTGAGCGCGGTCCTGGAGGGCGGCGGACCGGGCACGGCGACTGTATCCCAGCCGGGCCGCACGCTTGAGGTCACGGCCGCGCCCGTCGAGGCGGACGGGGGCGGCGCGCCTTTTGTGGCCGTCCACGCCCGCGACGTCACCGGCAGGCTGCGCGCCGAGGAAGGTCTTGCTGCCACGCAGGATATGCTCTCCCGTGTCTCTGATGCCATAGACGACATAGTCGCGGTAGTGGACGTCGGGGGCAGGGTCAGGTGGCTGAACTCGGCGGTTCAGCGGGTCACCGGCTACACGCCCGAGGAGGTCCTCTCCGGGGTGACGGACGAGGCGCGAATCCACCCGGACGACCTGCCTGGGGCGGTGCGGGCTCTGCGGGCGACTATAGATCACGGCGCGAGGTCTTCCTTCGACCTACGTTTCTTGTGTAGGGACGGCCGGTGGCGGTGGCTGGCTCAGCGGTCGTATCCGATCCCGGGCGGGCGCGATGATGCGGCGGCCGTGGTCACGGCGCGTGACGTCACCGACAGGAGAGAAGCCGAAGCTGCGCTGGCCGTGAGCGAGGAGCGGTATCGCACGCTGGTCCAGGCGGCGCCCGTGGGCCTGTGGATGGTGGACGCGGACCGGGAGACCGTCTTCATCGAGCCCGGCAGCGTTCTGCCCAAGCTCGGCTACACGGTGGAGCAGGTATTGTCGCCGCCCGGGGGCCATCGTCCCTGGAACACGCCCGAGGTGGAGAGCGCCATGGACGAGGCGCTCGACCGGGTGTACCGGGGCGAGACGGTCCGCGACCTCGAGGTGCCCTTGATGGCGGCCGACGGCTCCACGGTTTGGCTCTCCCGTACCATCACGCCCATGTTCGATTCGAGCGGGAACGTCTCCGGTTGCGTTGGCGTGTCGCTGGACATCACCGAGCGCAAGCATGGCGAGGCGGCGTTGGCGGAGAGCGAGGGCCGCTTCCAGCTTCTGCTGGACTCGCTTTCGGTCGACTGCTGGATGTTGGGCGAGGGCCGCAAGCGCACGTTCTTCTGCATGGGGAGCGTCGCCGACCGCCTCGGCTACACCGAGGAAGAGATCTTGTCCCATCCGGCTGAGGAGCGCCCGTGGGAGACGCCCGAGGGCAAGCGGCTGATGGAAGAGGTGCTCGACCGGGCGTACCGCGGTGAGCCGACCTTTGGTATTGAGGTTCCCTTCCTCTCGCGCGACGGCCGGACGGTGTGGGCCCTGCAGTCGGTAGCCCCCATCTTCGATGACAGGGGCAAGGCCGTGGGCTGCGCGGGTTTCGGGATAGACATCACCGATCGCATGGAGGCAAAAGCGGCTTTGGCCGAGAGCGAGGCGCGCTTCCGCATAGCCTTCGAGGCGGCGGACGATCTGGCCTGCATAAAGGACGTGCAGGGCAGGTACCTCCTGGTGAATCCGGCCATGTGCGCCTATCTGGGGATATCGGCTTCCGATGTCGTCGGGCGCACGCCGGAGGAGTTGTTCCCCGAGAGCGTCGCCCGGGTGGTTCGGGATACGGATGCCGTCGTCCTCTCCGGCGAGACGGTTCAGAAAGAGATCAAGACGATCCACAACGGCCGGCTGCACTCCATCCACGTGCACAGCCTTCCCATGCGCAGCCCTGATGGGCGAATCGTCGGCGTCTACACGACGGGCCGGGACATAACGGAGAGGGTGGCGGCGGAGGAGGCCCTGCGCGAGAGCGAGGAGCGCTTCCGTGCGGTGTTCGAGACGGCGCAGGATTCCATTTACATAAAGGATGCGGACTGCAGGTATCTCAAGGTCAACCCGGCGTTCGAGAGGACGGCCGGGATGCCCGCGGAGGAGATCTTAGGCCGGACGGCGGTCGAGGTGTTCGGCGATCCGGCGTCGGGCATGCCCGCGGAGGACGAGCGGGTCCTTGCCGGGGAGGTCTTCGACAAGGAATACGAGCTCGACTACCGGGGACGGCACCGGTTCGTGCACGAGATCAAGATGCCCTTGCGGGATGCTTCGGGCTCGGTTGTGGGCATCTGCGGTTACGCCCGCGAGATCACCGAACGCAAGCTTGCCGAGGCTGCGATGC
>Ga0272442_10004037_pt1 | contig 20221 bp, 19 predicted proteins | sample SSMForm2O_FD_200262 | JGI IMG/M metagenome (GOLD analysis project Ga0272442, IMG submission 200262) | Marine sediment archaeal communities from Little Sippewissett salt marsh, Falmouth, MA, United States - SSM-Form-2O | ecosystem: Environmental > Aquatic > Marine > Wetlands > Sediment ... | reverse complement strand
GCCTACCAAGGTTCGAATCCTTGCTTCCGCACTACCAAAGCCAATCCAAGCACCTGTAGCTCAGTCTGGATTAGAGCGCTTCCCTCCTAAGGAAGAAGTCGAAGGTTCAAATCCTTCCAGGTGCATTCATTTTCTTCCACTTATTATATGCCATAGTAAACTTTATTAAACAGAATTTCACTTCTTATTCTAGGCGTGGGTAGTTCAGTGGCAGAATCTTTGGCTTCCAAGGACTTTTTCATGAAGAAACCAAATGACCCGGGTTCGAATCCCGGCCCGCGCATACAAAGAGGAAAAAAGCAAATAATGGAAGAAAATCAGAAAAACTGGCATGATAAGTATTACAAGCTATTATTTCTAATTCCAGTAATTTTAACAATCTTTTCAGTTGTTTACATGGTTAATTTTAATGCATCTCATGGAGACTTCATCTACAAAGATATTTCCCTCACAGGTGGAACTTCTGTCACTATTTATGATGCAGTTGATGCATCTCAGCTTAAGGCTGATTTGTCAGACAAGCTTGAGGATATAAACACAAGGGTTGTGTCTGACTTATTTACAAATGAGCAAAAAGCCCTTGTTATTAAGACAAAATCAGATGGAGACTTAACAAAGCAGGTATTGGAGGATTATTTGGAGTATGATTTAATTCCAGGGGAAAATGCAGACTTTGAATTTACAGGATCTGCACTCAGCGAAAGTTTTTACCAGCAGCTTTTGACAGCAATCTTAATTGCATTTGTTTTTATGGGTGTTGTGGTATTTATTATCTTCAAAACATTTGTGCCTTCAATGGCAGTAATAATCTCTGCCTTATTGGATATTTTAATGACTCTTGTTGCTGTAAATCTTTTTGGAATGCAAATGTCAACAGCAGGAATTGTGGCCTTTTTAATGCTTATTGGTTATTCAGTGGACACAGACATATTGCTGACAACACGCCTATTGAAAAGAAGCGAAGGTTCATTGAACAAAAGAATTTATTCAGCATTTCAGACAGGAACAACAATGACATTGACATCCTTGCTTGCCATACTCTTTGCATTATTTGTTGTAAAGTCCTTTTCAATTATTTTAACTCAAATTTTCACTATCCTGGCAATTGGCCTGGTGTTCGACCTTCTTAACACATGGATAACTAATGTTGCAATACTTAAATGGTATATTGAAAAAAAGCATGGAGGAGGCAATTAATATGAAAAAGTTTACCTGGAGAATCTGGCTGCTGATAATAATCTTAGCATTTTCCCTAATTGCAATTTTTGGAATGCCTCCAAAGGCTCTTCAAAGCGGAGTGGTAATAGCAAGTGTAGAATCAAATTCAACAGCATTTAATGCAGGTTTAAGGCAGGGGCAAATCATAACAGAGATTGACGGAAATAAAATTACAAGCCTTCAGGATTTCACAGATGCCCTAAAAGACACCTACCCTTCAGAAGAAAAAACAAAGACTGTCTTTCAGACAAATGAGCTTGAAGCAGTATATTTTTCAAATGATACACCAGAAATAACTGTTTCTGAAATCTCAAAAACAAACATAAAGACAGGATTAGATTTGGCAGGAGGAGCAAGAGCACTGGTTCAAGCTCAGGAAAAAGAACTGACTGCTTCAGAAGTCCAGGATTTGATTGATGTTGTCAGCAACAGGCTTAATGTTTATGGAATAGCAGATATGAACATACTTCCTGTTTCAGACTTAGCGGGAAATAATTACATGCTTATTGAAATTGCAGGAGCAACTCCAGAAGACCTTGAGGAATTAATTTCACAGCAAGGAAAGTTTGAAGCCAAGATAGTCAATGAAACAGTCTTTATCGGAGGAAACAAGGACATAACTTCTGTCTGCAGAAATGATGCAACTTGCTCAGGGATTGAGAGATGTGGAGAAACCTCAGATGGTGGCCAGGCATGCTATTTTGCCTTTTCAGTTTACTTAAGTGAGGAAGCAGCTCAAAGGCATGCTGACATCACAAACAAATTAGAGGTTAATGCAACGCCCAATGGAAACTATTTGTCAGAGAAGCTTGACTTGTATGTTGACGATGTTTTCCTAAGTGATTTGCTTATCAGTGAAAGCCTTAAGGGGCAAGTGACAACTCAGATTCAAATATCAGGTTCAGGCTCTGGGGAAAATGCAGAGGAAGCTTACAATGCAGCAGAGGCAGATATGCGTAAGTTGCAGACAATACTTATTACAGGAAGCCTTCCTTACAAACTTGAAATTGCCAAGTTAGACACAATCTCACCTGTTCTTGGGCAGCAGTTCATAAAGTCAATACTCCTCGCAGGCCTGGCAGCAATACTCGCTGTTGCAATAATTGTTTTCATAAGATACCGGAAATTCAAATCATCTCTGGCTTTGATTATAACAAGCATTTCAGAGGTGATTATAATTCTTGGAATTGCATCTTTTATTGACTGGAACCTTGATTTGCCAAGCATTGCAGGAATTCTGGCCACAATAGGTACAGGCATTGACAGCCAGATTATTGTATTGGATGAGGCAAGGCAAACAACAATGCTTAGCATAAAGCAGAAATTAAAGAGAGCATTTGCAATAATCCTTGGAGCGTATTTCACAGCTCTTGTGGCTCTTCTCCCATTGTTATGGGCAGGAGCAGGATTGTTGAAGGGCTTTGCAATAACAACAATAATTGGAATAACAACAGGTGTTTTAATAACACGTCCTGCATTCACAGACATGATTAGAAACATTGAGGAATAAAATAGAATAAAAATTTAAATGCTACCAAAAGCACACATTATTCTCGGATTCTTTTTTGCAGCAATTGCATTGTACCTTTTTCCGCAAATGGGATATTTTGGAGCAGGAATAATCTGGCTTTCAAGTTTTCTTATAGATGCTGATCATTATCTTTATTATGTTATTGCTGAAAAAAGATTAAGCCTACTCAAAGCATATAAATGGCACTTTGTAAATCGTCAGAGGATGAAGCAATTGTCAAGAAAGGAAAGAAAAAAACACAAGAATGAAATCCTGTTCCTTCATGGAATAGAGCCATTGATAGTTCTTTACTTCTTGTCTTTTTTGTGGCAGCCATTCATATTCATACTCCTAGGATTTTCATTTCACTTGTTTGTTGACATCATAGATCACATTGTTCTTGTTGGCAGATTAGACAAGGTTTCAGTTGTCTGGGACATAGTAAAATTCAAAAAACTCAAGCAATTAAAAACAGTAATTTAATCAAAATAAAACAAATGAATAAATATCTTAAGAAAATAAAAAAGGCAAGAGAAAAAGGCATTAGGGAATCCTTGGCATTGGCCGGATTTCATTTAAAGACAAATGCGTATTTTAAATCAAAGGCTTTTTTAAAATCCCTAAAAATAAAGCCCTCTGAAAAAAAAACAATTCTATTTTATCCTCAAAAGCCAAGCAGTAGAAATGTAATCTGGAAGCTCTGCCACCTAAATGCATTCAAAATTACAAGCAATCCAAATGAAAAATTTGACATTGCCTTTAACTGGGAGGATGCAACCTTTAGAAAAAAGGATAAAATTCTAAAAAAATTATCTAAAAACCACAATGTCTTTAATATAAAATGCAAGGATATTAGCAAGAAGAAAACAGGAAAAACCTTCAAGAAGGTTTTCAAATATCCAATAATAGTAAATCCCAAAAAGATTAATGGAAAATGCGTGAAAAAATCAAATCTAAATGCACAAAAAGACGGGCAAATGATTCAGTGCCCTGCTAAAAAGGAAAAGGGATATGTTTACGAGGTTCTTGTGAATACAGAAATCCAAAAAGGAAAATTAGTGGACATGAGGGTTCCAATAATGAAAGACAAGATTCCTTTTGTTTATTTTAGATACAAGTCATTAAAGGACAGGTTCAAGGACAGCAAAAAGCCAAAAGCATCAATTATTGAAACAAAAAAGGTTTTTTCCAAGCAGGAAATAAGCCAGATTTTAAAATTCTGCAAAAAATTAGGTTTGGATTACGGAGAATTAGACATCCTTAGAGACAAAAAAAGCAAAAAAATTTACATTGTTGATGTAAACACAACACCTTTTGGACCTCATAGGCTTTCAAGAAAAGTAACAAAGGAAGCATTAGAAAAATTATCTCAGGCATTCTTGACTTCACTATAAAGCCTCTTGAGCATCTGAAGAGGAAATACAACACCATTAACTAAAACAAGATAGGGCATAATATTCAACACACCAAACACAAGTATGCTGTTGAATGTCATGATTCTAAAAAACTGCCATAATTCATCCATGATGAAATTCTTTCTTCTGTCCTGAGATTTAAATCCCCTGTGCATTTTTTCCAATACTTTAAACTCTCCCTTATCAATGTACATCTCGTATTTCTTAAGCTTCAGGAAATTGTTAATAAACATGGAATATGCAGTCACCCCACCAATAATCAAAAACCAGTAGCTTGGAATAAAATCCAATCCACTAAAAAAAGCTCCGATTGCAATTCCAATCAAAATCAATGGATTGATTATTACATGTCCTAGATAATCTAGATAAATGCCTCTTTTCCCTTTTTCAAACCCAACTTTTTTGTATCTTGCAACTTCTCCATCGCAGGCATCTAAAATAAGATAAAGATGGTAAACAACAACACCTGCAAGCGTATATGCATACTGGCCAAACATAAACAATACAGCAGAAGCAATTCCAAAAATAAGCATTGGAATTGTAACTTGGTTGGGTGTTATTTTAGGAAAAACATTAATCAAAAGCCAGGTTATCCTGATTGAGATAAATCTTGCAAGTTTTTCTCTCCAGGGATCACCCTTTTTAGGAGTGCCGCATGCTTTTTTCAATTCTTTAAGTGTTGGCATATATTATTTTGTAAATTAAGATTTTTAACTCTTTTGTAGGAAAACTCTATGAATTTTTAAAGAATATATTTTTACTATGTAATCTTTATAAACCCCTTCAATATACCAATTTTATGAAGGCAATCATTTTAGCAGGAGGGCAGAACACAAGATTGGCAAATGACATTCAGGAGCCAAAGACTCTTCTTAGATTGGGAAAGGAGACAATCATTGAAAGACAGATAAGAATTCTTATGAAGGCGGGATTGTCTAAGGAAGATATTTTTGTCATAACAGGATACAAAAAGGAATTATTAGAGCAAATACATGACAACACTGTTTTTAATGAGATGTTTGAAAAAACAAATAATGGCTATGGGGTTTACATTGGGCTTAAAAGAATCTTTGAGCTGTATCCTGTTTTGGAAGAGGATGTTTTGGTTTTAGATGGAGATTTGCTCTATGAAGAGAGCCTTATTGACAATCTTCTGAAGTTCAATAAAAGAAATGTTCTTGTAAACAAACAGACTCCTTATTCTGAGGAATTAAAAGATGAAATTTCAATAGAAAATGAAAACAATGAAATTATTGAAATGGTCATACCTCAAAAAGACGCTCCTTTAGGAGAGCCTTACATAGACAAGCCATTGTTCAGCTTCTTGGGAATCTTAAAAATCTCTTCTCATAAAGCAAGAGAATTAATGAATGCCTTGCAGAATGAAAAGTACTGGAACACATGGTATACTGTTCCTCTCCCAGACATTGTCAACAAGGGAGAATTCTATAATTTCGCAATATCAAAGGATTTGAAATTCTGTTTTGATGTGGACACAAAAGAGGACTTGGAAATTCTTAATGACTTAAATAAAATGCAGAATAAGAGATTCACAATTTTGTCTGCAGGCCCTGTTGTGGCATCTGAAAAGGTCAGGAATTCCATGGGAGACTACAAGGAGATTGGACACAGAGAGCCGGAATTTTCAAATATAGTCAAAGATATAAAGGAAAAAACCCTGAGGGTTTTTAATGTTCCTGCAAGGGATTATTCTTCAATTGTTGTTGCTGGCTCAGGAACAGCTGCAACAGAATGCCTCTTCTCTTCTTTGATGCACTCTGACAAAAAGACCCTTGTTGTAAGCAATGGAGCATTTGGAGAGAGAATAGAACAGATTTGTGATGTTCATAAGATTCCTATTGTAAAAGTTCATTATGAATGGGGAGAGTATCCTAAATTAGAAGATATTGAAAAAAAGCTTCAGGAAGATTCTTTGATAGAGGCAGTGGCAATGGTTCAGATGGAGACAAGCACAGGAATGCTTAATCCTGTTCATGATGTTGGAGAATTATGCAACAAATACAACAAGACATATATTGTTGACGGAATGAGCGGCTTTGCTGCAGACCCTCTGGATATGGTTAATGATAATATTGATTTTGTAATCACAAACACAAACAAAGGCTTAGGAGGATTGCCTGTTATTGGATTAATCTGCTATCGGAAAGCAGCCCTTGAAAAAAGCAGGGATTTGGATGGCAAGCCAAGAACATTCTCATTGGATTTTTTCAAGCATGTCAAATACAGCGAGGAAAAAAACCAGACACCTTTTACCCCCCAAATACCTTACTTTATTATGCTGAGAGCAGCTCTGGCAGACTTGCTTGAAGAAGGGGTTGAAAACAGAATCCAAAGATACAAGAGAAACACAGAATTAATGAGGTCTAAATTACAGGAACTTGGATTCAAACTTCAGTTTCCAGATGAAAGCCAATTGTCTGGATTAATGACAAATTACATTCTTCCAGAAGGTGTAGGCTATCAGGAAGTTCATGACAAGATGAAGCAAAGGGGATTTGTTGTCTATCCTGGAAAAGGCGCATTAGAAGGAAAAATAATCCATATAGCAAATTTAGGAATTCTAAATGAAGAAGATATTTTGAAAATTTGCAGGAATATGAAAGAAGTGATAGAAGAGATAGGGCAGAGATAAGAAATCAAAATTAAATTAATCTAAAATGAAGAATCAATAAAAAACTTATTTAAGGCTGTTTAAACTATTTACTATCATGGGAGACGTATCAAAAAAAATCATTACAGAATCAATCTGGAAATTCCTGTCTTCTCTGGTAATCAAGGTTGGGGCATTGGTTTTTGTTGTTCTTTTGGCGCGTTTCTTAAAGCCAGAGGGCTTTGGTATCTATAATCTTGCTATGTCTGTTGTTTTGTTCTTTGCCTTGCTGGCAGATATGGGCATAAACAAGGCATTCCTAAGATATGTTTCCTTTTCATTGGGAAAAAAAGACAAGTCACAGGCAGCAGCATACACAAAATACTTATTCAAGCTAAAGCTCATCACACTGACTCTGTCAGCAGCCCTGCTTTTTTTATTGGCATATCCTTTAGCATTTTTCATGTTCAAAAAGCCAGAACTTTTTATCCCATTAATTATAATTTCTATCTATCTGGCAGTAATATCTATTGAAAGATTCCTTGAGTATTTCTTTTATGTGCTTAAAAAAGTCAAGTTTATCACAGCAAAAGAGACCGCATTCCAGATTCTAAGAATTGCCCTGGCATTGATTGTGTTTTTCTTTTTTGCAGACCAATGGAGAGTCATAGGCGTCTTGCTGGCACTTATAGTGGCAAATTCAATTGTCACCTTTTCAATGTTCCTGATTATAAGGAAAAAAGCAAAGTTCTTGTTTAAGAAAACCAAGGCAAAGGTAGACACGAGAAAAATCTTTAGATTTGTCAAGTATCTGGCAATTGGGGGATTGTCTACAATGTTTTTTATCTACATAGACACAATCATGCTTGGAATATTTCTTCCTGCAGAATATGTTGGTTTTTACTCAAGCGCAGTTGGCTTAATTGCCAGCCTTATAGTTCTTGTATCAGTTCCAAATATTCTGCTTCCAATCTTCACTCAATTCAAAAGATTCCAATTGAAAAAAGCCTTTGACAAGGTTTTTAGGTACATCTGCATACTTTCTATGCCATTGATTTTTGGAGCATTGGTTCTTGGAAGATATGTTATACGGGCATTTTATGGATATGAATATCTTCCTGCAGCAATACCTTTTTACTTTCTTTCAGTACTTATTTTCAGCGGAGTATTGACAGACATGCTTGTAGCCTTGTTTTCAGCAAGGGAAAAACCAAAGTACTTTGTGAATGTTTTGATTTTTGCATCAATACTAAATGTAATTTTAAATTACATTCTAATAACAACTTTCATGGCAATCTCATTGGAATGGGCAATGATTGGAGCTGCATCAGCAACAATCTTCAGCAGATATCTTTACATGGCTTCTTTGATGTTTATTGCAAACAAGAAATTAAGAGTCAGTTTCAAGGCAAGCTATTTCGCAAGGACTTTTGCCGCAGGAGTAATCATGTTTGGAGTTTTGTACTGGATAAACATGTCCATGATAGTAGATATGACTTTGTGGATAGGGCTTTTGGAAATTGCCCTTGGCGCAGTTATTTACTTTTCAATCCTCTTGCTAACAGAAACACTTACTGAAGAAGATTTCATCATGATTATGGAAATTATTCAAAGAAAAAATCCAAAACAAATTAAAAATAAAATCAGGACAGAATAAAAATGATAAAAAAAATATGCTTTTTTTCAATTGGCTTTGCATTTAACAGGCTTGTTAGACTAAAGTTTTATGAAAAGATTTTTCCAAAAAATGTTAAGATTTTTTTATTCACAACTGACAAGTATGCAGGCAAGGAAAAACAATCATACCAGTATGAATGGGATGGATTAAAAAGAACCAAGATAGTCCAGGCAAGATATAATCCATTGACACTGCCATTTGCATTAAGAAGATTCTGCAAGGAAAATAAAATTGACAGAGTAATAAACATAGGAAATTTTTACGGAGGCCTGGCATTGATTCCTGCGACAATCCTAAGCAAAACAGATTATGAATTAAACATACTTGCAGATGTTTTTGATGAATACAAGGCAAGAGATGGGTTTTGCAAAAAACTATTCTCTGTAGCTAAGCTCCCCCTTCTTTATCCTGCAGCCTGGTTTGCCAATAGGGTCATGTTCACAGGAAAAACAAACTATGAGAGGGCAAATGTTTTTTTTCTTGCACCCAAGAGCAAGATGAGGCATCTTGCAGCTCCAGTTAATCTGGATTTATTTAAGCCAAAAGACAAGAAAAAATCAAGAAAAAAATCAAAGCTTCCTATGAAAAAGAAAATCATTGTTTTTGTTGGAAGAGTGAATTATGAAAAAGGCTCTGATATTTTAACAAAATTAATACGATCAAATCCAGGTATTCACTTTATTGTAATTGGAAAGGCAATAGATAAGGAATTTATTAATCTCCAAAAAAGCAAAATCAAGAATCTCCAGTATATTGAGAAAAAATCCTCTAAGGAGCTTGTTGATTATTACTCTGCATCTGATTTGAGCTTTTGCATAAACAGAGGTGGAGGAGGCATAGGAATTTCTTCAGAAGAGGCTCTTGCCTGTGGAGTTCCAATCCTTGTCTCAAAGCAGTTTAAATTGAAAAATTCAGATGCTCTTCTTCAAACAAGCCTTAATTTCAAGCAAGTAAACAAGGCTGTGAAAGGATTTTTTAAGGTTCCTGAAAAAAACAGAAAAAAATTATCAAAAATAGCAAGAAAATATGTTCAGGAAAATTATTCAGATAAAGTCTGGAAAAACAAATATATTGAGGCTTATTTAAACTGAGAAAATCCCTCTTAACTATATCCTAAGGCTCTTAACTTAGCCATGATTGTCTCTCTTGCAACACCTCTTCCAGCTCTTTCATGAGCATTTGGATCATCGTTTATTGATGTGCAGTGAGTGCACCCTAAAGAGGTATATCCTTTGGCATAAAGGGGATTGCATTTTATATTGTGCTTTTTCACATAATCCAGAACATCCTGCTGAGTCCAGAATATTAGTGGATGGACTCTCATGTGTCTAGGATGCTGAGGAGGATTTCTTGGAGAAAAAATAGTTTCCTGAGCTCTTTCTTCATGCTCTACTCCTCTTATTCCAGTTATTAAAGCATCCATTTCAGTGTCTGAAACAGCCCTTCTCATAGGCTCTATTTTATGATATTCGCAGCAAGTCTCTGTAAATTCAGGAGTTCCTTTTCCAAATTTTTCCATAAATTCCATAACTCTGTCTTCTTCTGCCTTAAACTCTTTGAAATTCTTTACTCCAAATTCTTCTAAGATTTCTTTAATGTAATCATAAGTTTCTGGAAACTGGTGCCTTGTGTTTGCAAAAACAACTGGTGTGTCTTCTTTTAGCATATCTTTTGCCAGATGCAAGGTAACAACACTGTCTGTTCCTCCGCTAAACCCAACACCGGGTTTTTTGAATATCTTAAAAGCCTCCTGGATAATGTTCTTAGAAATCTGCTCTTTTACTTCAAGCGGCAGGTCAAGAAGCACCCTCACTCTTGGAAGCATCAAATCTCTGCATTTGTTTGTTCTAAATTCTTTTTGAAATCTCTCTTCTACCATTATATATAATTATGTATAATTATAGTATTTAAATGTTTCTATACTTTAAAGATTGCAATTCTTTATAGATATTTTACAAGTATCCAAGGCTCTTCAGCCTTTCCTTTATTTCCTTTTCCTGTCCCTTGTTAAGCAGACTATCTTTTGTAGGAGTTGATAAAACCTGTCTTAACACAAAACCAACAAAGCCTGAAACAGAATTCATTCCAGTTCCTTTTATTCTTTGTTTAACTTTATCTATTAATGGCATAGGCAAAGAGATAGTCCCGTACTTAACTTTATTATCCTCTTTCTTTTTTGCTTTTTTCATAGTAATTATAGATAATTAATAAATATAAATCTTTCTGGATTTTAGAATATGTAATTTTAAATATAGTCTGTTCTCTTGACAGGCTTTTCCCAAACATCCTGTTTCTTATTTGTCTCTAGCCCATCAAACGCCTTTTCTAACTCATTGCCAAGTCCTTTAGTGTAAATATTATTTGTTTCTCCAGGATCTTTCTCAAGATTATATTCTTCTTTTTCCCTGTGGTGTCTTGACTTGCATAGATTGCATTCAGGGTCAGCAGCCAAAATAAGCTTTCTTTTCTTTGTCCTGACTGATTTCAATTCATGCCCCAAGCCATCCCATGAAAAAACCTTGTCTCTTATTTCTTCGCCATTTTTAATAAGGGGCATCATGCTTATGCCGTCAATTTTTTCAGGAATCCTGTTTTCAATTTTCAAGTATTCAAATAATGTTGGAACAAAATCAACATTTTGGGCAAGCCCTTTGATTTCCTTGCCACCAATTCCAGGAAGATGCATCACAACAGGAACATGGATTGTGTCGTCAAACAACCCAGTTGAGCTAAAGTAAATGTCATGCCCAATGAGGTTGGTTCCATGATCTCCCATAATAATCAAGACAGTGTCATCCCAGATTTTATTTTTCCTTAGGAAATTGTAAAGCTTTCCAATCTGACCATCAATCTCCTCTATTGCCTTGTCATATTTGTCAATCATATCCTCTGTGGAGTTCATCTGAATGTCAGTCACTCTTTTTTTGAAATACCCCCTCACCTTCTCGTCTTTTATCTCTTTAAGCACTTTGTCAATATTTTTTTCATGCTTTGATTTGTATTTTATCGTAGGAAATGGAAAATGCGTATCCCAAAAATGCGCAAAGACAAAAAAAGGCTTTTCATTGCCAATAGCCTCTTTCATTTTCTTCATAGCCAGATTCATTGTCTCTTTTGGTGTGCAAAACATTGGAGATGCCCTGCTCTTGAACATCTTTTTTCCTAAGGCATAAGCCCAGCTTGGCAAATTCAATAAGATTCTTCTGACAAAAGGAGAATTAAGTATTCTTTTTGATTTTTCTTTTTCTTTGTTCTTTTCTTTGTAATAGGTAAAGCCTTTTTCAAACCATGCGCCAATCCAGTCCACAGCAATTGTTTCATATCCTTTTTGCTGCAGCAAAGTTGGAAACCAAAAACTTCCACCATCAGTGAATTTCATGATTTCTTTTTCTGATGTGTATGGAAACTGGTGGATTATCCCAGAATGCTCTGGGAATTTTCCAGTAAATAATGATGTTAGGGATGGGGCAGTTGCATTTGAACTAGAAAAAAAGTTTCTAAACAATAAGTTTTCATGGGCAATTTTCTTAATGTTTTTGTCAGTTTCCTTGTGATAGCCAAACAAACTAAGGTTCTTTGGCCTAAATGCATCAACCATCACAATTATTATGTTTTTCTTATCCATTTTTACTTGATTGCTTTTCTTATTTTTATTTTCACCAAAGCCACCACTCAATGCTTGAATCATATGCATGGTCGCAGTTCTTGCATACAGGCGAGGAAAAATCAAAATTTAAATGTTGCCTCTGAAAGTCCTTAAATTTCTTTGAGTTTCTCAATTCCTTGATGTCATCGCCCTTAATCAAATTTCCAAACTGCACACTGGATTCAAAGTCTCTTACGCAGACAATAAACTCTCCTCGTGAATGAATGACAATATGAGTCCATGGAGCTGTGCATGGCCATTGTTTTCTATCATAAGGTATTTTCTGCTCTCCGAGATTCTGCCTCAGTTCCCCTGCCCAGTCAGATGGAAAATACCCTCTCACAGAATCAGCGTATTTTCTCCAGAATTTAGAATACTTTTCAAAATCCTTTTCATTTTCCTTGAGAATCATCATAGAGACATTCACAAGAACCGGATTCTTCATTGCTTTTTTCTTTTTCATGAAGTAAAGAGCATTTCTTTTTGTTGTTTCATAATCTATTCCCATAACCTCTTTGTAATTCCCCTCCCATCCATTTATGGAAAATGTCAATCTCCAAAGCTTCAGCTTTAGCAGGCCATCTGCCTTTTCTTTTGTCATAAGTCCTGCATTTGTGGCCATGTCTATCTTGAGCCTTGGGTATCTTTTATTTGCATAGGCTATTTTGTCAAGTATTCCCTTGTCAAAAAAAGGCTCCCCAAATCCGTGCATAGTCAAAACTTCAATGTCATAGTTTTTCATCACATTGTCCAAAACTTTCTTAAAATCCTCAAGGCTCATTACCTTTACTTTTCTTTTCATGCAGGTGTGAGGACACATAAGGCATCTGGCATTGCATCCATTTGTTGTTTCAACCTGAAGAAATTTCGGCTGGATTTTTCCAGCACGCTTTTTTATCCTTTTCATATATGTTTTATTATACAAATTAGTATTGACAATCTTAGATAAAGGGGATTGATACAATAGGAATTTTTTAAATGGCCTTGAAAAACCCTCGAGCCTTAAATAGTATTTAATTTCCTTTATCAGGTTCCAGATATTCATAATTTTTTATGATATGTTGGCTATATAAGTATTATGTATTAGATGTAGATATATTTTTGTTAATGAAAATCTATATAAATCATTAAAATGCTTTCTTTGTCATGAAAATCGCGCATGTCTGCCAATTTTACACTCCTGCAATAGGTGGTGTGAAGCAAGTAGTTGAGGAGTTGGCAGAGAGGCAGGTGAAGCAGGGACACGAGGTTCATGTTTATACCTCTGATTGGGACAAGCAAAAAAGAATCAGGAAAAAAGAGGAAGTTATTAATGGGGTTTATGTTCACAGGTGTTTTAACATAGCAAGAGTTGCTAATTTTGGAGTTATCTGGCCTTCAGTATTCCCCAAATTAGTAAGAAACCGGTTTGATATTATTCATAGCCATGTGTTTGGCCATGTTCATTATGTTCTTGCGGCCTTGGCAGCAAAATTAACAAAGGCAAAGCACATCCATACAACACACTGCCCTTGGTCAGATGCATATAGGTCTCCGGTGGGAAGAATTGGGCTTTTCATAAGCTACAATATCTTTTCAAGGCTTGCAGCAAAATTAACAGACAAGTTCATTGCAATAACTCCTTGGGAAATAGAATTCATTAAAAAATATGGGGGCAGGGAAGACAAGATAATTGTGATTCCAAATGGAATGGACAAAAGAATTTTCAAGAAGATTAAGAAAAATACTTTTAGAAAAAAAAATGGCATTCCCTCAAAAGACAAGATTGTTTTGTTTTTTGGAAGGCTTAATCCAGTAAAGGGTCCAGACCATTTTGTAAGAATAGCCAAGATGATTTTAAAGAATAGGAAAAAGAAGGATGTTACATTTGTTGTTAGGGGGCCTGATGAGGGAATGCGTGTCAAGGTTAAGAGGCTTATTGGCAATGAAAAGAGAATAATTCTAATGCAGGAAACCCGGGATAAAAAAGAGATTGCAGAAATGTATCAGGCAGCAGATGTTTTTGTTCTTCCAAGCTACAGAGAGGGCCTGCCATTAACATTGTTTGAGGCAATGGCAGCGGATTTGCCTGTTGTTGCAGCTCCTGTAAATGGTGTTCCGTATGAAATGAAAGAGCCAGAAAACGGATTTTTGATTCCCTATGGAAAAAATAAAAAATATGCAGAGAAAATAACTGAATTGCTGGACAAACCCAAATTAAGAAGGAAAATAGCCAAAAATAATCTAAAAAAAGCAAGGAATTACAAGTGGGATATTATTTCTGAGAAGACTCTGAATCTCTATAAGTCTTTACTTCAATAATGCTTTTAAATAAACTATTTTTAGGATTTTTATGAAAGCATTGTTAATAACAAAGCCGTTTTTTATAGAACCTTTGGGGTTGATGTATGTGTCTGCAGCTGCAAAATCTAATGGCCATGAGGTTGATTTGGCTTTGACATCCTCTGATTTAGAGAAGAAATTAACAGATTTCCAGCCAGGGGTTGTGGGGTATAGTGTCATGACAGGCAATCAGGATTTTTATTTGAATCTCAACCAAGAATTAAAGCAAAATCATGATTTTGTAAGTGTTTTTGGAGGGCCCCATCCAACATTTTTCCCCCAGATGATTTCTGAAAAAGGAGTTGATATTGTTTGCAGGGGGGAGGGAGAGCAGGCATTTCCAGAGTTATTGGATAATCTTGAAAAAGGGGAAAATTATAGCGACATTCCCAATCTCACAGTCATGCATTCGCATGGAATAAGTCAAAACACAGTTCGTAATTTTGTAGATATTGATTCTCTTAACTTTCCAGACAGAGATTTGGTTTTTCAGTTTGATGAAATCAGAGACGGCCCAATAAAGCATTTTATTGCCTCAAGAGGCTGTCCTTTTTCCTGCTCTTATTGCTTTAATGAATCTTATTCAGAATTGTACAAGGGTAAGGGCAAGAGAGTAAGGTTTCGTAATCCAAAAAGCCTGGTAGATGAAGTAGAGGATGTAGTAAATTCTTCTCCTACAAAGTTTGTTTATTTTCAGGATGATACTTTTACATTAAATGCTGAATGGCTGAGAGAGTTTAATGAAGAGTATTCTTCCAGAATTAATCTTCCGTATCACTGCCATGTCCGTCCAAATACAGTAACAAAGGAGAAAATAGAGCTCTTAAGGGAATCAGGATGTTACAGTGCCCATATTGCAGCAGAATCAGGAAATGATAGATTAAGAAATGAAATTTTAAACAGAAATATGTCTAGAGAAGAAATCGTTAATGCCTGTGGTTTATTAAAACAAGCAGGAATAAAATACATGCTTCAAAACATTATTGGATTGCCAACAGGAACCATTGAAAATGATATTGAGACACTTGCTCTGAATATTGAATGCAAGCCTGATTATGCCTGGGTTTCAATATTCCAGCCCTATCCAGGAACCCCTCTTGGAGAATTCTGCAGAGAAAAAGGGTATTATGAAGGGGATTTTAGTGACATAGGTTCAAATTTCTTTGATGCAAGCCCATTAAATTTTTCAGAAGAGTATAGGAATCAATTATCAAATTTACAAAAAACATTTGCAATTCTTGTAGAGAATCCCGAATTAGTCACACTAGGACTTGCAGAAACAATGATTAATAGGCCTCATTCAGAAGTAAAAGAGCAATATCAAAAAGCATACAGGGAATTCAGAAAACAGGCAGATAAAAGATTGTATGGTTTTGAACTCTAGTCAAACAGCTTTGTTAATTTATTTTAATCTCTGTTTCCTTTTTCTGCAGAAATATGATCTATCTTGACATCTGTATAGCCCTTTCCAATTTCTTTTACAATGTCATTTTTGATTCCAACTCTAATTCCGTTGTTCTCTCTTATTGCAATTGCTCTTCTTCCAACTTCTTCTAATCCAAGCTCATCTTCTTTTCCCTGCCTGATAGCTGCCTCCAAGTCCCATGTTGTGGCATTTGCTTCATAAAGCTGTTTAAACCACTCCTCGACCTGCTCGTAGGTGCATATCCCCCCTCCAATATACTCTCCCACTGCAATTGAATACTCTCTCATTTCATTAGCCCATCTGTTTCTATCATCCAGATTAGGAAGCCTTTCAAACTTAAGCTGGATTATAGATGTTTTGTCTAGCAATTCATCCAATGGGTATTTCATATATAGTTTTCATAAATAACTTTTAAAAACCTTATGTATGTGAAATATACATGTTCACAATAGTTATTACGGCCTTCAAGGAGCCAAAGACAATTGCAAATGCAATAACTTCAATAACAAATCAAAAAATAAAAGAAAAATATAAACTGATTGTGTCTGCCCCAGATAGGGAAACTCTGGATGTTGCCAGAAAATTGTCAAAAAAGAATAAGAAAATTAATGTATTCAAAGATCCTGGAAAAGGAAAATCCTTTGCATTAAATCTGCTTCTTCCGAAACTCAGGGGAGACATAGTGATTCTTACTGATGGAGATGTTTATGTCTCAAGCAATTCAATAAATGAGATGCTCAAAAAATTTAAAGACAAGAAAGTGGGATGTGTTACGGGAAGGCCTGTCCCAGAGGAAAGCAAAAAAACAAAATACGGTTACTGGGCTAATTTTTTATTTGATGCTGCGCACAAGACAAGAGAAATTCCTGCTAAAAAGAATCAATTTCTAGAGTGTTCTGGATACTTGTGGGGGTTTAGGAATAAAGTGATAAAAAAAATTCCATTGGATGTTGCAGAAGACACAATAGTTCCGTATTTTTTCTGGGAAAAGGGCTATAAAATAGCCTATGCACCAAAGGCAAAAGTTTATGTCAAGAATGTAAGAAATTGGGATGAATGGATAAGTCAAAAGACAAGAACCACTCGTGCGCACGAGACTCTTGACAAGTATGTTGATGTCAAAAAGACACCGAGGACAAAATCTTTTTCAAGGGAGCTGAGGGGTGTGATTGATGTGCTTCTTTATCCAAAAACACTGAAGCAGTTTTTATGGTCCTTTGAATTGCTTTTTGCCAGGCTTTATATGTGGGTTGTGGTTTTTAATGATGTTTATATAAGGAAGAAATATCACAAGGACAAGTGGGAGAGAGTTGAATCCACAAAATAAATTTAATAACAACAACAAATAAAAACAAGAATTTCTTATCTCATTTATGGGTTTGAAAGAGTTAATGAAGAAAGCAAATGGCTGGCTAAAGCAGCCGCACAATCTGTTTTTTCTTTTGATAATTCTCCTTGCCCTGATTATTCGTGTTTATTTTTTCTCCCAGACAATGAGCCAGCCATTATGGTGGGATGAGGCAGAGTATATGACAATGGCAAAGGCATGGGCATTTAACATGGATTACACTTTTCTTCCTGTAAGACCTGTCTTGCTTTCATCAATCACTGCATTTTTCTTTAAGATGTCCTATTCAGAATTTCTTCCAAGGATGTTTGTAATGCTATTGTCAATGGCGTCTGTTGCTGGAATGTACTGCCTTGGAAAAGAATTTTACAACAAAAAAGTTGCTTTGCTGGCAAGTTTTTTAATGGCAGTATTTTGGCTTGACATCTTCTTTTCAATGAGGCTGCTTGTTGACAGCATTTCACTAACTTTTTTTATTTTCTCTACACTGTTTTTTTACAAATATCTTAAGAATAATTCAAAAAAAGCCCTTTACATGGGCTCAGCGATAATTGCCATTGGGGTGCTATTTAGATTATCCACAGGAATTTTTTTAGTCTGCCTGCTGCTGTATCTGCTATTCACACAAAAACTGGCATTTGTCAAGAAAAAAGAGCTTTGGATTTCAGGACTTATTTTTCTTTTAATCCTTTCACCATATGTAATCTGGGGTTATATGCAGTTTGATGGCTTTGTTATAACCAAGGCAGCAGCATGGAATGCTCCAGATGAGTTCACATTTGAAAATCTCTGGTGGAATTCAAGTTCTTATTTCAAAAGCTTTCCAACATACCTCTCATGGCCTTTGCTTATTGTTTTCTTGGCTGGCTTAGTCTCTTTTTACAAGGTGCTTGTTGGATTTGATATGATTTTCAAGGGAAAAGGAGGCAGTTTAAACAAGGAGCTGTTTTTGATTTTGCTTTTCCTAATCCCAATTCTCTTCACAAGCAATTCATTCTATCACCACATTGAAAACAGATACATAATAACTGCATTTCCAGCAATCTTCATAATTGCAGGCTCTGTCCTGACTAAATTTTATAATTCAATGAAAAGAAATAAGCAAAAAACTCTTGCAATCATATTGATAGCATTATTCTTAGGATACATTGCCTACTTCCAGGCAACTTCTGCAAATTCCCTAATTCAAAGCAAGGCAGATTCTTACGGAGATGTCAAGAGAGCAGGGGAGTGGATAGATGAAAACCTAGATGAATCTGCATCAATAATAACAAAGTCATGGCCTCAGATAATGTATTACTCCAACAGAAACACCATAAAGATGAATAAGGACAATGATGTTTTCTTGCAGCAGCTGCAAGCACTTTCTGTTTCTGACAAAGCCAGTCTTTATTTTATAATCAATGCCTTTGAGCCGCATGAGCAGTGGATACTTTCTTATCCTCAGGAAAACAATCTTTCAGCAGTATATGTCTCTTTTTTCGACCCTCAAAAATCACAGCCCAGTTTGATAATTTACAACATGTCTTCTCCTTCACAATCATCTTTATAAAACTCTTTTTTGCTTATTTTTTATGGTTGAGATAAATGATGAGATGGAATTGTCTTTGGTCATCCCAGCATACAATGAGGAAAAGAGAGTATTGCCTGTATTGGACAATTACCATAATCATTTGAAAAACAGGCTTGGAAATAATTTTGAGATAATTGTTGTTCCAAACAACTGCACTGACAGAACACCAGATATAGTCAGCCTGTATGCAGAGAACAAGCCAAACATAAGAGTCCTAAACATTCCGTATTATGTTGGAAAAGGAGGAGCAGTAATGAGGGGCTTTGCTATTGCAGAGGGCAGGCACATAGGGTTTGTTGATGCAGACAATGCAACGCATCCAATAGAGTTCCTGAAATTATACGACACTCTCTCAGACAATTTCAATAATCATCACGGAATCATTGCCTCAAGAAAAATCAAAGGGGCAATCGTCTATCCAAAAAGAACACCCATGCAGAATCTCTCAAGCGCAATATTCAACATCAAGACAAGGCTTTTGTTTGGCTTGAAATACAAGGACACTCAGTGCGGCGCCAAGCTATTCAAAAAGGATGTTGCAAAATTCCTAGTCAGAAACCATACAGAAAAAGGGTGGATTTTTGATGTTGATATGCTTTACTTGTGCAAGAAAAACAAGATTAGGATTTTAGAGTATCCTATTTACTGGTCAGATCATGTTGAGCATTCCAAATTAACTTTTCTTGAGGGAATAAAATCAGTGATTAATCTGTGGAAGTATAGGATAAAGAAACTTTAAATTAAGCCAGCCAATTTACTTAAAAACCCAGAACAGGCTTCCAAAAAAATTCAGTGGAATAGACACAGCTATCCCGGCTATTGCTGCAATGTTTGCAGTTAAAGTTGTCTCTCCCAGAATTTGAAGAACACCCCACCCAACAAAAACATTCACAGACATTGAAAAAACATAAAGTATGGCAAATTTCCATGCCTGGGAGTGCGCTTTTTTATGCCTCGCTGAAAAAGTAACATTTCTGTTTGTTGTGAAATTAAAAATCATAGACACAAATATTCCAAGGTATCTTGCAAAGATAAATGAAATGCCAATAAGGTAAAATGCATTAAATGAAAGAATATCTATTCCTGTTGCCATCAGCCCGACAATGCCAAATGCAACAAATTTGTGCCAGGTTTTCTCCAGGCTAAACCCAAATATCATTAGAACAGCACCCCTCTAAAGATTACCAGTGCAAGCAGACACAAGAATATCTGAAATGCAAATATCAAATAAACAACATCCTTTTCATAGACTTTTCTTTTCACCTTGCTTAGCAAAAGAAGCGCAATATGTGTCAATCCATATGCCTTTTTGTAAGGCATTTTCAGGCTTCCATCTTTTTGCGGCAGGCCAAAAGATTGTTTTTTCAATCCTCCTCGCAGCTTTAGCCCGACTTCAATTATGTATGGAATAAACACAAACACTGCAATTTTTTCAAAGTTTCCAAGAATCGCCATTCCTGCAATCAATGCCCCT
>Ga0272442_10004036_pt1 | contig 20222 bp, 25 predicted proteins | sample SSMForm2O_FD_200262 | JGI IMG/M metagenome (GOLD analysis project Ga0272442, IMG submission 200262) | Marine sediment archaeal communities from Little Sippewissett salt marsh, Falmouth, MA, United States - SSM-Form-2O | ecosystem: Environmental > Aquatic > Marine > Wetlands > Sediment ... | reverse complement strand
CTTTAAAAAGATACCAGGCCGAACCCTTAAACAGTTTCTGCAAAGGACTATTAATACCAGCCATCTTTAAAAAGTCCTCTATATTTTCTGCATTAAGAATATCTAAAATAATGTCAGAAGGCACAATACCTATTAATTTATTACTTTTGTCAACTACTGGGATTGACTTTAAGTTTTTCTGTAAAGCTAAAATAGCTACTTTTTCCTGATCAGTATAAGGTTTTACCTTAATAATATTTGTTTCCATTATTTCCCTTACTTTAGCTTGGGATCTTCTAAAAATATCTTTAACAGAAAAAACTCCTATTAATTTATTGCTTTTATCAACTACATAAATATAATTAATGGTTTCTAAAGCATCTGTTGTTTTAAAAAGCAATTCTTTGACATCTGAAACAGCGTCGTTTGGATGACAAATAGGAATATTTTTAACTATATTTCTGCCAGCTGTATTTAAGGGGTATTTATTCATAATAATGTTTTTTGATTTGATAATTTTTTCTGTTCTCCTTGAGAAAAGATATTAATCTTTCCGTAAACTCCGTCATAACCAGGAGTTAAGTTGACCTTGCCTTGTCTCACCCTTATTATACCCTCAACTATCTCATTTGAAACTAATCGTCTTAATTCCTCTTTAGAAACATTAAGCAAAACATCAAACTCTGTGTAGGCTTTAATCAATTTATCATATTCTGCTGCTACTGATTTAGTGGCCGGACCTACGCCTAAAGCATCAGCAATAATCTCTTCCAAAGGAATTAAACTCTTAAAGGGGATAACTTTTTCTGGTTTTTGTCCTCTTGATCTATCTGCTAATTCTTCCACCCTATTTAAAACTCCTAAGGTCAACGGTTTGCCGCAAACAGGACAAATATTATTGTATTTTTTAGATTCTTGAGGGGATAAAGATATATCACAAGCCCTATGACCATCATAATGATATTTCCCTTCTTCAGGAAAGAACTCAACTGTGTAAAGAAATTTAGCAGGATCTTTATCTTTAATAGCTTGAATAATAGCCGAATAACTTAATTCTGCATCAAAAACATTAGCTTCTCTGCCTATTTTTTTTGGAGAATGAGCATCTGAATTACTAATCAAAGTAATTTTATCTAAACTAGAAACCATCCAATTCATTTCAGGGTTTGAGCTTAAACCTGTCTCCGCAGCATAAATATATTTTGAATAATCCTCAAAACACTCTTCTATAGAATCAAAACCTGATTTAGATCCAAATATAGCAAACCATGGAGTCCAAGCATGAGCCAAAACAATCATACATTTTTCAGAAGTATTGACTACTATCTTAGCCAACTCTTTAGCATCTAACCCTAAAATAGGACGGCCATCAGATTTTAAATTACCTATCCAGCTTAACTGAGTATTTATCTTTTCACAAATCTCAAAACTAGGCGAAAACACTAGAATATGTATTTTTCTTACTTTATTATTCTTAGAATAAATACAAGAAATCTCAGTTGTTAACATAAATCTGGTTCCTTGATCATTCTTTTTAAGTTTATATAATCCTGGTTCAGCTGGTTCTAGTTTAGATTTAAGATTCTTTAACCACTCAGGATGAGTAAAATCACCAGTGCCTAAAACTTTAATGCCTTTAATCTTAGCCCATTTATCCAGCTCTTCTAAATCCATATCCTTGCTAGTAGCTCTGGAATATTTAGAATGAATATGAAGATCAGCTATAAACTTCATTGTCTTATTAAATTAATGCCAATAGAAGATATTTTACTGCCCCCAAAAACTGAAAGACCAGCAAAAATAGACCAAGCTATTAGGTCTAGCAGTTGGCTTAAAAACTCTTTAGGAATAATATTCTTAATCTGCTCTTGCATAGCTTTTTCTAGGTTCTTTTGAATATCTTCCAAAGAATTGCCTGTAGAGGCACTTACCTCTACCTCTGGCTCTTCTATCTTAAAAAGATTGGGAGCCTCGCTTCTGTTAGTAAAAATAGTAAAAGAAAAATATAAAGAGACAAATATTATTGCTATGCCTATTATTAATAAAACCCAACCGAATATTTTCTTAAGTTTCATAAATTTATTAATTTAATTATATATTTCATTTTATCATATTTTCACAGAATTTCCACAAAAAAGGTTGACATAAAGCTTTAAATCCTTATAATTAATAATATAGTAGAAACGAATAAAAGGTCGTAAGAATAAGAAGTTAAACTTTAAAATCAAATGATTAAAGACAATTTATATCCTCAGATTGTTGCTCAAGAAGAAACTGCTGAAGAGCCAAAAACTGAGGAAACCGTCGATCAAGAAGAAAATCCTATGGGAGCTCCTGCTGAAGGAGAAGAAACTCCTACTGAAGGAGGAGAAGAAACTCCTGCTGAAGGAGGAGAAGAAACTCCTGCTGAAGGAGGAGAAGAAACTCCTGCTGAAGGAGGAGAAGAAACTCCTGCTGAAGAAAACACAGGATTTTAATTTTAAAATCTTATTTCTACAACTAAAAACCCCTTGTCATAAGGGGTTTTTGGTTATAAAGAGGATTTTTTAAGAATAATCTTATAAAGGTTTTCCAAGAAATCTCCTCCAGCATAGCCTATAATTAAAGCTAACGCTGGACTTAAAGAAGAATTATTTAAGAATTGAATGCCTGTTTCATTCACAGCTACAGCCACTAACAACCCGACAATTCCGGAAATAAACATCATAGCAAAAAAGTAAGGCAACTTAAACCCAACATTCTTATATGAATACTGATGCTTTATATAACCAATCAATCCTCTAATAACTCCTCCTCCAAATCCTGCTATTAATATTGAAATATACATATTTAATTTATCTTTATTTATTATATCATAAAATAATCCAACCAAAAAACCGCTATTAGCGGTCTTGGAAGCTCTAACTAGGAGCAGGACTCTGGATTATCACCCTATAGTCAGTATAGCAAATAAAGAGATTTTGTCAAGCTTTGTCTGTTAATAACTAAAAGACCGTGGAGGTGTGGGGAATCGAACCCCAAGGCTTTTGGGTGATAATCCAAAGCCTACTCCACGTCACCCCCACGGCATTTTTATTATATCATAAAAAGAGGGCTATTCCCCTCTTTATATTTTAATTATTTCCTTAAATATTAATTTAGTTTGAAAAAACAAACCTGCTGATGTTTAATGTGCCCAATCAATCCTCTAATAACTCCTTCTCCAAACCCTGCTATTAATATTGAAATATACATATTAATATAATATATCAAATTTATTAAACTTGCCTGTATATTCTTCTTCTATAATATCTACATTATCGACTCTAGAGAAAAAGGTTCCTTTTTTAGCCCATTTAACCAGTTTATCTACCTCTGCTTTCTCTCCTTCGATAACAGCCTCCACTCTGCCATCTTGAAGATTCTTAACAAAACCGGTAACTTTCTTAGCCTTCTGATACATTGTTATCCTAAAGAAAACACCCTGAACCCTGCCGGAAATAAAAAGATGAAGCCTAATCTTGTTAGAAAGTTTATCTTTCATATTCTAAGCTTCGCCTGCCTAAATGTCTTACCAGTATCTTCAGCTATCTTTTTCCCAGCGCCAGTTAAAGAAAATTCTGTTTTAGGATCTCCGCTTATTAATTTCTGCCTTCTCAAAGTTCTTAATGATCTGTCTAGTTTTCTAGAATCGGGCCATTTCTTAATGCCAGGAAAACAAAAAGAGTCTGGAAATAAAGAAAAACACTCTTTTACTAGTCTCTCATAAGTGCATTTATTCTTTTTAGAAGCAACTGAGTAAATGCTAAAAAGAATTAGGTTGTGCAAAGAAGCCTTTTTGTATAAAACTTGGTCTATTTTTTTATTCTTAGCCATTACCAAAGAAAAGGTACTGCATTAGTAGATAAGTACCAAAATAAAAATGTTGCAAAAATAAATATAGTAATGATATCAATTAAGTTTGCCATATATTTTACTATATCATAAAATTGAGATAATTTCAAGTACCATACCTATAAAAAAGATTAAAATCAAAGAGTAATACAAAGGATTCATTTTCTTATTATTTTTCTTAAGAAAAGCCCTATACAAGAAAACTACTAATGAACCTTCTATAGCTAAAGCCACTGCTCCAGTAAAACCAATAACGCTGATAAACTCTCTTATGCCTGATAAAAATAATGCTAAAGGAATAAAACAAACTAAAAGCCAGGATATATTTTTAGAAACCCCCAGATCATACCAAAGTGCTTTTTGCAAGGTTAAGCCAAGAGTTATAAAAGAAGTAAAGCAAGTAATAATACCAAAGATAAAACCAAGCTTTATAATATTAGGCAGAATGCTAGACATGCCAGAAATAGCATCTTTGGAAACCTGAGGAGAAGCCCCTAAAACAATGTAAATAAAGAATAAATAGATAAACATTGTTAGAATAACTCCGGCAATTATCAGCTTTTTAATATGTTTGCCTTTTGTCATTTCTTTTAGCTCAGGAATAATAGAAGCCCCGCCTAAAGAAAATAAAACCACTCCATAAGGAAGAATAAAATGCTTTAAATCAATCTTTTTGAAGTTATCCAAATTAATAGCAGGAAAAGCTTTAAATAAAAATATTCCTAAAATAACCAAAAGAATTATTAATAAACACAATTCAATACCAGAAATGCTTTTAATCCCTCTGAATATTAAAAAAGAACCTAAAATAAAAAAAAGCAAAGTAGACAACAAAACAGAAAAGCCAGTAAGAGAACTAAAAAACTGGCCCATAAGAATCAAATAAGCCAGCAAGGCCCCTATTCCTCCTAAAGAAACTACTATAAAACTAAACTTTTCCCATTTATTACCTAGGTATTCTCCAACATAGCCAGGCAATCTGCAAATCTGTTTTGTGCCTAAAATAATTTGAACATAGATAAGATCAAAAACTATAACAATAAAACCCATTAATAAGAAATATCCCAAAACAACAAAAAATCCGGCTTTAGAAGCAACATAAGGTAAGCCGAATATACCAGCACCAATAACAGTGCCGAGAAAAACAGCTAAGGCTTTTATAAAATTCATTTATCCCTTAAAAACCTTATAGCCCTCTCTTACTTTTTCCTTAACCTTTAAACCAGCCTCATCGCCTTTTTTAGCTTTTTTAATCTTCTTATGATCTATTTCCATTGATTTTACTGGCTGGGTAAAATCAGTATCTTCTCCGCCAACAATCCTAATGCTATCCCCTTCTGAGACAGGGCTTAGAAATTTTATGACAGCTACCCCAATATTTGAAAAATAATGGATAACTTCACCGATTGGTTTTTCTTCTTTCATATGACCTTTTATTTAATTATAGCATAATTAAAAACCCCCTAACAGAGGGGATCTTTAATGAGGGGGAATGAATCTGACAAACTCGGTTCATTCTTTAAAGCTGGGTTTGGACCTAGCCAGGGATATCCGTAAACCTCCTTTACCAGACCTAGTGTCCTTAAGGAATTTTATCCCGCACCCCCTCACTTCTCATATTAATAAAGCCAATGGTCTTGTCAACCTTTATTGTTAATATAAAATAAAACCCTGATAATATTACAGGGTTTTTATATTATTCTAGTCTAAAGAGATGTTATGTTTCTTAGCCATTGCTCTTAGATAACGATCTTCATTTCCTCTATAATCTTCTTTAATAATATCCCTAGGTCGTTTATCGTTATAGCGCGTAGCCATTCCAATCGCTAAATAAATTCTTAATCTCTGTTCATCTGTTAATCTATTTTTTTTAAACATCTTTTCTAACCCCTAATATTTAAAAAGATCGTTTGCAATACTAATCATTTTTATTCTCCTAGTAACTAGTATTAAGTTTTAAATCTACTATTAGAATTAAATATATGTGCCCTCGGGAGGAGTCGAACCCCCAGTCTTTCCCTTAGGACGGGACTGCTTTATCCAATTAAGCTACAAGGGCATTTATATTTTCCGAAAAACCTTCTATAAGATTTAACATTTTTCTTTTAAAAGAAATATCCTGAATAATAATCCTGCACATTCCACATGGATATTTTTTAAGACTTTTACTATTTTCTTTTAATTTTAAAATCTCTGGATTCCTAAAATTTTTCTGTGGAACTTTAGTTATTTTAGACCAATAGTTTTTGGCTTTTTTGACATTTCCTTTTTCTCCTATCCTAACTATTATTCTAAACTTATCATTGGGAACACACATAATATTTCTAAAAAATCTCATCATTATTTTTATTATTTCAGGATCAGTATTGGTAAGTTCTACCGCTCCGCCAGCCCCGGATCTCGTTCCTTCGGCCCAATAAAGAGATACTCCCGCAATAAGTAATGTCTTATCATTATTTGATATTTTATTTATTTCCTTATCCGCCCATAGCTTAGCTTCTTTCTTACTTTTAATGGCTTGGATTTTAAGACTTTTGATAAAACTAGAATTTCTTTTCTTTTCGACTAATCTTTCTTTTTGTTTTTTAGTTAAGGAAACTGATAAACACCATCTAGACAAAGTACTGTTACTTACATCTATATGTTCTGAAATTTCATTATAAGAAAGACCCTTTTTGCGTAGAGAGATACATTTTTTATATAAATCTGGCTTCCTTAACATTATTATATTTTAACAAATTAACCTTGGATCTGAAAGAACTCACTATAAATTTATCATATTTTACTCTTGTTTTCAATATGATATAATAAAAACATAATTAATAAATATATAATATATGAAAAACCTATCAATAGTAGAAATAGCTAAAAAGGTCTGTCCAGCTGTAATTACTATAGTAGTATCTAAAGATCTTCCTAAGGTAGAAGGTTTTTATTTAATGCCTTTTGGCGGAAAAGGAATAATGATGCCTAAGTTTAAAGATGGGAAAAAGCAAAGCACTAAAATAGGAGGAGGTTCAGGCTTTATTGTTTCTAAAGATGGTTATTTAATAACTTCTCAACATGTAGTAGCAGATCGGGAAGCTGATTATACGGTTATTCTAGAGCCTAAAAAGAAATACCCAGCTAAAGTATTAGCCAGAGATCCTATTAATGATCTAGCTATTTTAAGAATAAAAGGAAAAACATTCCCTTATTTAGAACTAGGAGATTCTAAAAAACTACAACTTGGAGAACCAGTAGTAGCTATTGGTAATGCTTTAGGAGAATTCCACGATACTGTCAGTTCCGGAATTATTTCTGGTTTATCTAGATATATTCAAGCTACTAATCACATGACCCAACAAGCAGAAAGACTAAGAGGATTAATCCAAACAGATGCTGCTATTAATCCAGGCAACTCTGGAGGACCATTAGTAAGCATGGATGGTAAAGCCATAGGAATTAACACAGCTGTAGTTATGGGAGCCCAGAATATAGGGTTTGCTATTCCTATTGATTATGCTATTAAAGATCTGAAAGAAGTTAAGAAATACGGTAAAATTCAACAGCCCTTCTTAGGAGTAAAATATGTTATCCTAACCAAAGAAATAGCTGAAAAAAACAAGCTCCCAGTAAAATACGGAGCTTTAGTAGTTAGAGAAACCTTGGGAGAATCAGCTATTATTCCAGGATCAGCAGCAGCTAAAGCTGGTTTAAAAGAATTTGATATTATTCTAAAAGCTAAAGGAGAAAAAATAACAACAGAAAATCCTTTATCAAATATTCTTCATAAATGTAAAATAAATGAAGAAATAGAACTAAAAGTTTTAAGAAATAAAAAAGAACTTACTTTAAAAACAGTTCTTCAAGAGAAAAAATAATTATTCTATTGCTTCTATAGCATTAACTCTAATACTAACTATTTGATTCATCTGATAGACAATAGCAAAACCAATTCCTAAACAAATCAAGAGCAGGACAATAATCCCTGCTAATGTTGATATTCTAGTGTTAAGAAACCCCAACATAGTGGGCGATTGACCGGACTCGAACCGGCAACCTTCTCGGCCACAGCGAGACGCTCTAACCAATTGAGCTACAATCGCCATATAAATAGTGCCCTCGGGAGGAATCGAACCCCCATTACAGACTTAGAAGGCCCGTGTTCTATCCGTTGAACTACGAGGGCATGATTACATTATACCTTTAATCCTCTTCTAAGTCAACTGGTTTTAAGAACGGGTTGATATATTCTTTATTATTAATATTATTAAACGATTCTTCTTGTTCTTTCCAAGTTGATAAAACATTATTATAAACCTCTCTATTAAAAACACACTCTTGGCCTAAAGATTCAATTACTTGCTTTTTGGCCATATAATCATATCTAAAGAATAAGAGCAAAGAAACAGCTAAAGAAAGAATAAAAAGACCTAAACAAGCCCAAAAAGCATGTTCAGCAATAACAAAAGGAATATTCTTTAATTTGTTTACATCTATTTTCATCTTACAAAAACTTTTATTGTTAAATCAGCATTAATATCTTCTGGAGAATAACCAAGGCCTATCTCTGCCTGTGTTAAACCCCTAATAGACATTTCTTTATCTTCTATTAAATAAGGACCATTCTCTATTTTTTCTAAGAATCTCATAAAGTTATTATATGAACCTATTAAGGTTAAACGAAAAGTTAAATTATCCCAATGATCTCCCAGACCTTTTTCTGAAGACATGGGAGATATATTAATAGACAAATTATTCTCTTTAGCTGTAGCCTGGAAGAACTTTATTAAATCAATTGGAGCTTCTTTTCTAGCAAAAAGATTATCAATTTTTTCTAAATTAGTACTTACTTCTTCATAAACGTCTTTGATATCTTCAGTTCTACCAGTTATGTTTTGAAAAGATTCTAGATCTTTTTTAACTTTTATAAGCTCTATTGGTCCATACTTAATAGAATTTAAAAAGGGCATGATAAAAACCACTATCAAGACCAAAGATACTATAAATAAAACTACAGATATTATTATTATTTCTTTTCTTAAATTCATAAAGGAATCTTAAAAGTTACATATATATCAATATCTTTTTCTTTTACCCAATTCGATAAAGGAAAATCAACATTCTCAAATTCTCCTTTAAGATTATTTTCAAACTCAACAACATCATCAACTACTGGAGCAAATCCAGATAAAGCTACTACTATTTTTCTTTCTTTATCCTCTGTAATCTGTCCTAAAGAAACATCTGTCAAATAAATATCAGCAGGTAAAAGAGCAGAGACTTTTTCTAAAACATTAGAAAAATTAACTCTTTTCTCATAAAAAGAGTTCAGCTCTTCTATTTTAGAATTAGCTTCAGTGATGCGACTTCTATATTCTTCGCTCTCTGACTCTAAGAACTCTTTTTCAGTATTAGCTAGATAGTTTTTATTAGAATCAATTTGCCCTTGGAGATAAATCTTTATTGATAACAATATTAAAGCTAAACAAACAAGAAAAAATAAAAATAAAAACCATAGAACTATTACCATTCTCTTTGTTCCTTCCATTAAAAACTCTTTTTTCTCTTTTAAAGGTAGTAAGTTAATCATAAATATCTCTTAAAGCTAATCCTAAAGCAGTAGTATAACCTAATGATTCTTCAAAGGGTAATTTAGGCACTCTTTTGACCTTTTCTGGCATTATATTAATCCAAGGATTACCTAATTCAACTGGTAGCTTAAGATCAGCAGAAACTAATTCAACTAAACCTTTCAGGTTAGATCCTTTACCGCAAAGAAGCACTTTCTTAATTGACGTTCCTCCATGACTGCTATAATAATCAATATATTTCTGGCTCTGCTTAGTTAAGTCTTTAAGTAAAGGCAAGATTATTTTAGCGGTTTTTGATTTTTTTAAACCATTTTTAATCTTTAGTTTTTCTGCTTCTTCTGCTTTTATCTTTAAATCCCTAGCTAAAATATCAGTTAATTGTTGAGAAGAAACATTAATTGAAGAAGTAAAACGTAAAGAATGACCGTAAAATATAATAAAACTAGTTGTGCTAGCTCCAAAATCAATTATCAAAATAGGAAAACTACTAGCATGATTTTTAACTAAAGCTCTGGAAATAGATTGAGATTCTACTTCTAGAACTTTAGGAATTAAATCAGCTCTTTTTAAACAAGAAATGTAAGGATCGACTATTTCTCGAGCAGTGGCAGCAATTAAAACATTAAAGCCATTCTTGCTTAAACCAGGAATCACTTCAAAATCTAGATAAACATCTTCTAAGGCAAAAGGAATATAGTTTTCTGCTTCAAAGGGGACAGCAGTAGACAATTCATCCCTGCTCATCTCTGGCATTTTTATAACCTGAAGAAAGGATTTTCTCTCCGGCAAACAAGTAGTAACATATTTTGTTTTTAAGTCCTTAGTTATCTCTTTAAAAGCTTTTATTACTTTTTCTTCATTGACTATCTCCCCATCTTGAATAATACCTGGATCTAGTTTCATTTCCTTCCAATAAACCAATTCTAAAGCAGATCTTTTCTGCTTAAGCTTAGCCACCCTTAAACACAGGTCAGATATATCTAAGCCAAAAGATTCAAATTTTAGGGAAAATAATTTCATGTATATATTATAACATTATTCTACCTCTTTCCAAGAAACTATAGACCACCCACCACCTGGCCCGCTACTAAATATGGCATCAGCTAAACCACTTGCATAATTAACTACAGCATTAGAGGCAAAATATAAAGCATAACCAGTTACTTCTTTTAATTGAGCGTTAGAGTCTAGCTTAATAAGACCATTATTAGTGTAAAGAATAGCTGCTTGACTATTACTAATAGAACTAATAGCTGGAGCACCTGGATCTAATGAATTATTAGTAGATAAAAACATTAAAAAACTTCCTTCGTTAGTAAAGCACTTACCTCCTTTGTCATAACCTTCAGAACCACAAACAACAACATTACTAGAAAGATCAATCTTACCATCAGCAATGATGATTCCTGAATCAGTTTTATAAGAACTATCTAATTCAATTATAACATTAGAATCAATTGTAATATTTCCAGTAACCCAAATTGTACCAGTTTGAGTTAATTCAGAATTACTAGTAATATACATGTCCCCGTTTATTTTTATAGGCCCTAAAGAATCAGATTCCCCATTTAAAGAGTAACCGCTAATTGTTCCTCCTTCAACTGCATCCTCTTTCCAGCTAGTGATTTGCTCGTCTGAAATAGGCAAAGGTATCAGCTCTGGATCAAGACTACCAGGATAATAATTAGTAGCTGTAGTACCAGAAATGTTTTGGTAATAGGCCCCGTTCTCAATATCACAATCAATTAAAGTGTTAGCATGAGCATTGCCATCTTCTACCCCTGCCTTATATATATTCATAGTATCAATAGAAACAACTGAATAAGCATCTCCATATATCTTAGTATTACTAGAACCAGTTATTGGACCGTTAGAATAAATATTTCCATTAATTTGACTATTACCAGACATGGTTAAACCTCCTTCACCCACTTGAACCCCATAATAGAAATTAGCTTCGTCGCTAGATATTCTAGCATTAACCTCTAGGTTTCTCATTATCTGGGAATTATTAGCTCTGGATTCTATGGTTAAAGAAGTACTTATTTTAGTTATAGTAATATCTATTTGAGCATCGCCAACTACCAAAGAATTAGTATCAAAATAATCCATATCTGGATCTAATATTCTTAATAAACTATCTTCTATCCCAGCCTCAGAAGCATAATAAGCCTGGGTTGATTTAATAGTACTTAAAAGATTCCTATTAGCATTAACAGTTATAAAAGTAAGGCTAAAAGCCACAACTAATAAGGTTGATAAAACTATTATTATTACGAAAAAAGCAGCAAAACCTTTCATCTTAAAGAAGTGGTTAATCTTAAATCAATAAAAGAATCCAATTCCGGCCTATTACTTGGATTCCTATAATTAATACCTATTTCAATATAAACACTGGTTTCTGTATAACTAAAGCTTAGATTATTAACCTCTATATTCTCTGGAGTTAAATATATTGGATTTTGAGATTCTCTTTTCATACATAAACGATTATCGCAAAGATAAAAATCAACAAAAGTATTTTCCTCTCCTTCGGGCAAGAATCTGGTAGTTTCTAAAGATAATTGAGTACCATTACTAGTAGGAGTATAGACACTTTCTGATTCTCTTATTTCTTGACTCATAACATGCATTACCCATTGGGAAGTATTCAAGGTTTCTCTTACTACTTTAGCCTTAGCACTAGAATGAATAAACCAAAAAACAAAAGCAATAATAACTGTAATCAGCAAAAAGAATATTATTACGTAGACCAAAGCTTCAATTAATGTAAAACCTTTTTTCATCTTCTCCAATTAGTTAAATAAGTAATTAATTCTAAATTCTTACTCCCCCAAGAAACCCTGATTATTACCCTCTTAGTATTATCATCTTTATTTAAAGGATTATAAGAAGCTTCTATATTATCATTGCTGTCCCGAGAAACATCTTCAAATATTATTTCTCTAGTAAAAATACCTATTGTTTCTGAGCCTGATAATAGACTCCAAGTACTTCCTAATTGAGGGTAATGACTAATACCAGTACTTAATGTTCCTAAACCATCAACATCCCAATCTGTTTCATTCCTAAAAGCCCTGACAATCTCTATAGCATCCCTCATTAGAAAATCAGCTGTACTAGCTTGTTTTATAGAATTAGAAAGCTTTAAAGAGGTAACAGCTATTCCCATAAAAACAGTAGAAGCAATAACAATAATAGCTATTACTATTAAAATCTCTATAATAGCAATTCCTTTATTGCCAAGACAAATTTTCTGTGTAAATTGATTCATAACTTGTTGAACCATCTAAATTATAGCCAATTATATAGCTTGGATCTGAAGAAAGCGTAATAATCAAAGGTTTATTATTATACCTATAATCACGGTGAACTGAAAATAAAGTATTAGGATTATTTAATCCATGAGTATGAATTTTTACCTCTTGAATATCACCAGAAACATCTACTTGACCCTCCCAATAAAACTCCCCTTCTCTTAAATTATCACCAATAACAATATCTTCTGTAACTCCAGAAAAGTTTAATCTTAAGGTTTCAGTCAAACCAATATTTCTAGTATAAGTAAAATGAATATGGCGAGAATCAACTGCCCTTGAATTAACAGGAACAGAAGGGACTGATTCACTTACTCTGCCTGAGCCTTCTATATATATTGTAGTATTAATATTATTATCTTGTACTAATCTTAAAGAAACATCGCCACTATTACTTAAACCAGTTAATCTATCATAAACAACCTGACTATCAATTAAATTAATATCATATATTTCTAAAGAAATTTCATAAACCTTATCAAAACTAGGATCTCGAGAACCATAATCACTTCCTTTAAATAAAGTATATTGGGAACTTTCAAAATAAACCCCATACTGACTAGCTCCTTCAGAAGCTAAAGTTCTACTCTGAGCTGTTCTTATAACATTAATTAATTGCTCAACCGTAGCATCTAAACCTGATTTTTTCTGCAAAGAAACAAAAGCATAAACCGAAATCAGTATCATAACAATAATGATAAATATTACAGTTAATGTTTCTACGAGAGTGAATCCTTTCATTCTATACTGCCTAACATTGAATACATGGGCTGGATCATAGAAACTGCAAAAAATCCTACGATTGCCCCAATAATCAACATTAGAACTGGTTCAATAATAGATGATAAATTTTTAGTAGCATTAGCCACTTCTTCTTCAAAAAAATCTGCTAATTTCGCTAAAATGCTAGAAGTTTCTCCTGTTTCTTCACCAACAGATATCATCTGGATTACTAAAACAGGGTAAATATTTTCATAATCTTTAATAACCTCTCCTAACTTACTTCCTTTCTGAACTCTTTCCGCTGACTCAGTCATAGCTTTTTTATAATAAGTATTACCTAGAGAATTAGAAACAATCTCTAAGGATCTAACAATAGGTACGCCAGCAGTGATTAAAGAAGATAAGGTTCTTACAGTATTAGCAGCATTTATCTTTTTGATAATGCCGGAAATAACTGGTATTCTTAAAACAATGGTGTCTAAAGCTACTTTACCAGGCCTAGTTTTTAAGGCTGCTTTAAAGGCAATATAAATAATCAGAGCTATAAAAGGAATTGTGTACCAAAACCTACTTAAAAACATGCCTAGACCTATAACTATTCTAGTAGATAAAGGTAATTCAATTCCTAAATCATCAAAAAGTTCAGCTAATTTAGGCACCACCATAATTAACATTAAAACTCCTATTCCCACCATGGCTAAAACAATAACAGCTGGGTAAATCATTGCCCCTTTTATCTTATCTTTAATTTCATACTCTCTTTCCATTTGATGAGTTAAAACTTGAAGAACCTTTTCTAAAGTTCCGCTTTCTTCTCCGACCTTTATCATATTAATAAAGACCTCTGAGAAAATATTAGGATATTTAGATAAAGCATTAGAAAAAGACTCTCCTTTCATTACTTCTTCTCTGGTCTCCATTAAGGCTTTTTTAAGCTTTTTACTTCTGGCCTGAATAGAAAGAATGTTTAAAGACCTAGGAAGAGAAACTCCAGCTATAATCATAATCCTAAGATTTCTAGTAAGCATCATTTTCTCCACCAAAGAGACCTTTCCCAAAGATAAAAATGATAGCAATTTCTTTCTATTAGAAACCTTTTCTGCTAAATCTGCCTTAATCAAAAGCGATCCCTCTCTTCGAAGGATTATGGCGAGCTCATGCTCATCTTTTGCCTGTGAAGTACCTGTCTTAGCTTCTCCTTGTTTATTCTTGGCAATATATGAATATAGAGGCATTATTCCATAATAACCCTAAGAACTTCTTCTATTGATGTTATTCCTTGAGCAGCTTTTACAAAACCATCTTCTATCATTGTTCTCATTCCTTCGCTTTTAGCTTCTGCTTCAATTTGATCAGTAGTAGCTCTTTTAACTATTAGTTCCTTTATCGGCTCAGTGACATTCAAAGTTTCAAATATTCCAATTCTTCCCTTATAACCATCTGGAGATTCTTTAGAAGCTTTAGGTCTATAAAAAGGTATTTTTTTTATATTATCTTTAGCTTTTACTATTTTTTCTTCTTTTAATACTTGTAAGACTCTGTCTAAATCACAATACTTACAAAGGTTTTTGATCTCTGAATCTTTTAAAGTATATTTTTCGCTACCAGGACAAAGCTTCCTAACTAATCTTTGAGCTATAATAATATTTAAAGTTGAGGATATTAAAAATGGCTCTGCTCCCATATCTATTAATCTAGGAATACTACCAGCAGCATTAGTAGTATGCAAGGTAGAAAGCACTAAATGACCAGTTAAAGCCGCGTTAATAGCTAAACTAGCTGTTTCTTTATCTCTAATTTCTCCAACCATAATAACATCTGGGTCTTGCCTAACCAAAGAACGTAAACCAGAAGCAAAAGTAAGTTTAATTTTAGCATTGACTTGAGTCTGGTTTATCCTAAGCATTCTATACTCAATAGGATCTTCAATAGTAGATATATTAACTTCTGGAGTATTCAATATATCTAGCATTGAATAAAGACTAGTAGTTTTACCTGATCCAGTAGGACCAGTAACCAAGACCATACCTACTGGTTTTTTAAGAGATCTTTGGACCCTTTCTAAAGCTTCTCCTCTCAAACCAATAGCTTCTAAACTGTAAGCCTTAGAGGTCTCTGACAAAAGACGCATTACTATTTTCTCTCCATTAATAATAGGAAGAATAGATACACGAATAGAATATTTATAATCTCCTGTTTCAATCTTAAACCTACCATCTTGAGGAAGACGATGCTCATCTAGCTTTAAATTAGATAAAACCTTAATTCTAGCTACAATACCAGAGCTAATTAATTTAGGTAAAAGCATAGCATCCCTAAGAATACCGTCTATTCTATAGCGCACTATAACTTCTTTTTCAGTTGGTTCAATGTGAATATCAGAAGCTCTTTGAATGATAGCGTGTTTCATTAAAGTATCAACAATCCTGATAACTGGCATTTCCTCAGCTACTTTTCTTAAATCTTCTTGTTTAACTTCTTCTTTTTTAGTAGTTCTAATAGACTTAATATCACTAGCTTCTTTTTTAATAATATCTCCAAATTCTGCTTCCAGGGTCTTTTGATACTGAGTTAAGACCTTTTTAATGCTGGCCACAGTTGTTAAACGAGGTAAAATCTTTAAATTGGACTTTTTCTTTATAAATTCAATAGTTCTTAGATCTTCGGGATCAAGCATGGCCACTTCTAAATTATTACCTTCTTTCCTAAAGGCAATAATATTATGGCTTCTAGCTATTGGCTCTGGAATTATCTTTAATATTTCATGAGGAATTATTTCTTTTTCTAAATTAACAAAAGGAATGCCTAGGATATAGGCAATTAATTTATTAAGATCATCTTCAGAAACTAAACCATTTAAGACTAAAACATCACTAACCTTACGCTTAGTCTTTTTAGCTTTAGTTAAAGCTTTCTTAAACTGCTCCTTAGAAATCAGACCAGCATCAAGTATAAACTTTTCTAATATCTTGTCGTCAACATTCATTAGCCTATTACTTTTTTAACTTTATCAATAACTTCTTTTAAGTTATATTGCATTTTAACTAAATAAGTTTTAGCTCCTAGCTCAATAGCCTTATCAATATCTTCCATTTTCTCAAGATTAGTTAAAACAATAACTGGGATGTCTTTAGTAGCTGAATCTTTTTTCAACATCTGTAGAACCTCAAAACCATGCATTTTAGGCAACATTAAATCAAGCATAATTAAATCAGGTTTCTCTGATTTAGCTAGCCTAAAACCTATTTCTCCGTCTAAAGCACTGATAACCTCATAATCAGCTTGCCTTAAAACGTCGCCAAAGGCTTCTTGAAGAGCGGCTTCATCTTCAACAAATAATATCTTTTTCATATTTTTTTAATTAGTTTTTTAATTATTGGCAGAGTAAAGAAAAAGGTTGTTCCTTTGTTTTCTTTTGACTCAAACCAGATTTTTCCTCCTGATTTATTAATAATTAGTTTACAAACATATAATCCTAGACCACTACCCTTAGTTCTTTGTTTTAAGGCATTACCAGCTCTAAAGAACTTTTGGAAAATATGCTTTTGTTCTTTTTCAGGTATTCCTACTCCCTGATCCTTAATAGAACATAATAAACAATCTTTTTGTTTCTTAATTTTAATATCTATAGCTCCTCCTCCTTTTGTATAACGAATTGCGTTATCAATCAAGTTTTCTATTACTAATTTAATCATAGAAGAATCAGCTAAAGCTTTAGAAGAATTATCTGATTGAAAACTCAACTTAATATCTGAAGCTTTAGCAAAAATATCATACTGAGAGATCATTCTCTTTATTAAATCTTCTAAATCAAGCTCAGCCCTAGCTAGGGTTAAAACGCCTTCTTCTAATTTAGAAACAATTAATAAATCATCAATTAATTCTACCATTCTAGCAATGTTTTCTTTAACATTAATAAAATACTCGTCTTGCTTAGACTTAGACACCTCAAACTCTTCTGAGGCTAAAACTTCAAAGGTCCATTTAATGTTAGTTAAAGGAGATCTTAATTGATGAGAAACAATGTTAATAAATTCTGATTTTAGCTTAGAAGTTTCAGCTAATTTCTCAAAACTCCTGGTTATAGTAAAGGCGATTATAAAAAGAAAACCAGTAATAATTAAAACTACTAGAGCTACTATTTCTGGATTAGCAATATAATGAGCACCAATTAAATAGGAAATTATCGTAGTTAAAACAATAATACTCCCCATTACTACGAATAAAAACTGGGGACATTGCCAAAGAGAAAGTCCATAACGCCGACATTGGCCAGGTATATTAAACTGGTTAATAATATTCTTAATCATTATTCTATTATATCATAAATAAGAAAAAACAAGCAAAATTGACTAAACCTATTTTTTTTGATAAGATCTATATAAATACGGGGTATAGTGTAACGGCAGCACGAGTCTTTTGGGAAGATTTAGTCTGAGTTCAAATCTCAGTACCCCGACCAAGCGGGTGTCGTATAATGGCTATTATCACAGATTTCCAATCTGTTGACGAGGGTTCGAATCCCTTCACCCGCTCAAATGTGATATAATAAAACAATGGCTAAAAAGATAAAAAAATATATATTCCCAGGAGCAGCTCTAGTTGCTTCTTTATATGCTTCAACTACTTTTGCTTTAGGCGCAGTAGCTGCTTATTTTGCTACAGAAATATATTGTCATAAGCTAGTTAAAAGCGGTAAAGTCAGACCAGTTAAGTTTAAGGTAAAAAGCTGGGATATTCATTTTCATCATTGGATCTGGCCAATTATGTTTATTGTTGGCGCCTATATCTTAGGATTAATCTATTCTATGCCAGTTATCTTTATAGGAGCTTTAGGAGGATTAGTTTTCCATGATATTTATACAGATAAGAAATGGTCTCCCATAGTCGGAGAAACAAAACCTTGGTATAAATTTATAACAAAAAACCCCCGCTAATCGGGGGTCTTTTTTATCTAGCGTATTCTACCACTCTACTTTCTCTAATAACTATTACTTTTATTTCTCCAGGATATTTCAATTCTTCCTGGATTTTAGCAGCAATTTCTTTGCTTAGCTTCTTAGCCCCGAAATCATCTATTTCATTGGGCTTAACAAATACTCTTAATTCTCTTCCTGCTTGAATAGCATAAGCTTTTTCTACTCCAGAAATAGCAGTAGCAATTCCTTCTAAATCGCTTAATCTCTTAATATAGTTTTCTAAAGTATCTTTTCTAGCTCCTGGCCTAGCTCCAGAAATCTGATCAGCTGCCTGAATTATTACTGCTTCAATAGTATTAGCTGGGTATTCTTCATGATGAGCTTTCATAGCTTCAATAACTGCTGGTTCTACCTTAAACTTTTCTAATATCTTAATCCCAATATCAACGTGAGATCCTTGTATTTGATGATCAACTGCTTTCCCAATATCATGCAGTAAACCAGCCTTTTTAGCTACTTTTACATCAGCCCCTATTTCTGCAGCAATAGCTTCGGCTAAAAAGGCAACTTCTATTGAATGCAAAAGAACATTTTGACCGTAACTAGTTCTAAATCTTAATCTTCCTAATAATTGAACTATTTTAGGATCTAAATCAACAATGCCTGTTTCATAAACAGCTTTTTCTCCAGCTTCTTTTATTTGATTAACTACTTCAGATTCTATTTTGTGAACAATCTCTTCAATTCTAGCTGGTTGGATCCTGCCATCTTGAACTAATTTTTCCAAAGATAATTTAGCTATTTGCCTTCTCACAGGATCAAAACCAGAAATCGTTACTGCTTCTGGGGTTTCGTCAACAACTATTTCTACTCCAGTAAGTTTTTCTAATGTTCTAATGTTTCTTCCTTCCTTACCAATAATTCTTCCTTTAAGATCATCTGAAGGAATAGAAACAGTAGTAGTGGTTAAATCTTGAGCTTGAGATAAAGCATATTTTTGAATAGCTGAGGCTATTATTTCTTTAGCTCTATTCTCATATTTTTCCATTCCTATCTGTTCTAGCTTTTGCATCTTGCCCAAAATATCTATTTTATAGTCTTCTTCTACCTGTTCTAATAATTCTTTCTTAGCTTCTTGCTTAGAAAGACTGGATACTCTTTCTAAATCTTTAACAGCTTTTTCTTTTAATTCTTCTAAGGCTGCTTTTATTTCTTTTAGTTTAGCTACTTTTTCCCTAAACTCATTTTCTTTTTCCTCTAAAACATTACCTCTTTCAGTAAGAGTATTTTCTCTTTTAATTAAAAGCTTCTGAGCCTTAAAAATCTCTTTTCGCTCAGATTGAACATCAGTTTTAGTTTGTTGTAATAGCTTATTAGCCTGCTCTTCGGCTTTGGCCCTTATATCCTCGGCCTCTTTTTTGACCTGAGATATTTTCTTTTGAAGTGTAAGTTCTATTGTATCGGCTCTCTTCCTGGCAATAGATTGACGAGCATAATAACCCAGCATTGAACCTATTGCTAAGGCAAAAAAACCTGTTACAAGCGCAATTAAATAAGTCATAATTCAATTTAAGAAATTGGTTATTCATACCAAAGTTCCAAGTTATATATTTTATATTTTAGATTATAGCAGAAAATCTTTCTTTTTTCAAGAAAGTTTTGATTGAATGACTTCATCAATAATTCCATATTCCTTAGCATCTTTAGCGCTAAGGTAGAAGTCTCTATCTGTATCTTTTTCTACTTTTTCTAGATTCTGACCAGTATGATCAGAAATAATTTGATTCAATTTGTTCTTAATTTTAATGATCTGCTTAGCAGTAATCTCTATTTCT
>Ga0272442_10004034_pt1 | contig 20230 bp, 20 predicted proteins | sample SSMForm2O_FD_200262 | JGI IMG/M metagenome (GOLD analysis project Ga0272442, IMG submission 200262) | Marine sediment archaeal communities from Little Sippewissett salt marsh, Falmouth, MA, United States - SSM-Form-2O | ecosystem: Environmental > Aquatic > Marine > Wetlands > Sediment ... | reverse complement strand
GCGCTCGTGTTCGGCCAGATGGACGAGCCGCCGGGTACCCGCCTTCGGGTCGCCCTGACCGCCCTGACGATGGCGGAGTACTTCCGCGACGTGCAGAAGCAGGACGTGCTGCTGTTCATCGACAACATCTTCCGGTTCACCCAGGCCGGCTCCGAGGTCTCCACGCTGCTGGGCCGCATGCCTTCAGCCGTGGGGTACCAGCCGACCCTGGCCGACGAGATGGGCCAGCTGCAGGAGCGGATCACCTCCACTCGCGGCCACTCGATCACCTCGATGCAGGCCATCTACGTGCCCGCTGACGACATCACCGACCCGGCGCCGCACACCACGTTCGCCCACCTCGATGCCACGACGGTGCTGTCGCGTCCCATCTCGCAGCTGGGCATCTACCCGGCGGTGGACCCGCTGGACTCCACCAGCCGCATTCTCGACCCGCGCTACATCGGCGCGGAGCACTACGCCATCGCGCAGCGCGTCAAGGAGATCCTCCAGCGCTACAAGGACCTGCAGGACATCATCGCCATCTTGGGTATCGACGAGCTGTCGGAGGAAGACAAGGTTCTCGTCAACCGCGCGCGGCGCATCGAGCGGTTCCTCAGCCAGAACATGTTCGTGGCCGAGGCGTTCACCGGGCAGCCCGGGTCGTTCGTCTCCATGGACGAGACGCTGGCGTCGTTCCGCTCGCTCGCCGATGGCGAGTTCGACCACATCCCGGAGCAGGCGTTCTTCATGTGCGGTGGCATCGACGACGTCAAGGAGAAGGCCAAGAAGTTCGCCTAGGCGAGCCGACGGTCTGACAGGGCAGGAGAGGTCGCGTTGGAAACGCTGTACGTCGAGCTGGTATCCGCCGAGCGGATGGTGTGGGCAGGTGATGCCACGATGGTCACCACCCGAACCACCGACGGCAAGATCGGCATCATGCCCCGGCATGAGCCGATGCTGGCCGTGCTCGTCCCGGGACGCGTCACCATCCACCTCCCGGACGGCACTCAGCAGCACGGGGCGGTGCACGGCGGGTTCCTCGGGGTCGACCGTGGCAACGTCGAGATCATCGCCGAGGTCGCCGAGCTGGCGCACGAGATCGACTACGGCCGCGCCCAGACCGCGCTCAAGAACGCCGAGGCCGATCCTGACAACCCGTCCAGCCACGCCGCCCAGGCGCGGGCCAAGGCCCGCATATCCGCGGTGCACAACCAAGGGCTCGTGCGCAGCTGACCCGCCTCACCCCTGGCGGCGGCCGGGCTCCCACAGCACGTCGGCGACCTCGCCGGACTCCGTCCGGTTGGCGTGCCGGCACAGGATGAAGAGCAGGTCCGACAACCGGTTGAGGTAGGTCGCGGGGAGGGCGTTCATGTCTTCCCCGTGGTCGTACAGCGCTGCCCAGGTGGCGCGCTCGGCTCGTCGGACGGTCGTGCGAGCAACGTGCAGCAACGCGGCGGCCGCCGTTCCTCCGGGCAGGATGAACGACCGCAGCGGCGCCAGCTCGGCGTTGAAGTGGTCGCACTGCCGCTCGAGCCACGTGATGTAGGCCTCGTCGACGCGCAGCGGAGGCACCTCGGGGTCGTCCTGCACCGGCGTGCAGAGGTCGGCACCCACGTCGAACAGGTCGTTCTGGACGGTGCGCAGCACCTCGGCCACCTCCTCGGGCACGTCACCGAGCGCGAGCACCACGCCGATGGCCGAGTTGGCCTCGTCCACGTCGGCGTAGGCCTCCAGTCGGGTGTCGGTCTTGCGGACCCGGCTGAAGTCACCCAGCGCCGTCGTCCCGTCGTCGCCGGTACGGGTGTAGATGCGTGTCAGGTTCACCACGCCCCCACCCTAGGTGCCGCGCCGCCTACGATCAGCGCGTGGCCGACGACGCGATCCCGCAGCGACTCCGGGTGCGCGGGGGAGCCCGGCTGGCCGGCACCGTGCGCATCGCCGGAGCCAAGAACAGCGCGCTCAAGCTGATGGCCGCCACACTGCTGGCCCCGGGCCGCAGCGTGCTGCACGACGTGCCGGACATCCTCGACGTCGCGTACATGGCCGCGATGCTGGAGAACCTCGGGTGCACGATCGAGCGGTTCGGAACGTCGGTGGCTGTGACCGTCCCCGATGACGACGGGCTGACCCACCGGGCCCCCTACGGCCTGGTGCGGCGGTTGCGGGCGTCCATCGCGGTGCTCGGTCCGCTGGTGGGCCGGCTGGGCGCGGCCGAGGTGGCCCTGCCGGGTGGTGACAACATCGGGTCGCGAGGCCTGGACATGCACCTCGCCGGGCTGGAGCGGCTCGGTGCGGCCGTCGGCGTCGAGCACGGCAACGTCGTGGCTCGGGCACCTGACGGGCTGCGCGGCAGGTCGGTGTGGCTCGACTTCCCGAGCGTCGGGGCGACCGAGAACCTGCTCATGGCCGGAGTCCTGGCGCAGGGCACGACGGTGATCGACAACGCTGCGCGCGAGCCAGAGATCGTCGACCTCTGCCAGATGCTCGTCGCCATGGGCGCCGAGATCGACGGCGCGGGGTCGTCGACGATCGTGGTGCGAGGGGTCGCCGGGCTCCACCCGGTCGAGCACGCGGTCGTCCCGGACCGCATCGTCACCGGAACATGGGCTGTCGCAGCGGTGATGACCGGGGGCGACATGTCGATCACCAACGCACGCCCGGAGCACCTCGAGATCGTGCTCGACAAGTTGTCGTGGGCCGGCGCCCGGTTGAGCACCATCCCGGACGGGCTGCGGGTACGCATGGACCGGCGCCCCAAGGCCTTCGACGTCGTCACCCTGCCCTACCCAGGTTTTCCCACAGACCTGCAGCCCATGGTTGTCGCCCTCAACGCGATCGCCGACGGCACCTCGATGATCACCGAGAACGTGTTCGAGTCGCGCTTCATGTTCGTCAACGAGCTGGCCCGACTCGGGGCGGACGTGCGCACCGAGGGTCACCACGCGGCGGTTCGGGGCAAGGTGTCGTTGTCGGGCGCGCCGGTGGCCGCCACCGACATCAGGGCCGGAGCCGGGCTCGTGCTGGCCGGGCTGGTGGCCGAGGGCGAGACGCTGGTGACTGCGGTGCACCACATCGACCGCGGGTACCCCGATTTCGTCTCTCAGCTGTGCTCACTCGGTGCCCAGGTGACGCGCGAGCCCGACGAGCCGGACGCCTACGCCTGAGGCGGTCTCACGCGCCCGGGTACGTGCCCAGTACCTGCTCGGCCCGCACAGCGTCGCGCGGCCAGACCATCACGCGCAGCCCGCTCGTGGTGTCGGTGACCCCGGAGGCGATGCCGGCGGCCTGCAGGGCGGCGCGCATCCGGGTCGCCTCGGCTGGGGACGTGGGCTCGGCGATCGGCACGAGCAGCCCGTAGTCGAGGGGATCGCCCGGCGGCGGGGAAGGCGCGACGACGCTCTGCCCCCGTGCGAAGGCCCAACGCAGGATCAGCACCATCACCACCATGCTGGCCAGGGCGACCAACGGCCCGAAGGCGTAGGAGAAGCTGCCCCAGCTCGGCACGTGTCCATTGTGTCGGTGCGCCGCTGCTCTGGCGAGCGCACCGGACACGCCGAAGCGCCGCTGGTGTCACACATGTCACATCTGCCTCACTATCCTCAGAGGCCCAGCAGCAGGCTGGGTCATCGGCGCCCTGCGGTGCCGCCGCGGCGGGGGAGGCGCGCATGACCGAGGTGCAGCAGACCACCGGTGGTCTGCGCCTGGCGGGGTTCGTGGACGTGCGAGGCGTCGCAGATGTCCGGTCGGCGCTGCAGGCCCTGCTCGACTCCACAGACACCGACGTGCACGTCGACGTCAGCCAGGTGGTGGCGATCGACGCGACCGGGCTCGCCCTCATCGTCAGCGCTCATCGACGCGCGCTGAACCAGGGCCGTCAGCTCGTTCTGGAGGGCGTCGGCCCGTCGCTGGCCCGTCTGCTCGCGGTCACTCGGCTGCACCGGGTTCTCACCGTGCACCGGGACGTGCCGGGTGGCCCACGTCGTCGAGACGCGGCCTGAGCAGGCCGCTGCCGCAGCGCCGCGGTCACGGGGCCGGTCCCGCTTCCAGCAGCCCGCGCTGGTAGGCGACCATCACCGCCCGGGTGCGGTCGTCGACCCCCAGCTTGGCGAAGACCCTCAACAGGTGCGTCTTGACGGTCGCCTCGCTGATGAACAGGGCACGCCCGATCTCGGCGTTCGTCATGCCCTGGCCGACCAGATCGAGCACCTCGGTCTCGCGAGGGGTCAGTGACTCCGCCTCCGGTGCCCGCACGTGCTGCACCAGGCGTGCGGCCACCGGCGGGGCCAGCACCGTCTCACCGCGCGCCGCCGCGCGGACGGCGTCGGCGAGGTCGGCCAGGGGTGCGTCCTTGAGCAGGTAGCCGGTTGCGCCGGCGGCGACAGCGCGCACGATGTCGCGGTCGGTGTCGTACGTGGTGAGCACCAGCACGTGGCAGTCGGGAAGCTCGGCGCAGATCGCCGTGGTCGCGGCCACCCCGTCCATCTCGGGCATGCGTAGGTCCATGAGCACGACGTCGGGTCGCAGCACCCGGGCACGGTCGAGTGCCTGCGCACCGTCGGCGGCCTCGCCGACGACCTCGATGTCGGGCTCGACGTCGAGCATGCCGGCCACGCCGGCGCGCACGACCGGGTGGTCGTCAGCCAGGAGCACGCGCACGCGTGGCACCGGCGGCTCAGCGGACCTCGACACGGACGCGCGTCCCTCCTTCGTCGTTGGCGGCGACCTCGACGGAGCCGCCCACCGCCGCGGCACGCGAGCGCATGCCGGACAGTCCGAAACCGTCGGCCGTGTCCGGCATGATGCCGCACCCGTCGTCGATCACCTCGAGCGTGGCCGGCGGCTCGTCGCCGGCTTCGGTGCCTGGTGCGGGGTCTGGGTAGGTGAGCCGAACCACGACGGTCGTCGCCTCGGCGTGCTTGCGGACGTTGGTCAGGCTCTCCTGCGCGGCGCGCAGCAGCACCACCTCGGTGTGAGGGCTCAGGGAGCGAGCCTGGCCGACCACCTCGAGCCGAGCCTGAACCGCACAGTCTCGGGAGAACCTCGCCATCACCCGCTCAAGAGCACCGGTGAGGTCAGCGCCGTCGAGGTCGACCGGTCGCAGCGCGGCGACCAGCGCCCGGGCCTCGGCCACGTTCTCCCGCGCCGTGCTCTCCAGCAGGTTCAGCCGGGCCCGAGCGGCTGCCGGATCGGCGTCCCAGCCGGCGTCGATCGCTCGGGCCAGGGCGAGGATGGAGGTGAACCCTTGCGCGAGGGTGTCGTGGATCTCGTGCGCGAGGCGCTCGCGCTCGGCCAGGACGCCGCGATCGCGCTCGGCCTCGGTGAGCTCGGCCTGGGTGCGGCGCAGCTCGTCGATGAGCGCGGCGCGCCGGTCGCTCTCCCGGGCGATGCCGGTGATCCATAGGCCGAGCAGCAGCGACAGGCCGGCATTGAACGCGAAGGTCAGTGAGGCATCCACGGCCGCGTCGGTGCCGAAGCCGTCCTGCCACATGGCTATTGCAGCGAGCACGCCGGAAGCCACAAGCGTCCACGCGACGGCTTGCCATGTGCGCGGAAGCATCGCCCAGGTCTGCGGGAACAGGATGAACAGCAGTACGTAGCCGACGGGCGCGACGGTGGCGAGCACGAACACCGCGCCCCACGCCGGTAGCAGGTAGGCCAGCGCCGGCCCGATCAGGTCGCGTCCCAGGGCTCGCTTGCCGGCCAGCGTGTAGGCGAGCGCGATGACCGCGAGGCACCCCAGCGCGAGGGGGACTTCGGTGTCGTCCAGGTCGTCCAAGGCGAGCAGCAGCACGGCCATGAGGGCCAGCAGCCCGTAGCAGACCGCGTGCCACGTACCCCGGGTGCGCGTCCAGAAGTCCGGGGCGGACGTTCCTGGGGTCATCCGTCGTCCCGCCGGCGCCAGCGGAAGGTGGTCAGCGCGAGGACGAGGCCACCGATGGTCCAGGCCACGAGGACGACCGCGACCAGACCCAGCTGCCAGCTTCCCGCAGCCTCTTCGGCGGCGAAGTAGTCGGGCAGGAACACCGAGCGCATGCCCTGGGCCATCCACTTCAGGGGGAAGAGCGAGGCGATGGTCTGCATCCACGTCGGTAGCTGGGTGAAGACGAAGAAGACGCCGGAGATGAACTGGAGGATCAGCAGCGGGGGAGTGACGACGGCCGCTGCCGACTTGCCCGAGCGCGGGATCGACGAGAAGGCGATCCCGAGCAGTGTGCCGCTGGTGATCCCCAGCACCGACACCCAGGCGAAGGTTGCCCATGACGACGAGTCGGTCGGCAGCTCGATGTCGAAGAACAGCACAGCGACGACCAGCAGCAGCGTGATCTGTGCGACGGCGGTCACCAGCACCATGCCGATCTTGCCCACGAAGTAGGCCGCGCGGGGCATCGGTGTGCCTTCGAGCCGCTTGAGTGTGCCGTCGTCGCGTTCCAGGGCGATCCCGATGGCCAGCTGCTGGAACGAGACCAGCATCAGGCCGGTGGCGATCATCCCCGCGAGGAAGTACTGCGAGAACGAGACCCCCGGCGCGATCTCCTGGTCGAACACCGACCCGAAGATCGCCAGCAGCACGATCGGGTAGAGCAGGGTCCAGATCAGCGCGTCCTTCTCGCGGAAGAACGCCGTGAGCTCCAGGCGGGTGCGTGCCAGGCCGACCCGAGCCACCGAGGGCAGACGGGCCTCGGCGGAGGTGGCTGTGCGCGTGCTCGGGCTCATCGCTGCTCTCCGATCAGTCGTAGGTAAGTCTCCTCCAGGGTGGGCCGGGCGATCTCCAGGCCGGGCACCTCCCCGTCGAAGCGGCTGGCCAGCTCGTGCACGGTGCGGGTAGGAACCTCGCTGCGCACGCTGCGGATGGCGCCGTCCTCCAGCCACCGCACCGTGGCTGACTCCTGCTCGCGACCGGCAAGCAGCGCTGGTGCATCGACGGCCACGATTCGTCCGTCGACGATCACCGCTACTCGGTCGGCCAGGTGCTCGGCCTCGTCGAGGTAGTGCGTGGTGAGCACGATGGTCGTGCCGTGATCGTCGGCGAGGCCGTCGATCAGGTCCCAGAACTCCCGGCGCGCCTCGGGGTCGAATCCCGTTGTCGGCTCGTCGAGGAACAGCAGGCGGGGGCGGCCGAGGATGCCCAGGGCGACGTCGAGGCGGCGCCGCTGCCCACCCGACAGGTGCCTTGAGCGCGTGCGGCGCTTCGAGGTCAACCCGACTGCGGCGATCACCTCGTCGGGCTCGCGGGCATCCGGGTAGTAGCCGGCGTAGTGGTGCACGAGCTCGTCGACGGTCAGCTCGTCGCTGCCGCTGCTGGACTGGAGCACGATGCCGATCTGACTGCGCCACATCGGGGTCGGGTGAGACGGGTCGACTCCGAGCACGCTGACCGTCCCGGCGTCCCGGCGGCGGTAGCCCTCAAGCATCTCGACCGTCGTGGTCTTGCCCGCGCCGTTCGGACCTAGCAGGGCGAACACCTCGCCGGCGTGGATGTCGAGGTCGATGCCGTCGACTGCCGGGCTTCCGGCGTAGGTCTTGCGCAGTCCACTGACCCGCACGGGGGCCTCGTCCTGGGTCGATGTCGTGGTCATGACACCAGGATGGCCACCGCGCCGTGCCCGGTGCCACGTCCACCAGGACACACCTGCGTCCACCGATCGGTGGACACAGGTGCGTGCCGGGCGGTCGAGATGGCTACAGCGTCGACACGATCGATGCCACGTCGTCGGCGCACCCCCACGAGAGCGTCACACCGGCGCCGCCGTGGCCGTAGCAGGCGATCGTGGCCACCCCCTCCGGACCGAGCGAGTCGTCGCGAGCCAGGCGCACCTCGGGGCGAACCGGGCGCAGCCCCACGCGCACGCCCCGTACCCGAGCCCCGTCCAGCGCCGGCACCAGCGCGCGGGCGCGACGCAGCACGTCGAGCGTCGTGTCGTCGTCCACGGCGTCGTCCCACCGGTCGGGCAGCGCCGTGCCTCCGCAGACGACCACGTCGCGACGAGGCACCACATACGTGGGTCGCTGTGGGTCGCCGGACTCGTCGAGCACCCACGTGTCCAGGCCGACCTGCTCGAGCAGCACGACCTGGCCGCGGACAGGCCGCAGGGCCGCGTCCCCGACCAGGTCGGCGCTGCCGAGGCCGGAGCAGACCACCCTGACCTGGGTGCCCGGTGGCGCCCGGCGCAGGTCGGCGGGGGCGAGTCGGTCACCGCGCTCGACCCGACCCCCGGCGTCGAGCACCCGTGCGGTCAGCCACGGCAGGTAGGCCGCCATGTCGGCGACGGGCGAGAGGAACGTCCAGCCGTGCTCGGCTCGCCGGCCGTCGACGTGGCGGCGATCGTCGGAGGTGGTGACCGGCCGCATGCCGCGCACGTCGCCCGCCCACTCGGGCGGGTCGCTGGGGGAGCTCAGCAGCTCGTAGCCCCGGCGCACGTCGACGCCGGCCGCAGGGTCGGACTCCGCCAGCGCGCTCAGCACGTCGTAGGTCACCGCGCCCCATCGGCGGGTCGCCTGCGCGGGGGCAGCAAGGTAGGGGTACCAGAGGGCTGCTGCCACCGACGAGGTGGTTCGCTCGCCGGTAGCAGCGGTGCGAACGGTCACCGCGTGCCCCTGCTGCAGCAGCCGCAGCGCCGTCGAGAGGCCGATGACCCCGGCTCCGATGACCTCGACGCGCATCAGAAGAGCCGCGAACCCGGGTCGTCCAGCCCGCGCAGCGCGTCGTAGTCGATCACGGCGCAGTCGATCCCTCGGTCGCGAGCCAGTGTGCGCGCCTGGGGCTTGATCTCCTGGGCGGCCAGCACGCCGCGCACCGGGGCGAGCCGCGGATCGCGGTTCAGCAGATCGAGGTAGCGGGTGAGCTGTTCGACGCCGTCGATCTCGCCCCGCCGCTTGACCTCGACGGCGACCGCTACTTCGTCGGCGTCGCGGCAGAGCAGATCCACCGGACCGATGGGTGTCGGGTACTCCCGGCGCACCAGACGCCACCCGTCGCCGAGAGTCGCGACGTGCTCGGCGAGCAGGCGCTGAAGATGGGCCTCGACGCCGTCCTTGACCAGGCCGGGGTCGACCCCCAGCTCGTGCTGGCTGTCGTGCAGCACCTCGTGCACCGTGATCCGCAGGGTCTCACCGGCGGGGTTGGTCACCGTCCACACCGATGTGTCGCCCTCGCCGTCGGCGATCTGAAGGCGAGCCGGCGGACTCATCCAGTTCAGCGGCTTGTAGGCCCGGTCATCGGCGTGCACCGACACCGAGCCGTCGGCCTTGACCAGCAACAGACGTACCGCCGGCGCCAGGTAGGCCGACAGACGTCCGGCGTAGTCGACCTCACACCTCGCCACCACCAGCCGCACGCCGCCGAACGCTACCGGGTGGGCAACCTCACCTCCGAGCGGCGCCGTGCTCGTGCCAGACTGCCCTCATGGCCAGGGATTTCACGAAGGTAGGAGTTGTCGGGCTCGGCACCATGGGGACGGGTATCGCCGAGGTGCTGGCCCGTCACGGTGTCGAGGTGATCGGTGTCGAGGCGGACGACGAGGCCGCCGCGCGGGCGCAGGCCATGATCGAGGCCTCGACCGCGCGAGCCGTCGAAGGGGAGAAGATCACCGATGACGAGCGCACCGACCTGCTGGGACGCCTGACGCTGTCGTCACAGCTGTCGTCGGTCGCCGACTGCCAGCTGGTGATCGAGGCGTTGCCGGAGAGCTTGGAGCTCAAGGTCGCCACGCTGCGTGAGCTGCACGACCTGCTTCCCCACGACGCCATCCTCGGTACCCAGGCGTCCGCCCTGTCGGTGACTGAGCTGTCGGTCGGAACCGGCCGTCCGCAGCAGGTGATCGGCATGCAGTTCTTCAACCCAGCGCCCGTCCAGCCCTTCATGGAGATCGTGCGCACCGTCGTCACCGAGCCCGAGGTCACCGAAGACGTGGTCGCCCTCGCCGAGCGGCTGGGCAAGGAGCCCGTGGTGTGCGACGACAGCCCGGGCTTCATCGCGAATGCGCTGCTGTTCGGCTACCTCAACCACGCCGTGACGATGCTGGAGAGCAAGTACGCCAGCCGCGAAGACATCGACGCCGCGATGATCTACGGGTGTGGCTACCCGATGGGGCCGCTGGCCCTGCTCGACCTCATCGGCCTCGACACCGCCTACCAGGGGCTGGAGACCATGTACCAGCGCTCCGGCGACCGGCTGCACTCCCCGGCACCGCTGCTCAAGCACATGGTGGCCGCCGGCCTGACCGGGCGAAAGGTGGGCGCCGGCTTCTACACCTACGACGGCCCGGGGTCGTCCACCGTGGTGGCCGACGCGATGACGCCCAGTGCCGCAGGGGAGGCTGGTAGCACCCGGACGGTGTCGTCGGTCGGGGTGGTGGGTTCAGGCACCATGGCGACCGGCATCGCCGAGGTGTTCGCCAAGGCGGGCTTCGACACCCTGCTGGTGGCCCGCAGCGAGGAGAAGGCGACGAAGGCCAAGGGTGCGGTGGAGAAGTCGCTCAACCGCGCGGTGTCCAAGGGGCGGCTGGAGGAGACGGTGCGAGACGAGATTCTCGCGCGCATCTCCACGTCCGGTTCGCGCGAGGCACTTGCTGACGTCGACCTGGTCGTCGAGGCCATCGCCGAAGAGCTGTCGATCAAGCAGGAGCTCTTCGTCGACCTCGACCGCATCTGCAAGCCGGGCGCGATCCTGGCCACGACAACGTCGAGCCTGCCGGTCATCGAGTGTGCCGCCGTCACCTCCCGCCCGCAGGACGTGATCGGCATGCACTTCTTCAACCCTGCACCGATCATGAAGCTCGTCGAGGTCGTCACCACCGTCTCCACCGACGAGGAGGTGGCGCGCACCGTCCGCGCGCTGTGCAAGCAGACCCGCAAGGTCGCGGTGACGTGCAGCGATCGAGCCGGGTTCATTGTGAACGCGCTGCTGTTCCCCTACCTCAACGACGCCGTGACCATGCTCGAGGCGCACTACGCCACGATCGAAGACATCGACACCGCCATGAAGGTCGGGTGCTCGCTGCCCATGGGCCCGTTCACGCTGCTCGACGTCGTCGGGCTCGACGTGTCGCTGGCCATCCAGCAGCGTCTCTACTCAGAGTTCCGGGCATCCGGCTGGAAGCCCGCGCCGCTGCTGGAGCACCTGGTGACCGCCGGGTACCTGGGGCGCAAGACCAAGCGCGGCTTCAAGGACTACTCGGCCTGATGTCGCGGCGTCGCCCACCCCGGCGACGACACGGTCCCGGCCGCCCGGCGGGCGCTGCGAAGTCGATCGAGCACGGTCCCGACGGTGACTGGGTCGTGCGCTCGATCACAGGGGCCTCGTCGACCAAGCCGTACCGCTGCCCTGGCTGCGACCAGATGATCCCGCCGGCGACCCCCCACGTCGTTGCCTGGCCGGTTGAGGGCAGCACGCTGTCCGGCGGCGGGCTGGACGAGCGTCGGCACTGGCACACTGCATGCTGGCGCGCACGACACTCCAGGAGGCCACCGCGATGAGCGTCGAGATCCGGGCGGGGACGATCCTGCCCGCCCGGCGCGAGGCGGTGACCCTGCACACAGCCGACGGGTTGAACCTGGTGGGCGAGCTGGCGCTGCCTCAAGACGCCGAGCCGCGCGCCACGCTCATCTGCCTGCACCCGCTGCCCACCCACGGCGGGTCGATGGACAGCCACGTGCTGCGCAAGGCCGCTTGGCGGCTGCCCGCCTTGGCTGACGTCGCGGTGCTGCGGTTCAACACGCGCGGCACCGGGAGCAGGGAGGGGACGTCGCAGGGATCATTCGACGCCGCCGTCGGCGAGCGCTACGACGTGGCAGCGGCGATCGAGTACGCCGAGTTCCACGACCTGCCCGGGCGCTGGCTGCTGGGCTGGTCGTTCGGCACCGACCTCGCGCTCATGCACGGGCTCGACCCCTCGGTGGCCGGCGCTGTGCTGCTCAGCCCACCGCTGCGCTTCACCCAGCCGCACCACCTGGACGCCTGGGCGACGGATGGACGTCCCGTGCGTGCCGTCGTCCCTGAGCTCGACGACTTCGTCCAACCGCCGGAGGCCCGGGAGCGCTTCGCGCGGGTCCCGCAGGCCGACGTGGTGGCCGTCGAGGGCGCCCGTCACCTGTGGGTGGGGGAGCCGTCGGTGCGCCGCGTGCTGAACGAGGTGCTCACAGCCGTCGCCCCGGAGACCGTGCCCCTGCCGACGGAGTGGGACGGGCCCTACGAGACGTTCAACGAGCTCGGCTCGCCGTAGCGACCGCTGACCACGCCTGCCCGGCGTCGGGGGTCAGAACGAGTTGGGGGTGGCCGGGAACAGTTGGGTGTCTTCGACGTCGGGGTCGGAGGCGTCGCCTCCGGCGGGGTTTGCGCCACCGTCAGACCCGTCTGCTGCCGTGACCCCGCCGACCCCGGATGCGGCGAGCCGTGCCTTGATACCGGCCAGGGCTTCGGTGACGGCACCCACCTCGTGGTCGGCCCGCTGGCGTGCCTCGTGCAGCAGGGTCGCAGCCGCCTCGCGCTGCTCGTCGGCGTCATGGTCGGCGGCGGCGCGAACGGCGAGGGCGGCTGATTGCGCCTCGGCCAGCACCGCCTTGGACTCCTCGACGGCGGCGACCCGGGCTGAGGTGGCGTCCTGGTTGGCTTCCTGGCGCATGCGCGCTGCGTCGGTTGCAGCCTCGTCGCGGGCGGTGGCGGCGTCGGCGTCGGCCGCGCTGCGCGTCGCCTGGGCATAGGCGTCGGCGTCGGTGCGGGTGGTGTCGGAGTAGGTGTCGGCGTCCGTGCGAGCCGCCGTGGCATACGCATCGGCCTCGGTACGCACCTTGTCAGCAGCCGCGGCGGCCTCGCTGCGCATGCGCTCGGCGTCGGCCGTGGCCGTGGTGACCAGCGTCGCCGACTGCTCCTCGGCAGACTTGAGCAGGTTTGCGACATGGTCACCCAAGCCGGCGAACGAGGGCTGCTCGGCGTTGCGCAGACGCCCTTCGGCGTCGGAGAGACGGCTCCGCAGCGCGGTGACCTCGGAGGAGAGCTCGGCGATGCGTTCCTCGGCCCGCTCCAGCAGGTCGCCGCGGTCCTCCGATCGTGCGATCGCCGCGTTGAGCCGATCCTCGATCTTGCGGACGTAGCGCTCCACCTGCTCGCGGTCGTAGCCGCGGCTGCGGACGTGGAAGCCGCCCGTCGTCGCGTTGTCGAAGATCGACAGACCGCCCTGACCCGCTTCGTCGCTCACGCCGTTCCCCTTTGCCACGCGTCTGCTGACGGCAGCCCTCCGCCGTCGGGATTCAGGCTAGACGCCTCGACGCCGGTTGATGACGTCCAGGCACGTGGAACAAGCGTGTGTCGCGGGGCGCGGTGTGCCCTAGCCGTGGGTCGAGCCGGCAGAGGGCGCCGACTGCACGAGCTCGACGAGGATCCCGCCGGCGTCCTTCGGGTGGATGAAGTTGACCCGCGAGTCCGACGTGCCGCGTTTCGGCTCGGCGTACAGCAAGCGGATGCCACGCTCGCGCAGGGTGGCGCAGACAGCGTCGATGTCGTCGACGCCGTAGGCGAGCTGCTGGATGCCCGGGCCCGACCTGTCGAGGAACTTCGCGATCGTCGACTCCGGTGTGAGCGGCGCAAGCAGCTGGATGTAGGGGCCTCCGTCGCCGGTGACCGAGACCATCGCCTCGCGGACGCCCTGCTCCTCGTTGACCTCCTCGTGCGCGACGGTCATGCCGTAGGCGCGCTGGTAGAACTCCATGGCTTCGTCCAGGTCGGCGACAGCGACGCCGACGTGGTCGATGCGCGTGAACAGCGAGGACAGCCCGGGCTGGGCGAGGTCGGTCATGAGCCGATCAAAGCAAACGAATACGTCTTTCGGCCATGGGTCTTTCGGGGTGCGTGAGCAGGATCACTTCCGGCCTCTGGACCCCCTGGGTATCGTGGCGGGCAGTCCCTGTCTGAAGTCGTCGCGTGCGCTCAGCGCCGTGAGAGGAGCACCATGTCCAGCGTCATCGTGGCCGGGGCACGTACCCCGGTTGGTCGTCTGCTCGGCTCTCTCAAGGGGTTCTCCGCCTCCGATCTCGGCGGGCTCGCCATCAAGGCTGCGCTCGAGCGTGCCGGCGTCTCCGGCGACCAGGTCGACTACGTGATCATGGGTCAGGTGCTGCAGGCCGCTGGCGGGCAGAACCCGGCGCGCCCGGCTGCCACCAAGGGAGGCATCCCGATGTCGGTGCCGGCGCTGACGATCAACAAGGTGTGCCTCTCGGGCATCGACTCGATCGCCCTGGCCGACCAGCTGATCCGGGCCGGCGAGTACGAGGTGGTCGTGGCCGGCGGGATGGAGTCGATGACCAACGCGCCGCACATGCTCGTCAAGTCGCGTGAGGGCTACAAGTACGGCGACGTCACGATGACCGACCACATGGCCTACGACGGGCTGTGGGACACCTTCACTGACCAGCCGATGGGCGCGCTCACCGAGCAGCGCAACGCCGAGCGCGACAGCCTCACCCGCGAGGCGCAGGACGAGTTCTCCGCCATGTCGCACCAGCGTGCTGCCGAGGCCTGGAAGAACGGCCTGTTCGACGACGAAGTCGCCCCGGTGGAGATTCCGCAGCGCAAGGGCGACCCGGTCGTCTTCAACACCGACGAGGGCGTCCGCGCCGACACCACCGCTGACTCGTTGGGTCGGCTGCGTCCGGCCTTCAGCAAGACGGGGACGATCACAGCAGGCTCGGCCTCGCAGATCTCCGACGGCGCAGCCGCAGTGGTGGTGATGAGCAAGGCGAAGGCCGAGGAGCTGGGCTTGCAGTGGCTGGCCGAGATCGGAGCCCACGGAGTGGTCGCCGGGCCAGACTCGACGCTGCAGGAGCAGCCGGCGCAGGCCATCAAGGCTGCCTGCGCCAAGGAGGGCATCGAGGTCTCCGACGTCGACCTCTTCGAGATCAACGAGGCCTTTGCGTCGGTGGCCCTGGTCAGCATGGACGCCCTCGGCGTCAGCGACGACGTCGTCAACGTCAATGGCGGGGCGATATCGATCGGCCACCCCATCGGCATGTCCGGCGCCCGCATCACGCTCACCCTCGCCCACGAGCTCAAGCGCCGAGGCGGCGGCGTCGGCGCCGCTGCGCTGTGCGGCGGCGGCGGCCAGGGCGATGCGTTGATCGTCAAGGTGCCCACCTCCTGAGGCCCGATCCCCTGCGGGGACGTCGGGTCCCCGAACTGCTCGAGCAGGCTCAAGCCGGCGACCCCCGCGCCACGGCACGGCTGGTCTCGTTGGTGGAGAACCAGTCGCCCCGGCTGCCCGAGGCGATGGCAGTGCTCGTCGGCCACGTCGGGACGGCCCGCTCCATCGGTGTCACCGGGTCTCCCGGCGTCGGCAAGTCGACCCTCGTCGCCGCACTTGTCGGGGCCTACCGCGACCGAGGTGCTCGTGTGGGGGTGCTCGCAGTGGACCCGTCGTCCCCCTTCACCGGCGGGGCGGTTCTCGGCGACCGGGTACGCATGCAGGAGCATGCGACCGACCCGGGCGTGTTCATCCGGTCCATGGCCAGTCGTGGCCACCTCGGAGGGCTCTCATGGGCCACACCCCAGGCCCTACGGGTGCTGGACGCCGCGGGTTTCGACGTGGTCGTCATCGAGACGGTCGGCGTCGGGCAGTCCGAGGTCGAGGTGGCTGGACTGGCCGACACCACGGTCGTCGCCTTGGCGCCCGGCCTCGGTGACGGCATTCAGGCGGCCAAAGCGGGCGTGCTGGAGATAGCTGACGTGTTCGTCGTCAACAAGGCCGACCGCGACGGTGCCAACCAGGTGGTGCGCGACGTCACCGCCATGCTGCGCTCCGCACCGACTGTTCCGGCCCCGGACTCGCCGGGCTGGACCCCACCGGTGCTGCGGACGGTCGCCCAGACAGGCGACGGAGTGCCCGCGCTGGTGGACGCGTTGGACGCGCATGCGGACTGGTTGACGACGTCGGGACGGCTCGTCGAGCGGCGCCGCCAGCAGGCCCGTGCCGAGGTGGAAGCCCTGGCCCAGGCCGACTTCGTGCGGGCAGCGCTGTCGGCGCTCACCGAGGAGGGTGTCGACGCGCTTGCTGAGGATGTGGCGGCCGGGCGGCTCGATCCCTACACCGCCGCCGCGCGCATGCTCTCGGCGTGCCGGGACGCACAATCGGTGTGACCTGCGGTACAACTGTGACACTCCGTGTCGGGGATGCCCCTGTCACGGCCCCTCATGGAACCGGGAGAGCGGCATGCGCAAGTTCATCGTCGGTGCGCTCGTCCTATTCGTCGCCTACTTCCTCGTGACCAACCCTGAGGGTGCCGCCTCCATCGTGCAGACGGCGTGGAACGCCGTGGTGTCGTTCTTCGAGTCGGTCCTCGACTTCGTCAGCGCGCTCTTCTCCTGAGGTCGCTGCATGGGTCTGCTGCGGGTGCTGATGGACCCCGACGTCGACCTGCGCCTCGTCCCCGGCGAGCAGGTGATCGAGGAGGTCCGCCACGTGTGGCCGGTGTTCATCTGGCCGGTGCTCGTCCTGGTCGCCTCCCTACTGCTCGCCCTCTGGTCGCTGGCCACCGCTGCCGTCGCGACGCTATGGGTTCCACTGCTGGTGGCCCTGCTCGGGGCCGGCTACGGCTCGGACCGATTTCTGCGGGCATGGCGTGATCGTCTGGTCATCACCGACTCCCGCGTGATGCGTGTCTCCGGCGTCTACAGCCGTCGGGCCGCGTGGATGCCGCTGTCGCGGGTGCTCGACATCACGGTCGACCGTCCCCTGTGGCTGCGACCGCTGCGTGCGGGCCACCTGACACTCGAGAACGCCGCGCAGGAACAGGGGCTGCGCGAGTTTCGCTACATCCCCCACCCGAACCGCCCGGCGCTGCTCATTCACGGTCTGCGCACGGGTGTCATCGACGAGAGCCCCGAGGCCGAACGTCCGGCTCCCGCCGACCACCCCACGCTGCCTGCCCGGCGCCGTGCACGCCGCGACGGGCACCACCTAACCTGATGCTTCGTGGATACAGAAGGCATCGAAGCCGGTAGAGCACGCTGGCAGGCGCGCTACGACGAGGCGCTGTCCGCAGGTCGGGTCAGCGACCCAACTCCGACCACCCTGTCGGGCGTTGACGTGGCGCCGGTGTACGGGCCCCCCGCGGGGACCTCGGACCCGCGGTTCTCCCGCATCGGCTGGCCGGGGGAGTACCCCTACACCCGCGGCCTGCACGCCACGGGGTACCGGGGCAAGCCGTGGACGATCCGCCAGTTCGCCGGGTTCGGCAACGCCACGCAGACCAACGAGCGGTATCGGCAGATCCTCGCCGCCGGCGGCGGTGGGCTGTCGGTGGCCTTCGACATGCCCACCCTCATGGGGCGCGACTCCGACGACGCGCAGTCGATCGGCGAGGTCGGGCACTGCGGAGTGGCTGTCGACTCCGCCGCCGACATGGACGTGCTGTTCGCTGGGATCCCCCTCGACCAGGTGACCACATCCATGACGATCAGCGGACCCGCGGTACCGGTGTTCTGCATGTACCTGGTGGCCGCCGAGCGCCAAGGCGTGTCGCCGCAGCAGCTCGACGGCACGCTGCAGACCGACATCTTCAAGGAGTACATCGCCCAGAAGGAGTGGCTGTTCCCGCCGGAGCCGCACCTGCGCCTGATCGGGGACCTGCTGGAGTACACGGCAGCCGAGATGCCGGCCTACAAGCCGATCTCGGTCAGCGGCTACCACATCCGTGAGGCCGGCTCGACGGCCGCGCAGGAGCTCGCGTTCACGCTGGCTGACGGGTTCGCCTACGTCGAGCTGGCGGCCTCACGCGGGCTCGACGTCGAACGGGTCGCGGCCAGCCTGTCGTTCTTCTTCGACGCGCACGTCGACTTCTTCGAGGAGATCGCGAAGTTTCGAGCGGCTCGGCGCATCTGGGCTCGGTGGATGCGTGACCGCTTCGGGCTGACCTCGCCGCGGGCCCAGTGGCTGCGCTTCCACACGCAGACGGCGGGGGTGTCGCTCACCGCCCAGCAGCCGACGAACAACGTGGTCCGCACCGCGATCGAGGCGCTGGCCGCCGTACTCGGCGGGACGAACTCGCTGCACACCAACGCGCTGGACGAGACGCTGGCGCTGCCCACCGCCGAGTCGGCGGAGATCGCGCTGCGCACGCAGCAGGTGATCATGGAGGAGACCGGGGTCGGTGCGGTCGCCGACCCGCTGGGCGGGTCGTGGTACGTCGAAGACCTCACCGACCGCATCGAGGCCGAGGCCGAGCGCATCTTCACCACGATCGCCGAGATGGGCAGCGACGGCTCAATGACATCAGGCATCTTGCGCGGTATCGAGGACGGGTGGTTCAACGCCGAGATCGCCGACGCGGCGTTCGCCTACCAGCAGGCGCTGGAGAAGGGCGACAAGCATGTCGTCGGCGTCACCGACCACACCGAGACGCTGACGTCCCCACCGCCGATCCTGCGGATCTCGCACGAGGTCGAGGCCGAGCAGCGAGACGAGCTGGGCCGACGTCGAGCCGCCCGCGACGACGAGGCGGTGCGTGCTGGGCTGGAGGCGTTGCGAGAAGCCGCCCGGGACGGGTCGTCCACGATCCCCCCGATGATCGCCGCCGCTCGTGCGGACGCGACGCTCGGCGAGATCTGCGACGTGCTGCGTGAGGAGTGGGGCACCTACACCGAGCCCGCTCGGTTCTGAGCGTCCTGCGCCGGCGGGTTGTGCCGCCGGCCTGCGGCCGGAGCGTTGTGTCGGACCCCTGGTGGATGCTGGTCGCATGACGTCGAGCATCCGCGCTGCCGCCGGTTCTGCTGTGGGCTCTGCTGAGGTTCCCGCCGGGGGTTGTGCTGCGACCGAGGTGGAGGTTGCGGTGGCGGAGTTTGTGGCGGCGTCGCCGTGGGGCCGGTTCGCGTCGGTGTTCGGTGACGACGCCGGTGACCGTCTGGTGTCGGAGGAGGTGCTGCTGCGCCGCCTGGCTGATGCGGAGGGGCTGATGGCGCAGCTGGCGGCGGCGCAGGGCCGGGTGTTGCTGGAGCTGCGTGGGCGGCGGCTGGCCACCCAGCAGCAGGCCGCGCCGGATGGTCACCCTCCGGGCTCGTGCACGCGGGGGTGTTGTGACCCGGACGGCTGGATGGGATTGGAGGTTGCGCAGGCCCTGGCGCTGAGCGAACGCCAGGTCGCGGCCCGCCTGGACACCGCGCAACGCCTGGCCCGGTTCACACGGCTACGGGACGCCGTCGAGCACGGGCACGTGCAGGGATGGACGGCCAGCAAGCTGGCCGAGCACCTCGACGAGCTCGCCACCCTCGTCACCGTCGAGCGGCTGCGCAGTGTGGAGGCCGCGATGGTGGCGTGGCTGCGGCAGCAGCCGCGCACGGTGGGGCAGATGTCGGCGCGGATGCGGCGACTGATCCTCGCCGCCCGCACCGACGCCGGGCAGGACACGCCCCGCCGCGACGCCCGAGACCGGCGGGTCTGGGTCCAGGCCCCCGGGGTCGACGGGCTGGCGACGCTGATCGCCCACCTCCCCGAACCCGACGCCCTCACCATCCGAGCCGTGCTGACCGCGTTGGCATGTGACCCGACCAGCCTCACCGACACCCGCACCCGGGAGCAGCGCCGCGCCGACCTGCTCACCACCCTCATCACCGGCACCCCCGCCACCCACGGCGACCCCACCGACACCGACCTCACCGTCACCGGCACCAGCTCGGGCGAGACCGGCCCGGGTGGGGTCGGGGTGCAGGTGACGGTGACGATCCCCGCCGACACCCTCACCGGGGCGGGCTCCGCGCCCGGCGAGGTGCCCGGCTACGGCCCCCTCCCCGCCACCACCACCCGTGACCTGGCCGCCCGCGCCACCACCTGCCGCGGCCTGATCTACCACCCCGACACCGGCCACCTCCTCGGCCTCACCACCCTCCTCACCACCACCACCGCCACCAGCGCCACCGCTACCGCTCCCGCCGGGAGTGCCTCCGATGCGGTGACCGTGCGCTGGCTCGACGGACTCCCACCCGCCAGCGGGTACGCCCACCCCCCAGTCATGCAACGCCTCACCCACGCCCGCGACACCGTCTGCCGCGCCCCGGGCTGCACCCGAGCAGCCACCACCTGCGACTGCGACCACGTCGTCCCCTACCCCCACGGCCCCACCACCGCCGACAACACCTGCTGCCTATGCCGACGCCACCACCGACTCAAAACCCACGCCCCCCACTGGCACACCCACCTCGACCCCGACGCAGACCTGGTCTGGACCACCCCCACCGGGACAACCCTCACCACCCCACCCCACCCCCACC
>Ga0272442_10004033_pt1 | contig 20235 bp, 12 predicted proteins | sample SSMForm2O_FD_200262 | JGI IMG/M metagenome (GOLD analysis project Ga0272442, IMG submission 200262) | Marine sediment archaeal communities from Little Sippewissett salt marsh, Falmouth, MA, United States - SSM-Form-2O | ecosystem: Environmental > Aquatic > Marine > Wetlands > Sediment ... | reverse complement strand
ATAGCCGGCAGCGCTGCTGAGCAGAAGCGTTCGCCTGAGGCTACTTCGGGCAACAGCCCGTTGAATTATGAATTATTTGTTTTCCATTTTGCACAACGGTGCGAGACCTTTCGATTTACTATTTACGATTCATATCTTGTATAGCGTATAGCGGATAGCGTATGGCGTTTAGCGGATAGCGAGGACGGCGTCTGCCGGTGCGGTCGGCCTATTTCATACCTCTTTTTTCGTCGAAGTAATCGAGCTCGCTGAGCGGCAAAACGACCGATGTGGCAATATTGACCAAATGCGCCATAATACGCTTGAAATACCGGGCGATCAAAGCAAAGCAGACGGCCTCATTGACGGTCAGACGGCTCTGGGCCACCTTTCTGACGATCTCGTCACAGCTTCTGGCGATTCTTTTTTCATAATCCCATGCCAAATTGGCCATATTCAGGTCCGTCTCGATGAAGGCCTGCTTGGTGTGCTTGAACAGTGCCAGCACATCCTTGTCCACCTCGTCGAAGTATCGTGAAAACAAAGCTCGGTCGATCGGTTTCTCCAGAAATTCCGTCACCTGAAGGAGATTCTTCGCGTAATCCCCGAGTCGCTCGGCATCCTTGACGACGCTCATCAGCAACAAACAGGCCGTCGTATCCACCGTAGGTTGAAGGGCAAGGTGTTCGACGATTCTCTTGCGTATGTCTTTCTGCAAGACATTGACTTTTTTGTCTATCTCATAGATTTTCTTCTTGAGATCGGGCTCATCTTTGTTGTCCAACAGGCGGGCGCACACGGATTGAAACATGGCCTCGGAATCGTCGAGCATGGCCTTAAAGTCTTCAAGGACCTGGGCCAGAAAATCCTTGCCTTTCCAAAAACTCAAAAGATTCTTGAACATTTGTATGCCTATTTAAAAAACCGGGATATCACAATGAGCAGCGCCGGGATCACGAAAAACACGCCCAATACATAGGCCGCGGCGTATCGTCGCTTTTCGGCGGCCAGATTACCCAGCCCTTTCGCCAGACGTATCGGGATGATTCTACACCATTTGATGGGATAAATACAGACCGCTCCGGTTAAATTAAAAAGGAAATGAGCGAAAGCGATGACCACCGCAGAAATATTTCCCGTGGCGAACGACGCCAAAATCGCGGTGGTTGTCGTCCCGATATTGGCCCCGATAGTGATCGGAAAGGCCGCTTCGATCGTCAGGATACCCGCGGCCACCAGAGGCACCAACAACGACGTCGTGACCGAGCTGCTCTGGACGACAATGGTAAAGAACAGCCCCGCCAAAAATCCTAAAAAGGCATGGCGACTGATGACATTGTCCAGGATGATCTCGGCGCGTTTGACCACGAGCGATTTCATAACACGCACGAGGAAGTACAGCGAGAAAAATAGTAAGATAAACGACGCGACCAGAACAAACACATTGGCGAATATGGAACTGGAAGAGACGAACTGACATAACCAACTAATAGCCGCCTGGATCCCTTGAACGACGGGTGCGGTAGCCACCTTAATCGGACTGGTGAATTTGACACCCCCGACATCTTTGAAAAGGGAACTCATCAGTGTGGCCGTTTTTTCAAGGTATCCCGTCAGCAGCTCGAGGGGAAACAAAACGGACACGCAAATCAGATTGAAAAAATCATGCACCGTGGCCGCACCGATGGCGCGCCGGAATTCATCCCGCCGGCTGACGTGCCCTAAAGACACAAGCGTATTGGTAACGGTGGTTCCAATGTTAGCGCCCATGATGATGGGGATCGCGCAGGAAACCTGAAGAACACCGGAGCCTACCATCCCGACGACGATCGAGGTGGTTGTTGAGGAGCTTTGAACGATGCTGGTAGCCAAGATGCCGATAAAAAGTCCAATAAAGGGATTCGACGTCGTCTGAATGAGTTGCTCCGCAAAGCCTTTGCCAAAACCCTTGAACGCCGCCCCCATCAGTCCGATGCTGACCAGGAAACAATACAGCAATCCGGCGACGAGAAGCACCTTCGAGAGGCTTTTCAATGTGTTATTTATATGTCTTGTCATACGCCTCGGCGCTCACTCTAATCGGCGGCCTCAAAATGTCAAGCGAATGAATGTTAGAAATATGTTAATATTGCGCAAAAAGCCTAATAAAGCTGATAATCAGATATTATGAGGGTACACAAGGAGGAAACCGTGTTGTATCTTCGCACAAAAAATGGCTTACGCAGGCTCATTTGAGCCTTCTGCATCGCAGAGAATGTCGGAAAAAAATCAACCAAGTCAAGAAAACAATCCTCAAGAAACACATGATGCCTTTGATATGGCAAGTCAGTCGGTCGGCGTGTAACCGAGCTTGCCCCAGGCGGCTCTTTGAACATCGTGCAAATCGGGATTGCCCGGCTGCTGAGCTTCACTGATCTCGCCTTTGGCCAGCCTGACGGTGCGCGGATCCTTCCACTTCCAGTAGTCGCTGTGCCCATCAGCGAAAGAGAAGTTCGTTCCGTTGCCGTGCCGGATGGTGGGCGCATCCCACCAGCTTTCCTGGTTGTAATGCACCGTCCAACTGTCCGGCGAGATCTTCCCTTCATCGACAAAAACGAAACGCTCGCCCGGCCTCGAAATCTCCGCCAACAGCTTGATCGTCAGCCCCTCCGTACCCGGGATACGCGGGCTGCCGTCGTCGTACTGGGCGCCGTTCATCGCATCTACGATCGCATAAGTCAAGACCTCGCCCCGAATGCCCGTGGGACATTTGTAGATATCCACGTCCTTACAATACCTGTAGAGAACCCCGTCCTTGAGGTGTTCGCGCAGCTCTGTCTCCGTCCCTTCGACCTGCCAAAGCGCCCCGATCCAGGCCGGCTCGCCCGGCCGCGAAAAATAGGTGCTTCCGTTGACGATCTTGGTATCGTTGTCCTCGGCGTACAACAGCCAGGCAAGCGTCAATTGCCTCAGATTGCTCAGGCACGCCGCCCGCGCGCCTTGTTCCCGCGCCCGGTGCAGCGCGGGCAGCAGGATGGCCAGTAGCAGCGCGATGATCGCAATGACCACGAGCAGCTCGATCAGGGTAAAGGCCTTCTTCTTCATTTCATGTCCTCCGTCTCTCAAACAGTCATATATTCGCATTACCGACGCGAGAATCCCGCTCTCTGTAGAATATGCTTACAGATGCCAGGGGCTGCGCATCGGGGCCGCGAGCAGGCGATTCGCCTGATCGTCGCCTGTGAATCGCTCTGCTTTCGAGTCCCATCGAAGTGCCCGCCCCAGCCGGATCGAGATCTCGGCGATCATTCCGAGGTAGCTCGCCTGATGGCCGGCCTCGACGGGAGCGATCGGATCTTTCCGGCTGCGCACGCATTGGACAAAGTTGTTATAGTGGCTACCGATAGCGCCCGTGTCCAGGTGAACTTCGTCGGGTTTGATACTGACCTTCAGCAGCGATTCGGGTTCGGCCCAAATACCCTTTCGATTGACATGCACCCATCCCTGATCTCCGCGAAAAACACAGCCCTGCTTATTGGGATTGCCCGTGTCGCTGTAGGTCATGCGCAGGCCGCTGTCATAGCGAAATTCGCCTTTCCAATCGTTGATGTTGTCCGTTAAGCCGTCATTACGATAGCTGCCGTCAAATTCCAACGCGCTGGATTCCGTTGTCAGCGCAGGGCATCCCCAGTTCGCAATGTCGAGATGATGAACGCCCCAATTGACGATAAAACCCACACAATAATCGCGCGTTAGATACCAGTCCGGCCAGGCCCAAAGGCCTCGGTTGTACGGCCTCGTCAGCGCCGGGCCCGTGTACATGTTAAAATCGATATCATTGGATAAAGGTTCCGGCGTAGTGGGCTTTTTGTAGGTTCGTTTGTACGATGGCCCGGGCGCCGCCACTTCCACCGTATGGAGCTTGCCGAGATAGCCGTTGCGGGCCAGCTCACAGGCAAAACGGAAATTGCGGCTCGAGCGCTGTTGCGTCCCGGTCTGGAACACGCGGCCATAGCGGCGCACGGTATCTCTAATCACTTGACACTCCCGAACGGTCATGCCAAGCGGTTTTTGGCAATACATGTCTTTTCCCGCCTTCGCCGCGGCAACCGCAATGAGCGCGTGCCAATGGTCCTGTGTCGTGATCGATATCGCGTCAATATCGTCACGCGCCAGCACGTCCCGGAAATCATTGTACATCGCGCAATCATTATTTTTGTAATTCTTATCGGCGATAGCCTTGGCTTGTTGGCGGCGCTCTTCAACCACATCGCACACGGCCACGATCTGAACACCCTTAGCGCGCATCAGAGACTTCATATCGCCTTGACCCATCGAACCCACGCCAACGGAGCCGAGGACAACACGGCTGCTCGGCGCCGTAGCACGGCCTTTTCCCAACGCCGAAGACGGCACGATAAATGGGAAACCCACAAGGCCGACCATTGCACTGGTCGTACCTTTCAGGAACTGACGACGATTCGTGTTTAAGCTATGCAACATCGTATTGACTCCCTCAAATTGAACCTATTCCACAAGCGGACCGAGATGCTCGAGGCTGCGCTTGGCCTGGTCCGGCGTTCCGCATTCGACGCTGAATACGACATCCCGCGGACACTTGTCCTGGACGATTCCGACGACTCGCGACCAATCGATCACGCCGTCGCCGCACGCGCAGCCGACCGGCGTGCCGGTGACCTGCCCCCGCTCGGCATCCGAGTGCTCGACGGATATATCTTTGGCGTGCAGATGAACCAAACGATCGGCCACCCTTTCGAGCCATGTATAAGGATCCTGGCCGGCCAGATAGGCGTTCCCGGTATCGAGATTGATACCAATCGCCGGTGAATCGACCAGATTGTAAATACGGTCCAACCCTTCGGGCGTTTTGGAATACTGCGCGTGACACTCCAGGCCGATTTTGACGCCCCGGCGTTCGGCCACGAAAGCAGCTTCCTGAAGCGTGTACTTGATCAGGACAAAATCCTCTTCCTCGGTCGTCCATTTGGCCTTAATCCCCTCGTCCGTATTGACGACCGGCGCGCCGATCTCGGCGGCGACGCGAATCGCGAGCTTGATATATTCGCCGTGAACTTCGGGCCGGCCCAGCGGGCCGTGCGCCTGAAGACCCGATATCTTCAAGCCCGCCTTGTCGCACGCCTCCTTGATGCGATACGGATCGTCGAACATGGAAACCGTATGGAAGTATCCCGCCTCGCTCATCAATTCCCGGCCGAAATGGACCATCGGCTCGATATACCCAAAGCCCATCTTGGCCGCTTCCTCCACGGCCCATTCGAAAGGTTTGTCCGAGCTGCGCGAAAACTCCGTGTTTAAACCGACAAATACCTTACCCATGATTTCACTCCTTAACAATATGATACTTCGCCTTCATTTATTCTACAAATACATAATTCAATAAGCTTCTTATTTCCTTCGTGTTCCTGTAATCAAGAGGGTCTGATTGACCGGAACGCGATGCCTCACAACCTCCGTTCCATCCAGAAATTTGACCACGACATCGACGCGGGTTCGCTGCCCGAGCCCGAAGTGCAAAACCGGGTCGTTCTGGCCGAGGTAGCCGCAGTTGCTTTGCGACTCGCGCATCGCCAGTAATCCGTCGCCAGCCCGTCCGGCGGGATAGAGGGCAGTCTTGGCGCCAAAAGCGCCCGTCTGGCCATTGGCGGCCACCAGACGAACCTTCAGCCAATGGCCTCCACCGCGAAGGTCGTTGCGAATGATGAAGTTCCGGGCGGCTCGCTTGGTCCCGAAGGCAAAGTCCACGTCGCCATCATTGTCCAGGTCGGCGAAGGCTACGCCGCGCGGATCGTTTGCCGCCTCCACCAGTACGGCCGGCCCCGGCGAATAACCACCGGCGCCGTCGTTAAGATAAACTTGAGCGTCTCCGGCAAAGTAAAGGTCCAGGTCGCCGTCGTTGTCCAGGTCGGCAAAACCGCCCATGTAGCCGGCGACATTCGAGAATGATTGGGCATGCGTGAAAGTGCCGCCGCCATTGTTGGAGTACAGATGTCCCCGTCCGTTACTGCCGGCCAGCAACAGGTCCAGGTCGCCGTCGTTGTCGACGTCTGCTGTCGTAATGCCATCCTGGGCCTGGTGACGGATGCCGATTGAGGCGGGATGTGTGAGTGTGAAGCTCCCGTTCCCGTCGTTTGTCAGGATATTCACCGGCCCGGTTCGGTTCGCGGCCAGCACGTCGATGTCACCATCACCGTCATAATCGGTGTCGGTTGCCCCTTGACCCGCGGGTGCCGTATACAAATCACCCGTTGTAATCGAGGTGAAGGTGAAATTTCCTTCATTTCGATAGATCTCATTTCGTTCGTCCGGCGGATCGGCAGACCCCTGGTAGTTGCTCACGCCAAAGAGGTCCAGATCGCCGTCACGGTCCATGTCGAAGCTGATAAACGCCCGTGTCGCCTCTTGGCGCGATTCGATAGCGCGGGGCCTGACTTCCACGAAGCGCCCGTTCCCATCATTGCGAAAGACGTCGTTCTGGATGCCGCTTTTATCGTCGAAGGTGGTTCCGTTGATCAGGTCATAGTCGCCGTCATTGTCCAGGTCGCACCACACCGCCCCGTGGGAGCCGCCGTCCGGATCGGCAATCCCACGTGAGGCGCCTTCTTCGGCAAACACGCCGCCGCCTTTATTGTGCATGAAAAGATCGGGCAACGTGTCCGAGATAATCAGCGGCAAATACAGGTCGGGAAGGCCGTCGTCATCCACGTCCGCCCACATCGCACCGTGCCCCCCTTTGAGACGCGGCCCTTTCCAGATGTCGGTAAAAGACAGCTCTGCCTGACGCTCATTATCCCGGACAGGCTGCCCGAAGTGCCCCACCGCCACCACCCAATCCGAGAGAATCGGCAGCTTGATCGTCTGAGCTTTCGGTTGCAGATGACCGAGTTGAATTTCCGAATAAGCTTTCTTCGTGTCAACCGCTACCGCCGGTAAGGGACCCTGTCTATCGGTAAGATCGATCTGTAGAGCAACGGTGTTCTCTCGATAAAGAACGAGGCTTTGAGTTTTGCGGCTCAAAAGAACACGCGTATCAACATCACGGCTAAGGTGGTTGGCGGGGGCCATGTCGATGAGGAAACGGCCCTTGTCATGGAAGAAGATGGAATACGTTTTGATCTGGTCCTTATTTGGAAACACGCCGCCGGGGCTCAAGTCCGGATGAATTCCCCAGATATTGGCCACGCCGCCGGCCATCGTCGAATGATAGAGACCGCAGCGCGTGAGCTCTTCATTGTAATCTTTCTTGGGATACCGCCCCGTGCGTATGCGGAATCGGTCTTCCGACATAATGGGCCGGGCGGGCGTGGTCTGCACGGCCGCCTGATAGACCTCGTAGGTCGGTCGATGGTGCTCGTAGCTGTTGTAGTCCAGCCTCATATTCCACAAAGCATCTTTCATATGATCGGTGCCACGGTTCGGCCCTTCAGGCCGGCCGCCCAGAAAATGACGCCAGCCCATAAATCGATGCATCGCGTCTCGCCAGGCCCTTACCTGATTCGCCGTCACCCATTCGTCAAGGTCGAATCCATACCCCATGCTCCAGCCCGGGATGGGACCGAGACGCGCGGCCATATAACGCTGCAAACGTCTGTCGATCGCGCCGCCGATCCCACCGGTTAGACTTCTTGGGGTCTGCGAACGCTGATGGTCTCCCCAGGGCCAGATATGCACCATTCCACCCGCCCGGTGAGTTTGGGTGATTAGCATTTCGAGGGCTTCGAACGTACGCGGGTCCGGCTCGATCATTGTCGATTCGACTTTGTCGCTTGCAGCATCCAGGTCAAACCATCGACCGGCAATCACCGGAACGTGAAATCCGTTGAAGCCGTGCTCAACAATGAACTCCTGTATCTTGTGATCCACCCATTCCGGTTTATTGTGAAACACTTTCGGGCTGTTGCCGCCGGCGATATAATCCCACATCACCAATTGTGGGACGAAGGCGTTCTCCGTCCCTTCCCAGCCCCACTTGCCGTCGAGATTCTTAAGAAAGCCATGCGCCTCGGCACGGGGATTCGGTTTAATCATCACATTGCCGGTATGTCCATGCAGCTCCTTATCTTCGCTCGACGTGACGAACGACCACTTTCCGAGCTTTGTGCCGGTGAACCGGAACGCCCAGGATTTTCCACCTGCAAAAAACATCTGGGTTCGACGCTTTTCCCCGCTCTCGCGGTGTGTGAATTCGACGCTCGCTATCACGTCGAAGGCGTTCCCACTCCACGTCGGATTCTGGAGGGTCCATTCCAGATAAGGAGCCCATTGAGCACCTTGCGTGGTACCAAGGTCTGCCGCTATCGAAGCCGATGAGCCGCCGGGAGCGGAAACCACGACGAGACAAACGACAATCGAGAGTCGATACAAGAACTCAGTATTCATGGCACGTCAACTTTCTTTTAAGTCAGTGGTTCATAACTTTGAACGGCAAGGTTCTATCTGTCGTTCTGACAATTTCAGACAGACGATAATGATAAAACGTTTATGCCTTCCGTGCGATCTTCACTGTTTGCTCGGCAGAGGACAAGTAGCGATCATAACCGCAGACCGTCACTTCCCGCACGCCACGCGCCTTCGCACCCAGATCCAACACGACGTTCTCGAAGCTGCCCAGGATCACTTCATCCCGGCGGATACCATCCACCAGCACTTCCAGCATATGGATATGGTTGGGTTCCGATTTCACACAGAGATGGAGTTTGGTATCCTTAATCAGCGCCGAGGCAATCTGTATTTGCGGTTGACCGGTCCGGTCGAGTTTCGATTCACTACCGCGACCGCCCAGAAGCTCGAAGTTTTTTCTGATCGTATGCACGGGATCGCCGTTAATCCTCAGACGCGTGGCATCGGCGCAACCGAAGGCGCTGAGATTGATAAGATGGTTGACCTTGTAGGGATCGAATCCGATGACCAGTGCATGGACGGTATCGACGGCGATCGGATCTTTGCCGGCCAGAATCAGACGCATATTCATCTGATTGTCTTCAATTGTCTTTTGCTTGCACGTATGCGGTATGTCCGGACCGTTCTGTGAGCCCTGCAACCCGTCGGTGACGACGAAATCCGGCGGCCTACACAGATAATAATCGTGCATCCACAGTGACAGATAAAAGCGGTCGTGGTTGATTTTCTTGGACCGTTCCAGAATGATCATCGGGCCCCACTTGTCGAGCATGTACTTCGGCGTTGCCTTTGTCACCGTCAGCGTTCCCTTCCGCCCGTAGATATTCGGCGGACTCGACCCGATCGCCACGTTCTTGATCGCCCCGGTAATGCCGGCATAATGGTGGTTCTTCAGACACGGAATGCTTATCACCACGTCCGCATTGTAATAAAGCTTATTCATGTAGAATTCCGGCGACTTGTTCGGCTTCATGTGATCCGGATAGATCCCCACGCCCTTCGGAAGCGTCACCGTCGTCAGCTTCGGCGAATCCCACTGCTCGTACTTGCCGCTCTCCTCGAAACAGATAAAGCCATCCACCTCGGGCAGATGTTCCTTTGTGTAGTTCAGCGCGACCATTGTCGGCCGGGTCTGCTGAAAGGCGGAACTCTCCGCAACGTAGATCTTGCCTCTCGGGTTCAGCTCTCGCACGAGCTGCGCGACCGCCCGCGTGACCCGGTAGTCCGTCGTGATACCGTTCGCTTTCGGATAGAGTTTTTCCCCCGACGAATTGATATACAAACACATGAGGTTGGGCTTGAGGATGACGGTGTCTTTGTTTTTGACAATTCCTCTCAGACCGCCCGCACGTTTCACCGCCTTTGTGACAACGGCCCTGATGTCCGCAAAGTTCATATCTTCCACGCGGGAGACCTGTGATCGTGCGATGCCCACCGTCGTTCGAGGCTCAATGATATGATTGGTTTTCGGCACCGCCGCCAGGAGCGACTCCACCGTAACATGCGGCAAGATCAGCGCCCCGGCACCCGCCGCCACATGGCCAAGCAAATCCCGCCGATTCAGTAATGCTCTATTCCACGACATTTTATATCCTCCACTTTGGACCCGGAGCGTTTCGCCTCATTATACAACGTCGGAGTGGAAATAGAAAACAATTCCCGCAACAAATGACCTCGTCGATACGCCAATAGTGACTCTTCGGGCCTCGTGAATTTTGAACATCTGATCGTAACCATTCAGATGAACATTTATTCCATTCCACAAATGTAACCTGTATGATAAAATTCAAGCATGTGAATTTGAACGGCTATGTGCTTATAAGAAAGTAACTCGGATCAACTTTTCTGCTTTAATAGAGGTTTTTATGAACACCGTCTGTCACTCGCTGATATCCGTTTTGCTCTTTGCCTTCGGCCCTCTGCTCATCTTCGGAGCCGTCGGATATAGTAACGATATGTCCGGATGGTATCGTTTTGAGCCGCGAAACACATCGCAGCCCGGCGAGATTGGGATGCAAGAATGGCTGGATGCGCCCGCCGGGCGATATGGCAGAATTACGCGACAGGACAATGATCTCATCTACAATGGAAAAGCCATCAAACTCTGGGGAATCAATCTCTGCTATAGTGCCTGCGCACCGAACAAGGAATTAGCCGATCGACGCGCGGCGTTCTATCCCAAATACGGTATCAACAGTGTGCGGCTGCATAAGTATGCCGACGGATCGGGCTGGGCGGGCATCCAAGCCAGGGACAGTTCCGCCGAGTTTGATCCTGAGGCGCTGGACCGTATGGATTATCAGATCGCCAAATTCAAGGAGGCCGGTCTCTTTATCAAACTTTCGGCGCATTTCGGCACGATTAAAGCCGGTCCGGCCGACAAGCGAGATGTCCCCTATATTGAGGAGTTCGGCGCATTCGACAAACGGAAGAATCGGATCAGTTGTCCGCACAGCGCCTTCTTTTACTCACCCGAACTCCAGAATCTGCACATTCGCCAGACCGTTAATTTGTTGAGGCACCGCAATCCTTATACGGGACTGACGTACGCCGAAGATCCGGCGATTTATGTCATCGAGATCATTAATGAGCAGAGCATCCTTTTTTATACGACGATGGGGCCGTTGCAGAAAAGCCCCACTTTGCGGAGATTCGTTGCGGGACAATTCAGCGATTGGCTCAAGGCCAAATACGGTAGTCACGATGGACTGCTCCATGCGTGGGGCCAAAAAGCTTTAGACGGTTTTCAAAAAGAAGGCTTTGCCGCCGGCGAACACCTGGACAAGCGCAACATTTTACCCCTGGGCAATCCATGGTACTGGGACCCTGTGCAACTCAACGGTTCCCAGAAATATCGACGACAAAGATTGCTGGATAGTCTCGAATTTCTCTATCTCTTGCAACGGAGAGCTTATGAACGCTATGTGCAGGCCGTCCGCAAGGCGGGTTATACGGGAGAAATCCTCGGATCGAACTGGCAGGCCGGGCGCGCCCTGAGCCATTATGCCAATCTTCATACGGACTATTTCGTGGGAATGATTGACCGGCATAACTATTTTGGCGGGGGGAAGAAGAACCAAATATTCAATGCAAGTATGTTGTCGGTTCCGGGTTCGGGGATGCTCAGCGCGGGAATGCAGCAAGTCAGTGATCGGCCGTTCATGCTGTCCGAATGGATTCACGTTTTTCCCAATGAATGGGGAGCCGAAGGTGTCGCGATCATTGCCGCTTATGGAATGGGATTACAGGGTTGGGATGTCTCCTATATGTTCCAGAACCGCGATAACGGAACTTTTAGCGAAAAGATCGGACGGGATCGATGGGATGTGACCGCTCCACAGATTTTATGTCTGTTCCCCGCTGTCGCTCGACACATCTTGCGAGGCGATGTCAAGGAATCCCAAATAACCGCCCGGAGGTATGTCCATGCACCTTCGCTATTCAAGGGTAAGATCGGATTCGACGACAAGACGATCCAACAATATGACGTCAAGGCCTTCGACAGCGATCGTGTACCGGCGCAGACCCTTGCCGTTGCGCGGAGTGTCGTTGAGTTTACGAGCGAGTATCGCCAGACCCCTGAATTCGATCTGAGTCGTTACAAAAAGGATGGATGGCTCATTTCAACGTCGGGGCAATTACGATGGAAATCCGGTACATCGAAACAAGACGGTTGTGTTACGATCGACACGGACGCGACCAAAGCAGTCGTGGGTTTCTCCAAGAACCGGACATTCAAGCTCGGAGATGTCACGATTCAGCCGAAGAATCATTTTAGTGCGATCTACGTCACCGTACAGGAACCCAATAGAGATATCCGTTCCTCCGAAAAGCTGCTGGTCGTGGCCATCGCCCGAGCCCGCAACACGGGCATGAAACTCAACGAAGCAGAGGATCATATTTTGGATCGGGGCGACAGTCCGATCCTTATGGAACCCGTTAAGGCAGAGATCACACTCCAACGTCCGGGCCGGCCCGAGGTGCACCTTCTGGACCACGATGGATTGCGTACGCCGCAAACGCTTCCGGTGCAGAACAACACGTTCGAGATCGACGGCACTCGTGACAAGACCTGCTATTATCTGATCACGTATTGATATGACGAAACGTGATAAACACCCTATACACGCCAACCGTGTTCTTTTGTGTTTTGCCGTGACTTTGGCGGCCCTTCTGAATCCACATCTGTTCGCAGAGTGTACACCATCGTCACTTGTTCGTGAAAAAGAAGCTTACGCCGGTTGAAAGATTTGATTACGCCTCACCCGCGTCTTCCTAAAATTGCGTCATCCGCGTTCTCTGACGGACGAGACCTACAGGTTGTTTGACCATTGCTGCCGGAGCGTAACAATAAATGGAACATCGCACTATACGGGCCTAATGATCTGACAGACTCACACCACCGAATCCATCCCTTCGGGCATGGGATGGTAGAATCGAACCGGTTGAATAGAGCCATCCTCGCGTTGAACGGCACGGATTCGTTTCTGCTTGATAAAGCAGTGCTCTATCTGAACGCCGTCTTCAATCGTGCAACCGTAAATATATGTTGACCCCTTGATTCTCACGTTGCCACCGATACGCACCGGATGATCATCGGAACCCGTAATACGAACGCCGCCCTCAATACGGGTATTATTTTGAATGTGAATATTCCCATTGAGTTGATCACCAATCATAATTTCCACATGGTCACCTAAAACAATCTCCTGGCCCGGATAGGTGTTGAGTATGCTTGCCTCTCCCACCGACACGTTCTGACCAAATTTGACCCTTCCTTTCACCGTGGCATTTCGTGCGAGTTTCATACCCGTATTAATGCGTACTTCCGGCCCCACATGTACGCCCTCACCCACGACAATGTCGAGTGGTTCGCCTTTCTTATCCAGGCGAACAATCTGGTCAACCACCTGATCTGCCAAGAAGAAATGGTCCGGATCTTCAAACGTGACAATATCCTTCAGCCGTTCGTAAGTCCGCTGACGAGCGATATTGTCCATCTCCTTCAGTACACTCTTATTGTTGAAACCGAGGATGATGGCTGTGTCGGAAGCCGCTCTGGCGCCTACTTTAAGATTACTTCTATTGAACATCGCAATGAGATCGGTCAGATAGATCTCCCCGAGGACGTTATCACTGCTGATGCGGTTGATATGCAAAAGTAGAGGTTTCATTCGAAAGCCGTAGACACCCGAGTTAAATTCCGAAATAGCCAGAAGCTCATCACGAGTAAAAGTAAATGATTCCCCGTTGTAGGAGACCGTATAGTCTTTCTTGATGGCCAGAATGTCTCGATGCTCCATAATCTCGATGACCATTCCGGCATGTTTGCTTTCTGTCCCATCGTCGTTTTTCTGCTTTGCCCGAAGGATACGGCCGTAATAGTTCTCTGATGGATTTCCTTGATAGGCGCCCGTCAGAACCACCATGTCGTATCCTGAACGGACAAAAGCCTTATGAAAAGAACGGACTTCATTGGCATTGAGTAATCCCATATCACCGGGCAATACATAGCAGTATTGAACTGTTTTGGGCATCTTGCCCTGTAAAGCGACTCGGACGGCATGGCCGGTGCCGTTCTGCTCTTTTTGCCATACATAACGAGTGTTTTTTCTTCTTCCGACGGCTTTAGCCACATCTGCGGCCTTCACTCCCACGACGACTGACGAAATGCATCCCGGAAGCCCTTTTACGATGGCACGATGAACCCGTTCCACCGTGGGCACACCCCAGATTTCATGCAACATCTTGGATTTTTCACTTTTTATCCGCTTCCCGTGACCAGCCGCGAGGATGACAGCCAAGGTTGTGGCACCTGGGTCATAAGGGGATGACCAATCTCTCAGAAGAGCATTCAGAGACATTCAATAATCCTTATATGTTTCCACGTTATGACGTATCCGCCCCGTTTCGTCGCTCATCCGAACAGCTTTTCGACATCACGATGTACTCTATTATACAAAACATCGTGAATCTGTCCACGTTAGGGTCAATCGTCATCAGAATGGTGCGAAACATCTACCGTAAGCTTGCCGACCGGGATCCATCGTTCAAACGGTCGGGCAGGCGATAAACTCGTTGCCAACCTTACGGGCCCGCTCGGGTTTGTCCAGGTCGATGCCCAGCGCCAATCCAATTTCAACCAAGACATTCCACCCGGCGCACAAATACACATACGGCGTGAGTTCGCCGGCGTCCGGCACACGGATGGTCGTGAAAGGTGTTTCACGGTTGGCGATGGCCACCACTTGAAGGCCAACACCCTGGACCAAAACTTCCTGGAACTTTTCGATTTCATCATCAATCGGGTCCACTACAAAAACGACATCGTTGGGATCCATAACCTCCTCGATGCCGTGGACCGCGTAAGTCCCCTCTAAGAAATCGGATTTCTTTCGGGTTATCTCGTTTGTCTTGAGGGTTAGCTCCTCGGCGACACCGTCATTATAACCCGCGAAATAGATCGTTGGGGCCTTCGCTGCCGCCTTAATGACATCTACGTCCATTGGCATGGTTAAAGCTTGTTCCACACTTGCCGCCAAGTTCGGATACGGGATCGTGCCGTCCTTACCCGCAATGTGCCATAGGATGGATTCGTAGAACAAGGCTTGCTCAACCACGCTCTTCGTGGCCGCCACAGCCTGTTCCCAGCCACATTTGAGAACGAATGTCTCTCTGCACGCTTCGGCCAACAAAGTTCCCTCGTTGGCGGTCAATCCATAACGGTGCTCGTTGCCCTCTTCGGCCAGTTTCTTGGCCAGCAGGACCACCTCCTTCGTACGTCCGGAATTGGACGCACAGAAGACGGCAAACTGTGAGCGGTCGTACTGAGCGCTCTGCCGTGAGCCGTCGGTGGCAATATGCAGGTCAAGGCCGCAGGTCAGAGCCTTACGTATGGCGTTTTTCGCAGGAAAGATTCGACTTGAGCCTTCGCCAACCAAGAGGAGTCTTTTAACCGATTTGATGTTTTCAGCCACTTTCGTTGTCTGAGCGGGGTCAAATCCTTTCACGACGTCGATCGTGTCCATCATTTCTCTGACTAAGGCGTACTGTGAATACTTGGTATCAGATAGATTCATGAGAAATCTCCTTTTTAAAGACTATGAATGGATACGTGTTCCCTTCCGCACACTTTCTCGTTCCTTCATCTGTTCTATTCGTTGCTTGAAACTCTCGGTTTCTTGTCGTACTTGCTGTACAAAACTATTATCCTCTATCGTGCCGATGGCTGCCGTCATTTCATCTCGGTTTCGATAGGTTGCTTGCCGGAATGGATTATCAAAATCCTTTTGTCTGCTAATATAGACCTGGTCACGGATATATTCTTGTATCTCAACAGCCTTCTCCAGTGCGGAGCACCACTGTTGTGTTTCGAGAGTGTTTGTCCCGAGCAAGTCGCAAAGCGTTGCAAAGGCATGACACTGCTTAGCGCGAGGATAGCCCTGCCAGAGGGCATCATACCTGTCGTGAATGTCCTTCCAGGAATTCAGTTCCCCCGATCCAATGTCCGAACGCAACCGATCGACCTCTGTGCTCGGGACAAGCTGCCCGCCTAAATTCACCCATTGACGCTCACGATGACCCGACAGTTCCTGACCCATCGATGAGAGAGTCGCTTCAGGATCTGCCTCCATGTATTCCAAGAGGTTCTTGACGGCGTAGTAATGGAGCATCTGGCCATAAGCGTGGTAACCGTTAACGGCCTTGAGGATCACAACGTTTCTCCCTGACTTCTCCATATTCTCTCCCAGGACTTGCAGTCCGGCGGTGTTTTCCGGGGAGCCTGCCAAGAGTTGTCGCCCGATCTGTTCCAGTTCTTTATTGCTTCCACCTTCGATGAGACCGCCATCACTGTGTAGGCTCGCCTTGCCGACCCATATCTCAAGCAATCGCCGGGCCTCGAATATCTCCTCAACCGTGTCAGGTGCCAATGAGTCAAACTCAATATTCTGGACTTTCGTTTTTCGTTTGTCCCGGGCTTGAAACTTCCATGTGTTTCGAGCGAGGGCATACATGTTGTACAGCCACCAGAATGCAGGGATGACTTCCAACTGGTTATCTGCCGTGTTATTGTTCAAAAGAGAAAACGGCAAAGGAATATCCAGCTCCGCCGGGTAATCCCCCTTGGCAAGCAAAACAAAGGATGCAAAACGACAGGAGTGTTTGACCGTAGTACAAAGACCGGGCCAGAAACCACGACCCGCCTGGATTTCGTTATCGTTTGCCCTGCTGTTGTGATTCGAGCCAATGGTGGCCCCGGCCGCCATGTTGCTTTGCCCCATGACACAACTGGCTATCAAGAAGGAATTATTGTGATGCTGTTCATGGGCCGGAAAGATAAGGTTGTTGAGTATCTCACAACATGAAACCGTAGAATTATCACCGAGAACGGAATTGATGAGTCGTGCACCGTACTTCAGATTGGAATTATTACCCATGATGAATCGCACAGCCTTGCAGCCATAGAAAACGTGGCTGCCAAAACCGATAATGCCATTGACCAGCTCGACCCCCTCTCCAATCTGGGTGGACTCGGCCTCTGTTGACTTGATCGTTAGATTCTTCAGTTTATTGGCACCCTTGATATAACAGTGTGAGCCGACCTTCACGTCCTTGATGGTCCGGGAATTCTTAATGACACACTGGTTATCAACGGTGCCGTAATAACCGCGCCGGCTGTCGAAACTGTTCTGCGTGATCTCCTTGAGCCTGGCCTGAAGCATAATATCATCCCTATACTTTGCCCATAGGTAGGCATCTGCGGTGGTCATTGCATCGAATGGAATGACCTTACGGCAACCCGTCTCGTTGATGAGATCGAGCCAGACGCGCACGCTTTCGGGTTCCCCGTCTTTGATGATACCGTTGCCGAATTTAGAGTGGTTGCTCGTATGCATTTCGTCAATATTGGTCAAAATGCAGCGATCCCCAATGATGTAATGCGCGAGATAACGAACGTTATGAATCGCCACATCATCTCCCAAATCGCAGGCGACTATTTTACTGTTCGTGATTCCCGTTGGGATCTGAAAATCATGATGCTCCAGAACCGCGTGTCGCATGCGACCTATGCGCACAAATCCGAAGAGTTCGGTGTTCCTGATTTGGTCGGGATCAAACTCATCCGTAACGAGTATCTCATCCCAGTTATCCGCATAGTTGCTGTTTTTGACCAAGAGTTCGACTTCATGCGAGCGCAGGTGCCGCCACTGTTCTGTGGGCTTGACAAACTGTGTGTTCCGGAGGTAGTATTCGTCTTGCCCTTCAGGAAGATACTTATCGGGTATGAAATGACAGCCAACACTCGCGGATGACATAATCGAAACAATGTCCATTGTTACACTCCTTTGATTAGGTGCTAAATCAACCAGTCAAATATAGAAATCGGCAGAACGGTCTTGACGTACTCATTACCATATACGACCATATCGACACCAAAAGTCTCCAGCTTTAGAAGTATCAGTAGAGATACTCGAAAACAACACCCTCTCGGTCATACAGGCCGAGGTGGAACGAGTTGGCCACTTATCACAAGAACGCCGCCACCTTTGCCTTTTTGGATGGTCATGCCGAGCGACATAGCTGGAAACACAAGGAAACCTGGGTGCTTTTTGATGAACGAAAAGGACAGAAGGCCCCCTCAATTCCACCGGTAAATTCCAATCTGGATATCCAATGGTGCTGGGAGCACTATCCCTATCTCAGCGAAAATGAAAAGCCTAAGGGTTTTCAGCAAAGCAAAGACTCGGCAGTCTTAATACCTACCGAGTCTTTGTTTTTCAATCGTGAAGGGTGCCTATGGGGCCGATGCCTCGATGAATGTCATCGTTTCCTGGGTCGTTTCACCGGGTGCTAACCAGGGCCAGGGCGACCAGGGCCAGTCACCAAGGTGTGTAGAACCGACCACCTGAAGCTCGGGATTGCCATAAAAATCGACGTCGTAATCGATCACAATGACGTTGAAGCCGATCTGGTCCAACACCGCCGGCGGGAATACGTCCATGCCGTCACCATCTGCGTCGCCTTGAGCGAGATCGCCCTTGAAATCGCCCTGCATCGCCGACCACGGGATCTTCACCTCGACCATCCAGTCTTGCGTACCATCGTCCACGGATCCGGCATACTGGATTCCCTCATGCGCGAACAAGTCCGTCTGGATGAATGGACCGGGCAAGGCGTTCATGCCCAAGGCCTGGCCGGATGCATCCCGCGGGGCTATCGTCGGGATGTACATAAAGCCGTAGTCTCTCTCGGTGTTCGTCTCGGTAATCGTAAACTGCAGGGCATCGCCTTCGTTGGCGTTGGGGCCGGCAAACTGGTAGTCGTCGTCCTGGCAGGATACGGCCACATAGAGGGCTGTCTCGTCCCACATCATGTAGTAAGTAGCATTAAAGTCATCAAGCGGAGTGGCATTCCACTGACCGCCGAAGAAGTTCAGCATCTGATGCAAATACCTCGGCATATAGGGATCCTCTACATTCCAGACCGTGTCCGCATTGATCACCATCGCCTGAGCGCCCGCGTATTCCTCCGGAGTAACGAGGCCGTCAATAACAATCTCCTGGCCCGCAGCCAGCTTAACACAGTTGACGGGCCAGCCTGGTATCTTCGGCGGCGCGATTGCATTGACAAAGATGGTATCCAGATACACGATCGTGTCGGCTGGGGAGGTAACCAGGATCTCGACGACGACATCCGTGCGTTCCGCGGCCTCGGTCTGCAAATGAATCGCGTCGGACGTAAATTCGACCCATTCATTCTGAGCCGTGACGTCCACGTTGACTTCGGAGGCCTGCTCACCGTTGGCGGTTTTCTCTCGAATCCGAACGGTCAATTTGCTGTCGGCATCCCAGGCGCCTGCCGGGATGTTGACCGAACCCAAGATAATGATCCCCGTGTCCAATTCCATCTCTGCGCCGCCTTTGAGGGACTGGCTCAGGCCTTGTTCCGTGCCGCTGCCGGTCAAGGCGAGAGAATAGAGAAGGGAATTCACAATCGTTTGTTCATTGAAATTGAATTGGGCTGGATCGCCGATCAGATCCCAATCCTTGATCTTGTCCTTTTGCATATCCCAGTACTCAAAGCCCTCGTTGCCGATGAAAAGGCCTTCGGGCCTGACCCAATCGATCTCTACGGTATAGGCCTCTGGGATGTTGCTGAAGTCAAAACGGATGTTATTGATTTGACCCTGCCACTTTTCAACGCCCTCGGCAGTCAGATCGACATAGACAACGCCATCGGTGGGATTAGCGGCCGGCGGCTCCCAAGCAATCCATTGGTGTGTTGCGCCTCGGGGGAACATAAAAAACTGTCTGTTCCCGGCCCCCGTCGGATCCGCCGAATGATGCATCTTGGCAAAAAAGCCTGTCACTTCGTCTGCGTTATACGGACCGACCGGACCGTTGATAAACGCATCGCCGGCATTCTCGACGATTCCAACGATGAGCTTACCATCCCTTACCTCAAACTGACTAATTTGGCCGTTGCCGGTGCGACTCCAGCCTTCGAGATCCCCACCATTATTGAATTCCCACATGGGCCATGGAACGGCCCAACTCGACGTGGCAAGCGCCAGCACACAGGCTACCATAAACCATTTGTTGAAGTGTTCCATTTCTCAATCCTCCAAAAAAGTGCTGCGACTATAACCTCCGAGAACTGCACCGCACAGATCCCGACAAGCTTATCAAGATAAGATTCCTTCTTTGTCTCCATGGATAACACTCCTGCCTGCCATAGGCACCATGATATCACAACGGCGCCACCAATGCAAGAGAACCATGCTCAAGAGATTGCACTTTTGGGGGACTGTTGCGGCAAGGTTGATATTGCTGCCCT